>Ga0123337_10004834_pt1 | contig 13517 bp, 14 predicted proteins | sample frozenSSSSmetaG_FD_89792 | JGI IMG/M metagenome (GOLD analysis project Ga0123337, IMG submission 89792) | Glacier valley bacterial and archeal communities from Borup Fiord, Nunavut, Canada, to study Microbial Dark Matter (Phase II) -... | ecosystem: Environmental > Aquatic > Freshwater > Ice >... | reverse complement strand
ATACAACCTATTGAAAATCCCGATGGATATTATAGTTTTTCTGTTCAACAAGCGGACTATCCACTTGACAAAGGCATTTATTTTATCGAAACAACTATAGAAGGTCGCGTTTTTATGGCAAAATTAATCCGGGAATAAGCAATATTTCCATCTGAGTAACTATCTGTCATTGTATATTTGCCTGTATATTCAAAACATAAACAAATGAACAATAAAATAGCATTCGTTACAGGCGGAAGTCGCGGACTAGGTAAAGACATGGCCATATCACTTGCGAAAAAAGGCATAGATGTCGTACTTACCTATCAGACCCAGGAACAGGAAGCACAAAATACTGTTGCAGCCATACAAGGCATGGGAAGAAAAGCCAAAGCATTTAGACTTGATGTTGGGGATATTCCTTCTTTTGATGCTTTTCTTTCAGAAATACTTGACTTTTTGAAAAGAGAATGGCACAGTGACAAAATTGATTTTCTTGTCAACAATGCCGGTGTAGGTGCAACCATACCCATCGAAAAAGTAACAGAAGAAGCTTTTGACCATTTGATGAACATCCATTTTAAAGGTGTTTATTTCCTGACGCAAAAATGCATGCCACATGTGAACGACCATGGTGGAATCATTTTCATTTCTTCAGGAACTACCAGATTTTGTGTACCGGGATACTCGGTGTATTCTTCATTAAAAGGCGCCATTGAAGTGTTCACAAAATATGTAGCGAAAGAATATGGCCACCGTGGTATTCGCGCCAACATTGTGGCACCTGGCGCTACAGAAACAGACTTTAACAATGCAGCAATCCGCAACAATCCTCAAATGCAGACCATGCTCGCCAACAATACAGCTTTGGGTCGTGTGGGCAAGGCTGACGATATTGGCAGTGTCGTCGCTTTCCTTTGCACTGAAGATGCCAAATGGGTAAATGCACAAAGAATTGAAGTGAGTGGCGGTGTGAATCTGTAAAAATTATATGCCCGATTATCACAAAAAACATCCTTACCGTTGGAGACTAATTCTGAGAAGCAAACTTCCATGGTTTCTCATCAGGCTCGGCATCGCTAATAAAGGAAAAGATTGTGAGTTAAGACGTGCAAGTCATGATTGGTATAATCATAATGACACAAGCTCTGCTTGTTATTATTGTAAAGTGGTAAAAATTGGGCAATTATGGAAAAAGAATCACCAAGAATCCTAGCTTATCATTTTATTTTAACAGATGAAAAACATTTATCTTTTTAGCGGTTTGGGTGTTGATAAAAGAGTTTTTCAGGATATGGATTTTTCAGGATTCCATATCACCCATATCGAATGGATTCTGCCCGACAACAACGAAACCATTCATACTTATGCCAAGAGGATTTGCAATCAAATTAAAACTGAAGATCCTATTTTGATTGGCCTTTCATTTGGCGGCATGATGGCCATTGAAGTGGCTAAACTTATTCCCGTTGAACACATCATTTTAATTGCCTCAGTAAAAACCAGAAAAGAACTCCCCTATTATTTCAAACTTGCCGGCTTTTTCAAGCTGCATCGACTCTTTCCGCTAAGACTATTAAGGTATTCAAATTTTTTTATACGCTGGCTTTTTGGTGTCAGCAATCCTCAAGAAGGCGTTCTACTACAGAAGATTCTGACAGATACCCATCCAAAAGTATTAAAATGGTCTATCGACCAGGTTCTGGGTTGGAAAAACCAAACAGAATTTAAAAATCTTCTGCATATACATGGAAGCAACGACCATGTATTACCAGCGCGCTACCTGAACTGCGACATCACTATCAAAGATGGCGGCCACTTTATGACCGTCAGCAAAGCTGCAGAAATTTCTCAAATTATCCGGACACATTTAAACAATTGACAAATTAACTTACTTTTACAGAAAAAAACACCCGACAAAAGATTATGGAATCTTCAATCAGCGGACTTCTACTTATATTGATCAATGTGATGGTATCCTATCAGGGCTTAAAAGACCATAATTTTCTTGAAAGATACGCTTTCAGAGTCGATAAAATACTGATAGAAAAAGAGTACAAAAGACTCATTACAAGTGGTTTTTTGCACGTCAGCTGGCCTCATTTGATTTTTAATATGCTTACACTGTATAGTTTCAGTTATGGGCTTGAAACCACATTGGGTCAGACAGGATTTCTTTCCGTTTATTTTGGAAGTCTTTTAGGTGGCAGCTTTTTCTCTTTATTCATACATAGACAACACGGCGACTATAGTGCAGTGGGCGCATCAGGAGCCATCAGCGGAATTGTTTTTGCATGCATCGCTCTGTTTCCCGGCATGCGCATTGGTTTTTTCGGAATTCCATTTTACATCCCTGCATGGGTTTATGGTCTTCTATATGTCTTATATTCCATTTATGGTATACGCTCACAAAAAGACAATATTGGTCATGAAGCACATCTTGGGGGCGGACTTATTGGTCTGTTAATAGCCATTGGCATGATGCCAGACACATTATTCAAGAATTATGTACCCATTTTACTGATATTGGTTCCATCCTGCATTTTTATTTACCTTATTATCACCAGACCCTCACTTTTATGGATAGACAATCTGTTTCAAAAACAGCGACAATTGTATACTCTGGAGGATACATACAATATAAAGAAACGCGAAAAAGAACTTGAGCTTGACCTTTTATTGGATAAAATCAGTAAAAAAGGCATGGACAGCCTCAGCAAAAAAGAAATGGATAAATTAAAACAATATTCAGAGAACAAATAGGCCAATAGGGATATAAAAAATCCAGAAGACCCTATTTTCTGTAAAGGTAAAATATATACAAGTATGCAAAAGACTTTGCATGATTAAATGCCGAATTTATAATATCATTGCGCAGACAATTGTGTCGTTTAACATGCATGAACTTTTACATCCTTTAAAAATATCAATAATTTCAAAGCTTCAGCAACTGTTTATCTGTCTGATGCTGCTGGTCTGCAAGGCTTGCAGTGATAGCGATACATCAGATATAGAAGTCATAAAGTTCGACCCTGATATCATAAAAGAAATCAAAGAGGAAAGCGGTCGTTTTTATACTGAAACGGATAGTAGTGATGATGATTTTTACCATGCGGATTGTTATGTTAATGCAAAAGAAGGCATTACCACAAAAATATTCAAAGACAAATCCGGGCATGTCACCGGCATGAATAAGTCTAAAGGTACCAAGGTGTTTTATGCAGCCGAATATTACAGAAATGGGCAGCTAAAAGCCACTTACCCTGACATGAAAAAAAACGAATTGACAGGAGAGGCCAAATATTATTATGAAAACGGGCGCATCAAATCAATAGGTAAATTGAGAAAGGGGCAAAAAATTGGCAACTGGAGACAGTATGACAGAGATGGCGACCCGATAAAGATTGATTATTTTGACCCTTTTAAAGAAGAGGATTAAACGGTTGCACTATTAAACAAAACTCTAAAAAACATGAAAAGAAAACACTTTATTCTAGCTGCTTTTGCGGCGCCTCTTTTAGCCTTTATGCCTAAAAAAACAAGCCAACTTTCCATTCGTACGGAAAAAGGATTCAAAGTGAATGCCGGTGAGGCCCGCTTCGGGGTACATTATAAAATGAAAGGTGTAACCACCAATACGCTGGACATTAAAATATCCGGCTCCGACACCAATGCAGACCTCGCCGTATTTGAACAAACCGGCCTAACACCCAAGGGTGGTCCTCCCCTGCATATACATCCATTTCAGGATGAGTGGTTTTATGTGGTAGAGGGTAACTATAAATTTCAGGTGGGAGAAGTCTTTTATGAGATGACAGCAGGCGACACGATCTTTCTGCCCAGAAATGTGCAACACGCTTTTCTGCAATTATCGGAAAAAGGAAAAATGATAGTCTCCTATCTCCCTGCCGGAAAAATGGAGGACTTTTTTAAGGTGACAGATAGCTGGACCTCCCCTCCAAGCAAGGAGGACATCAAAAAAGTATTTGAAGAACACGATATGCAAGTGGTCGGCCCGCCCCTGAAAGTTGAATAATGGACAAATTGAACCTAATTTCAAATGGACTACAGCTCATATTTTAACATAGACAAATGTCCTCGGAAATGAATATTTGAAGACAAAATGGGCTCATAAAGAAGGTTTAACCTATAGGAAGCTGTGTGTTAAAAAAAGCAATGATTTTATAAAAAGAGATAAACACCTAATAATTATACTACACGAAGTGAAAATAATTTTATTTTTGATTAATATATTATGGATTACCTTCAGTGGATTTTCTCAAGATTCATCTAGGAATCAAAAATACAGTCTATACGCTTTATCAGGCACACATGGTTATATTTTTAATAGGGATGTAATTTCCTCAAATTCGCTTTCGGGTAAATCTTTTAGTGATTATGAAATAAACTTCGCACGAAATTATAGTTTAGGGGCAAAAATGAATTTTAGATTAACGAAAAGAAAAGAATTGTCTGTTCCTATACTTTATTCACATGCTTATTTGGGGTATTTATATACAAATACGCCTAATTCAGTCAGTTATGGCAAAATTCAATTTAACAATATTCTTGTCGGTAACGTTATTCAATATAATACTTTTAAATGGTTAAAAATAAATTATGGAATTAATCACTGCATCAACATAGTGGACAGGTTTGACGACCCCCAAATTGCAACAATTGTTGGCTGGTATCATGCGGACGGCAAAAGCAGAATAAATCCTTACACTTTTGCCATTAATTTGGGTTTCGAAATCAAAATCTATAAAAAACTTTCAATTCAATTTGACTATATGCGTGGATTAAACAATTTTATATATTTGACTTTTGAAAATGATCCACGAAGTCGAACTGCTCAACAATTAAGATATATAGGTTTATTATTAAACTATAAAATAATTTCAAAATAAATGATAAAAAATGCATGCCCATTTATGCTTGTATTGCTTTTATTGCCAATTTAGCACTGGGCAATTTTTTCTAACAATAAAAGTTCAGAATTTCAGAAGACTTTAGTTTGACCGATTCTTTATTATTGATGGCTCAGACTTAAGCATTTTGACCATTTTAAAAGCGCCTTATAATAGAACTTATGATCAATCGCGCAGGTATGTAAAACGATGCTCCAAGTTATCTTCCAAATGTCGAAAACATAGCAAATAAATATTTTTAGACACTATTCATTCTGAAAAATTTTGATAAACACCATCTAAGAATCTAAACTGAAAATCGATGAGAGCAGCACGTTTTTGTGAAAATCAATCTCCATTTTTTCTAGGCTTCCATAAATATCTTATGCCTTGAATAAGCAAAACAATGATTGAAATACCCAGCAATCCATAGAACGAATTTATAAGAATATCTTCATAAAATTCAGCCTCTATGGGCTTTGTGCCACTCCCTCCACAAACTTTTGTCTCATAAGTGAGTGTGTAATATGTATAAGCGGCATGTAATAAAAAAACAATATATGCCCATGACAAGATGATTGAGAACCAACTCAAAATAGTCTTTTTGTTGTTTCGCATGTCTAAATATTAATTTGGGGGAAACTTGTGATATTTTTCGGAATTCTATTGTTTTTATCTATGTTCATTTGATTTTTTCAAAAATCAATTGCTCGTAGTGTGAATTTTTTCGCGGCAATAATATATTTGTATGGCTCAAAATATATACATCACAAATTCCTATTTCTTCAGCATTTGTAAAAAATATCTTACCCCCTGCTCTGTAATATTCTCCGAAATAATATTCCCCTAATATTTCTGTATAAAAAGTAGAATCCGCATTTAAAATGATATCATACGTCACCATACCCTGATTATCAGAACAAATGCCCATATGAGTCTTTTTTTGATAATCACTTATTTTTCTCAAATAAAAAACATAAGAAAATGAAAAGTATAAAATTACGATACTTAATAAGAGCAATATTAAAACCATCATTTTTTTCATGTGAAACTGTCTTTTCAAACTTCTACATTTTAAAACAAATCTATACCAAACGATTTCCAAATCAAAGTTTTTTCTACCATTAATTGACAACAAACACAGAATTTTCTTTACATGATGACTCGTGGACTTAGAAAAATGAAGTTTTATATTCTGCAGGACACCACTGAATATCGAGTTTATTTGATGTTCCAGAATTAAAACACATAAAACACCAATAATAAACCTATTTACAATAGCTATATTTCCCTGATATTTGCTTCTTTAGCATGAAGACTCAACGTATTGTACATTTTCTTATGGCCATGGTCTGGCTCATCAATGGATTGTTGTGTAAAGTCATGCACATGGTGCCAAGACATGAACTCATTGTTGCAAGAATACTGGGCCCCAAACATGCAGCACTTTTAACCATACTTATTGGTATATCTGAAATACTGTTGGCCATCTGGATACTCAGCGGTATCTATCGCCGTTTGAACGCCTGGACTCAAATATTTCTGATATTCATTATGAATATGTTGGAATATTTCGTGACCCCAGACCTATTGCTTTGGGGGAAATACAATGCTGTGTTTGCCGGCATATTTATACTTATCATATATACCAATGAATTGACGCCCATGAATAACTTAATACAAAAACCCTGACATGTTATCATTTCTAAAAAACCACCCATTTGCTGTTGAAGCCTTTTTCGAGGATTCCATTGTGCTCACTTTTGCTTTCCCGAAAGAAAAATTGCAAACCCTGATACCCGAATGTCTGGAACTCGATACTTTAAAGGACACTTGGGCTTTTATAGCCGTTGCCATGGTCAATACAAAAAAACTCAGACCCAAGGGCTTTCCGGCTTTTATTGGGCGTGACTTCTCATTGGTTGGTTACCGTATATTTGTGAGATATACCAATACCAAAGGAAAAAGACTTAGAGGTCTGTACATCTTAAAATCTGAAACAGATAAAAAGATGATGGAACTGATGGGCAACCTATTCACCCATTACAGTTATACAACAACAGATTTCACTTATAAACAAGAAACAGAACACCTAAGTATCAGCTCGCTTCAATCAGATTTTTATGTCGACTTGAACACAAGAAACGAAGACATTCAGCTGCCGGAAGGCTCACCCTTTAAGGACTGGAAAGAAGCCCGCAGATTCGCAGGACCACTTCCATTTACATTTACATACAAAAAAGACACAAAGGAAGTCTTTATTATTGAAGGGGTAAGAGAAGATTGGATTCCAAATGCCATAGAAGTCAAACAATTTCATTTTTCCTTTTTGGATGCTTTGCAACTTGGACCTGTCCTTTTGGCGAATGCTTTTATCATCAGGAAAATTCCCTATTATTGGAAAAAAGGTAAGATAGAACAATGGAAAGCTTGAGGTCCCCATTTCAAGGTATAACAAATATCATCAGGTTTAACCGGCATTTATATCTGTCGACATTAGCCTTAGTGATATCAGGTGTACTTGTGCAGTTTTATCTTCCGGGAGTTTGGAGCAACATTGTTTGTTTTCTGAGTATCATTGGCGGCATTATTATCTTTATTTCTCTTATGGTTTCGTTCTATGTGTATGACCTGTCCGCTTTATATCAATTCCAATATCTTGAGGAGATTAATATTGGCCCTAAAATCATCAATATTCATGCTGGGTTTGATGAAACCAGTGCCATCATTCAAGATAAATTTCCGGATGCCGAATTATCAGTGCTTGATTTTTACGACCCTCTTCAACACACTGAGATTTCAATTAAAAGAGCCAGAAAAGCCTATCCACCCTATCCATCCACATTAAAAACATCTACAACAAAACTGCCATTCGAGAGACATTCTACCGACACTATCTTTCTTGTATTTGCAGCCCATGAAATCAGAGAAGATGCAGAACGCATACTTTTTTTTTCTGAGTTATGCAGAATCATCAAACCAGGTGGAAAAATTATTGTCACAGAACATCTAAGAGACCTCCCCAATTTTCTCGCTTATAATATCGGATTTTTTCATTTCCTGTCTGAACAGACATGGAACAATACATTTAAAAAATCAGGTCTTACAATGTTTAAAGAAACAAAAAACAATGTTTTTATTCGCACATTCATACTCACAACTCATGACATTACATCTTAATATCATTGGCATTTTATTGGTTTTACTGGCATTACTGCATGTGGCATTTCCGGCATATTTTAAATGGAAAAAAGAGTTTCAAGATATCAGCTTGATCAACCGCCAAATGGTATATGTCCATACCTTTTTTATTGCTTTAATGGTGGCATTGATTGGGATATTGTGCCTGAGTTCTGCCCATGAACTCATCCATACAAATCTAGGACGAAAAATCTGTTTGGGCATTGGCATTTTCTGGTCATGCCGCTTATTGATTCAATTCTTCGGGTATTCTTCTTCACTTTGGAAACACAAAACACTTGAGACTTTTATCCATATTTTATTTTCAATACTCTGGACTTATTTCAGTGTTGTTTTTATTAAAATTTCTATGGGTTGAAATTCTGCCCAAACCAGATAGGTATATCCTCAAAAAAAAGGTTGGCTCCACGTGGAACCAACCTTTATCCCAAACCATGTAGGTTTCCGAAATTCCAAAACCCATCTATGATTAGTAAAATTTATATTGTTGTTTGTTTATTGTTTGATCATATAAGCATTCATGGCGTAATCTATTCCATTCACCTTAACGACGTATACTCCTGCTCCCTGAGCACTCATATCTATCTGTACTGAAATCTGGTCTGTTTGGGTTGAATACAACAATTCTCCCAAAACATTATAAACTTCGATTGTGTGAGACTTTCCTTTTAAACTCTCAGGTATTTTAAGTTTAAATACACCGGTATTGGGATTTGGATAGATATCAAGGGAATTGATATAATTATAAGTACTTATAGAAGAGCTGTTTTTCACAAATGCATTCACAGTCGTGTTCGTCAACACCGGCGCATTATAATCAAAATAAATATAGGCTGTATTGTAAATTTTTGTTCCTTCCGGCAAATTGGATTTCGGTTTGATGCGGTATTGCACAAAACCCTGAGAACCCTTACTGTCAGAGAAACTATCCGGCAACATAATATTGGGGAAGCGGAACGACAAGGCTCTTCCGGTTAGAATGGTATTCATTGTATGGCTATAATCCAATACCTCAAATGTTTCCAAATCAAACTGACTGGCAAGCGTATCGGCCAGACGAATATTATAGGCCGGAGCAGAGCCTGTGTTCTGGAAATGCACCGTATAGGTCATCCAGTTGTTGTAGAGTGGTGGCACATCCACAGGATATACTTCTTTCATATTCGGGTCATACGAATTTCTGACCAGATAAAACATATTCTTTTTATTATTTGTTGTATCCCTGTCTCCTGATGTCGGTGTTACCTCCACACGGACATGAATAGTGTCACCGGTATTAGCCGAAGTGTCTGTCTTAAAAAACAAACCAAATGCACTTGAGGCATTTAGGTTTCCAAAATCTGCAATGGTATAGGTATATATATTTCCTGACACAGAAGGTGTTAAGGAGCCGTAAGACTTGCTGAAATAATTGACTTTACCGTTTATAGTAATTTTCACTGTTCCGCTTTTTCCCGTGGCACATTTTAATCCATACCAGCTGGTAAGATCTCCGGCATTTATATGCAAATCGTGATACCTTCCGGGAAAAACAATACCCTGAGGAACAATGGACCGCACGCCCACATCAAAACCCGCTCTGCAACGGATATCAAAATCTACATCTTGCGCGAGTGTTATCGAGTTAGTTAAACGCACAATAGAATCAATCCCCGGATATGTACATCCCACTTCATACGGCACATCACTGGTATCCACCATCACTTTATATTTTCCCTTACCGCGGATAAAATCATAAGCACCATTAAAAGAGCTGTACTGGGCAAGAAGATTGGACACACTGTCGTACAACTTTATGCGTACATTATTCATAGGTTTGTCACCTGAGTCCCACACACAATTGGAATTTACATCCATATAGGTACGTCCCATAATACCTAGATCAAATACAAGTCTTTCGCAAACTGTCATAATGGTATCACAGTTGGAAGCTTCAAGACAAACGGTATGTGCTACTGTATCTGTAAAAACATATTTTAAAGTATCCAGACCGTTGTAGGCTGGTTGAATCACATTGTCAACTTTCCATCTGTTATAGGAATTCTCAGACACTTTGGTGCGATTTTTATTATAAAAGCGGGAATTTGTACCCGTGACTAACACATTATGTGCAAGCGCCATCGCTTTAACTCCGGGACCAAAACCATCTGCATAATAGATGGCCTGATAACCGCTATCAGTGCCACTTCCATTGGATGTAAACAAGATATACATCTTATTCGTTGTAGAGGTAAAAGTAGGGTATGTACCATTATTGACTGAGGTTAAAACACCCAAAAGTTTGGATGCATTCACTTTGTCATCATCATAAATTTTAAGACTATCATTGATATCTCCAAATCTCACCTGCTGAAAATCCAAGGTCACAGATCCCCCATTTTCCGGCACTATCGCCAGATAAGATTTAGTAGAAACACCTTGATTATTACCGTAATTCAAACGAGGACCCCCATCATCATAAATGCTGCCATCATTGGATGACACCCGGTTATCATGATTATTGCCGTATGTGCCATAACCCAGATTGTATTCTGTTGGCAGAACCACCTTAATAAAATATTTTTTAGTGACCATTGAGCTTCCTACATCATTTTTGACTTTTAAGATGACACTATAAGTTCCGGGGACATCAAAAGCAAATTCAGGGTTTTTACTAAATTCATTATTGCCATTGCCACTGGGGTTTGAATAAACACCTCCGTTAACCAGAGAAGGAAATGCACCGGACGAATCATAAATATCCCATTCCCAAGACCAGGGTCCATTGGTAGAAGCATCAAAAAGCTGCACACTTTCATATTGTTGTATAATCCTTTGACAGCTCTTAAAATCAGCAACGGGTTTGGCCGTTGGTGCTATCACGACGACACATTTGGTTGCGGAATCTTTTCCATAACAATTGGTACTTCTTAACTTCACACACTTTGTCCCGGTTGAGGACCATGTATAGCTAAAATCAATACCTTGACCATCAATTGTACCATCATTATTGGCATCCCATGCATGTTGCAAATAACCATCCCTATTGACATTTGTAAACTTCACCGATGTTTTAGTAAAAACGGTATCAGTTGCTGTAAAACCGGCATTAGCGGATGTAGGCTGAACGATACTGACAGCAAAATCCCAGGTTTCGCCGTAATTCATGGCTGCGGCACAAGCATGGTTTCCTTTTACCGCAGTATATCCCTGAGACCGCACCCGCATCCTGGTGGTTCCCGATTTTGCATTACAAGGAACAACAAACTTAAATATATGTGTAATTTCCTTTCCGTTGTATCCAAGTCCAGCCTTCACTAATTCCAGAGAATCGAAGGTACTGTCCTGGTCAAAGTCAATCCAAAAACCTGAAGACACAAGTACATTCAGAGATGACTGCGGTGTCACAACTTCCATGGTATAAGTATATCCGGCTATGAAGGAAGTAGTGGCACCCCAGAATCTATAAACATCTGTATTAGCGCTCCCATAACATGAACTGCTTTGGCTGATACCATTCACCTTAACCGATTTGATATTAAAACCTGCACTGCCTGTGCATGTGCCGGAAACCATACCGGTAGCTGTTGGATAACAATATGGACCGGGACTCGTTGACTGAGCCTCAATCCTGCTAATCGGAATACATCCGACAATTAGTATAAGAAATCTAATAAGTGTTTTTAAAAAGTAAGTGTTTTTCATAGCCGCAATTTTTAATTTATTAAGTCAAAATTACACCCATTAGAATATAATCATATCATTAAGATGATATTATGACAAAATCATGACGCAATAAAAAAACAAATTATCCAGGAACGTGATGTGTAATCATGAAACGTCCTGAAAACAAAAAGTAAATGATTAGGATTTTACCCTGATGCTCAACTCATCAAGTTGTTGTGTGCTGATACCAGACGGTGCATCTATCATCACATCCCGGCCCTGATTGTTTTTTGGGAAGGCAATAAAATCGCGAATACTGTCTACACCGCCAAATAAACTGCAAAGACGGTCGAAACCAAAGGCAATACCGCCATGTGGAGGTGCTCCATATTCAAAAGCATTCATCAGGAAACCAAATTGGTTTCTGGCTTCTTCTTCTGTAAAACCGAGCACCTTAAACATACGGCCCTGCAAATCTTTGTTATGGATGCGGATAGAACCTCCTCCTACCTCCACACCGTTGATGACCATGTCATAGGCATTGGCCCTAATAGCTCCGGGATCTGTTTCAAGTTTATCGATATCTGCGGGTTTTGGACTTGTAAACGGATGGTGCATGGCATGCCATTTTTTTGTTTCATCATCTTGTTCAAGCAATGGAAAATCAATTACCCATAGGGCCTTAAAATTATTTTTATCTCTGTATCCCAAACGCTGTCCCATTTCAAGACGCAATTCACTCATTTGTTTTTGTGCCGTTCTTGTGTCTCCACTCAACACCAATATCAGGTCTCCCGCTGAAGCTCCGGATCTTTCCGCCCATAATTTCAGGTCGTCCTGATTGTAAAATTTATCCACCGAAGACTTATAGGTTCCATCAGCATTGCACATCACATACACCAATCCTTTTGCTCCTATCTGTGGGCGTTTTACCCATTCCGTCAGCTCATCCAGTTGTTTTCTTGTATAATTAGCACATCCCTTTGCACAGATAGCCAGCACCGCTTCCGCTGATTCAAATACAGGAAATCCCTTTCCTTTTACCAAGTCAGATGCCTGTGGTTCTTTTTCTGTACTGCTCAGATATGCAAATGCCATATCAAACCTGATATCAGGTTTATCATTTCCATATTTGTACATGGCGTCATCAAAGGTCATTCTTGGAAGCGTGCCTATATCCACACCTTTTACTTCCCTGAACAGATGTTGCACCATACCTTCAAAAAGATTTAATATATCTTCCTGTTCCACAAAACTCATTTCGCAATCTATCTGGGTAAATTCCGGCTGTCTATCAGCCCTTAAATCTTCATCTCTGAAACATTTTACAATCTGGTAATACCTGTCGAAACCACTGACCATCAATAATTGTTTGAAAGTTTGAGGGCTCTGAGGTAAAGCGTAAAACTGTCCCGGATTCATGCGACTTGGCACCACAAAATCTCTTGCACCTTCGGGTGTGGACTTAATCAGAACAGGAGTTTCCACTTCTATGAATTGTTGTCCATCGAGATATTGTCTGACATGTTTGGCCACTTGATGGCGCAACATCAGGTTCTGACGCACATTATCACGCCTGAGATCGAGGTAACGGTATTGCATACGGATATCTTCTCCACCGTCGGTTTCTTCTTCAATCGTAAATGGTGGGGTCAAGGAAACATTCAAAATACTCAGTTTTTCAACGATAATTTCAATTTCACCTGTCGCTATTTTTGAGTTTTTATTGCTGCGTTCTGTTACTTTTCCTTCAGCCTGAATCACAAATTCGCGACCCAGTTT
>Ga0123337_10004833_pt1 | contig 13519 bp, 11 predicted proteins | sample frozenSSSSmetaG_FD_89792 | JGI IMG/M metagenome (GOLD analysis project Ga0123337, IMG submission 89792) | Glacier valley bacterial and archeal communities from Borup Fiord, Nunavut, Canada, to study Microbial Dark Matter (Phase II) -... | ecosystem: Environmental > Aquatic > Freshwater > Ice >... | reverse complement strand
CGGCAATGCGCCAACAAACTCAATATATGATATCAGCATTAAAACGCTTGATGGAACCTCAGATATCAAATTATCTGAATTTAAGGGGAAATATTTGGTAATAGTCAACACCGCAAGTGAGTGTGGTTATACTTATCAATATAAGGATTTGCAGGAGTTTTATGCGAAATATAAAGACAGCAATGTGGTTGTTTTAGGTTGTCCCTGCAACCAATTTGGTGGTCAGGAACCCGGCACTGTAGCAGAGATTGGCAGTTTTTGTCAAAAAAACTATGGTGTTACTTTTACATTAACAGAGAAGATAGATGTTAAAGGCGATAAGCAGCACCCTTTATATCAATGGTTAACCCAAAAGGTGAAAAATGGAGCCGGTGATTTTGAAGTAAAGTGGAACTTCAATAAATTTATTATCAGTCCGGACGGGCGCTTGGTGCAATATTTTGGATCAGGGGTTAAGCCCGGCGATGCAGAATTTCTGGCTTCGGTAAAGAAATAAACCGAACGCTACAGATATCTGTAGAAAAGGATATAGACAATCAATAACATATTGATGATTTCCTTAAAGATATTCATTTTACTATTGGCAAAATAAAAAGAAAAGGTAAAAGCCAGAGGAATTGTGATGAAAGAAAATTCCTGCTTGGGGTTTTGTTTTCCGGTTATCATTAAAATAATGGCTGTAACCATCAGCAATACCATGAATTGAATTGAACGTCTTTGTTTGGTAGAGTTCCTGAAAAAGTTTTTATACATCCTGATAAAGGCAAGGACGCCAATCAGTGCAATACCGGGAAGAGCAGAGTGTAGCGCCCAATTCTGGTTATTAATATTACCATAGTCAGGAAAGAAAATATGAAATGGCAGGAAATTGCCATTAATCAGGTAATTCAGCATGGTACCGATGTAAAGGGGCATTAAAAATCCGATAAAGGCAGATAAGTTTTCTCTGAAATTAAAGGGTCTGAAAATGTTAATACCTATCACCACAACAATAAAAAAGGCAATGTAAGTCATATTAAGCAAGGCACTCAAGCCCGCAAGGGTAGAGGCTGAAAAGATAGAAATACTAGGATTTTCTGATTGGTAGAGATTTAAGATGGCCCCCAATGAAATAATCAGGAAAAAGTTGACAAAAATAACCGGTCCGGCATAAAACTGGTCAACAAATACGGAATTTAATAAGACAAAAAAATATGCCGGAAGGTAAGACGGATAGATGGTCAGCTCATGTTTAATACAAATCTGATTCAATATAAGGGCAGTCAGAAAAACAAAAAGCGTTGAAATAACAAAACCAATCAGGGGGTAATAATTGATGGTATTAAAAAATGCAGAGAGATAATTGATGTTGAGTGTTTGAGTCGTATTGATATAAGGAACCAGCAAACCTGAAGTCCTTATCACAATGGTAAAGATGAAAAGGAAAAGTATAGTTTGGTTAAAGGTATATGAAAATAGACGTATCAATATAATAGTTTAATATAGGTAAAATCTCGATTTTGGTTAATGGGAATAACGATGCTGTTGTTACTTACCTGACTGTATTCAGACGGAATAACCAATGCGTAATATTGTTCGTTATTCAGCAATATCTTTTTGGCGTGTTCACCTGTATGTTGATATGTAATTTGTATGATGTCTGCATTTGCACTTAATCTGTCATTATATAAAATGCTGAAATTGTCATCATTTACCATCACTACAATACCGTTATAAAACCCACCATCATTAATAGAAGATTGATTCTTATTGATGACCTCAGTCCATAAGGGATTGCTACTGCTGTCAAGATTTAAAATAAGCACTTCATCATTGTTGAAGATTTTTGCATAACTGCTCTGAGGGATATTATTGACATAAAAGATATCACTTTGGGTAGTGACAAAAGACCGCTCTGTAATCACCAAAAGTCCTCCGTCTGCTTTGGGAATCAGTTTTTTAATCTTAAATTTATTAAGGTTTTCTCCTTTCTGTTCAAATTTAACACCTATAATATTACTGACAATTTTCCTGTCAATATCAATAAAATCAGAATTGAGTACTTCAAAATTACGACAATCTATTTTTACGAGGAAATAACCTTTGTTATCTTCTTCATCCTTCATTCCAAATAGACCGAAAGCACTGATAGTATTGCGGGATGGATTAAAACATAATTTGTATCCGGTGATAAAAGTTTCTTTGTTATTGATGAGTTTTTCCTTGGCTATTTGAGTAGAAACATTGAGACAAAAAATATAATGATGGAAGTCTTCAGAACTTTTGCTTTTAAATTTTTCAGAGTGAGAGTACATCACATACAGATTGCCGGTATCATCAATAATAGCATCGCCGATATATAATTCGGGGAGTATATGTGCTATAGTAGATGCTCCTTCTTTTATGATTTCATTCTGACTGATAAGGTGGTATTTTAAAGTGGTTTTTGCTTCACTTTCAATGAGATACCAAATTAAAAAACGGTCTTTTAGTGTATTGTATTCTATCCTAAAACCAACAGATTCATCGTTAAAATCCTGTGAAGAGACGATGGTTTTGGGTGTTTGTTCTACAAAATTGGAATCAATGCTCTGCATGGTTAGTTTATAACTGTATCCCTTGCCAAATTCCTTGGTAAAAAAAACAATGCCTTTTTTGTGTACTACAATTTTTTCAAGTTCTGCATTTGGAATTTTAAAGGTTTTACTTTTCAGCAGATTCATTTTCTTGTCAAAGTGTTCAAGTATAAAATATCTCCTGAATGAACTATTTTTATGTTTCAGCACATAAACACCATATTTATTCTGCCCGATAACTTTTGTAAAATCAGTGCGTTTGTCAATATTATTTTTATTGGCCCATATAATTTGCTGTGAGTGTGATACATGACAAAAACAGAGCATGGTAAGACTCAAAACAAGCTTATAATATGTGCTTAAAACTATTTTCAAATTATCCCTAAAATAAAGGGCTAAATTAGTATGTTTGCGTAAGTTTTACAACAAAAAATAAATTAACTATTGAAACCTGAATATTTCTATACAGAAACAAAAAAAGAAAAAGCGATATTGGTAGGTGTGCATCCAAAGGGAGATACAACCAACAGACTTAAAGAATACCTTGATGAACTTGAGGCACTCACAACTACGGCAGGTGCTTTAACAGTTGGGAGACTCACGCAAAATCTGGATTACCCTAATCCAAGAACATTTATCGGAGAGGGTAAATTAAAAGATCTGGTCGAAATGGTAGCCTTTCATGAAGCTGATGTTGTGATTTTTGATGATGAACTCAGTCCCTCGCAAATCAGGAATATTGAAAAAGAATTCAAGGAAATCAAAATTATTGATCGCAGTATGCTGATATTGGATATTTTTTCTAAAAATGCAAAAACTGCTCAGGCTAGAACCCAGGTGGAACTTGCACAAAATCAATATTTGCTTCCCAGACTGACCAAGATGTGGACTCACTTATCCAAGCAAAAAGGAGGAATAGGAATGAAAGGTCCGGGTGAGACAGAGATAGAGACGGACAGACGAGTTATCCGAACTAATATTTCAAAACTTCAGGAAAGGCTTGAACTCATTGAGAAGCAGAACAAGGTTCAAAGACAAAATCGTTATGATAAAAAAAGGGTGGCTTTAGTGGGTTATACAAATGTCGGTAAAAGCACCATTATGAATCTTTTGAGTCATGCAGATATACTGGCAGAAAACAAATTATTTGCGACTTTGGATTCCACTGTGAGGAAAGTTGTATTTGAAGACCCTTTTCATGAGGGTGTACATATTCCGATTTTATTGAGTGATACGGTAGGATTTATCAGAAAGCTCCCTACCATGCTTATAGAGAGCTTTAAAAGCACTTTAGCAGAGGTGATAGAAGCGGATGTATTGTTGCACGTTATTGATATTGCGAATCCGGAGTTTGAAAACCAGATGGAACTTGTCAAACAAACTTTGTTTGATATTGGGGCAAAAGATAAACCTACATTGCTTGTTTTTAACAAGATTGATGAATATCTGCAAAACAATCCCGATACAGTGCTGACTGAGTTCGAAAAGAGTTGGATAAGTAAGGAACACGCTCCGGTGGTATTTATATCTGCGACCAAAAAGACTAATATTCCCGAACTGAAAAAAAAGATTATCGAGTTGTTGTAATCTCTCTTCAGGTCAGTATTTTATTGAGCTTTTAACCATTCTCTCGCTTTTTCATCGTCGGTAAAAAAACGTGATGGATATATTTCCTCTATGAATTTCAGGTAGAAATTAGTGCTCATTTTTTGTGCCAATGATGTCACCACCACTGCTTCTGCAATAATAGAATCTCTTTTGTCTTTATTTTCATTTTGTAATAAATGACGCGCTTTCATATCCAAAGAAGACTTTTTTGTGCATACTACAAGGCGTTTTAAGCGTTTTCCACCCGTAAATTCGTAGAGGCATTTTAATAATTCTGCCATATCTTCTTCATTCACGTCAACAGCATCTTGATAGTGTATTTCAACGGTCTCTTCATCGATCATTCGCAATGATTTAAGTACTCTTGTTAATGTTTCCATTTTGTCAACTCTTAGTAATTTAGCGTTTTAGTTTAAGCGAAATTAAACAAAATCATTTACAATGAAAATTGTTTTTTTGAGCCGTAAGCATAAAAACCCAATAATAAATATAGAGAAAAATATCAATTGTATTCACTTAATCCTAAATCTATAATTATAGCATGTTTTCCGCCATTTTACAACAGTGTTCATTATTCTATACATCTTGTAATCCCTTATTTAACAGGCAGTAAGAGAAACACCAGTCATAAGTATTTTTACTTTGTTTATAAACCAACTGATGCCTGGTCTACTGGATTCTTTTATTCAATGAATGTTACTTTATTTTGCACCAAGAAAAAATGCAGAACACTTTACCTTTTGAACAGTTGCATCAGCTTTTTGAATCAGAATTTACAGCAATAGGTAAATCATTGGAAGAACTTTCTTCCTTATATCACAAACTTCCCGTTCCTGAATCGGCCAAAAAACGTTTTATTGATGGTGCCTTAAAACATAAATCTGCCTGGTATGCCTGCCTGGTGAATTCAAATATTGATGTATTGTTATTGCCGGAATATCTTGAAAGCAAGCAAAGCCGGAATATATTAATCAAGAAGGAAACAGATCAATATTTTAAATCACTCGAAAATTTCAATGTGCTTTTAGGGAAATCAAATACGTCTTTATACGAGTGTATTGTCTCCTCAGGAGATGTTGTACAGAGCGCGGTGGATTTGTTTTCAAGCCATGTAACAGAAACTGATAAATGTCCTGAACCACTGCATCTCTTATTTGAAAACTGGAATATCTCTTTATCGGGTTATGAAAAACTGGAATCTGTATTGTATGGTTTCCTTGAATGGCATAAATTTAACCAATACAGTTTTATTTCACACAGACATCATATTCTTTGGCTGAATCACCAGTTATGGAAACAATTCGGACACATGTCTTTTTGTTTTAATACAGAACATTATTTGTTTCAGAACTGGAATAAAGACCATATGGATGCTACCCAAATGATTGGAGGTTTGTTGCATTTCATCAAATTGGAAATTGACAAAAACAGAAGTGAGCTTAATGAATTGTTTAAAGAATACATTGATTTTTCGTTGCTTAAACCAAGACAGAAATTAGTATCAGGATATTTATTTTCAAATAGTTTTCGCATCGATTTACCCTCCCAGGTTCAAATTCAATTACCAGCCATCAAGACACTGATTAAAAAGGGATATATTGAATTGCAGGATTTGGGTGGTAAAACAGATATGGAAAAAACAAAACAAACGCTTGTTGAATTGTTAGAGCAGAATATCATTCAAATGGTTGATGAGGATGAGGAAATATATATCAGTATAAATCCGTCTTATCAAAAAGAGGTCGGCCGTTTATCAAAATATAATAATATTGAGGAAATTAAACCAGAAGTAAACTGGGAGGCTTTTGCAAGTCAGTCTATCAAAAAAGTGATTATGCCTAAAGTAACAGTGAAGGCCGCAGAAGCAGCTTCAGAACCAGTAAGAAAAAGACAGAAAGCCTTTTTCGGATAACAGGTTTAATGTTCGTCTTCGTGGAAAAAATAGTCGTCGTCGGTCGGATAATCACCCCATATTTCTTCAATACTTTCATAAGGTTCTCCATCATCTTCCAACTCCTGCAAGTTTTCAACAACTTCCATTGGTGCACCTGAACGAATGGCATAATCTATCAACTCATCTTTTGTTGCCGGCCAAGGCGCATCATCTAAATAAGATACCAATTCTAATGTCCAATACATTTTATAAATCTATTTTTTTGCAAAAGTATGTTTTTTAAACAATTATTGTTTATTTTTTTTGTTAATTTTGTAATATCTTGTAAAACACCTATTTATGCTTGTTAATGACAAATAAGATGTTGTGTTTTAGGGATGTTGAACCATCAATAACAAAGATTCATATGAAGAATTACCCTGAATTTTTATAAAATACAAACCCTCAGGAAGTTCATCTGTAGAAATTTTTTCACCGGTACTTGCTGTTTTACTGCAAATTATTTTTCCGGTAATATCTACCAACTGGATAAAAACAGATTCTGTTTTGTCAGATTGAATCACAATAAATTGATTGGATGGATTAGGATAAAGCTTAAAACCTGATGACAAATGAGCAGAAGCCACAGAGGTAAAATCTCTCAATTGTATCATTGTATCATCATTGGTGCAATTTCCTGTTACAAGCAATCTGACATTTTGCAAATTGGCATTGGTGTATTGGTGCAAAGGATGTTTCAAAGTACTGCTGTCTCCATCGCCAAAATACCACTTATAACTCATATTGCTGCCTTGCGAGGTATTGTTAAAACCTACAAGATTTTTTCCGTAATACCCAAAAATGAATGAGGCTTTTGTGAAGGTATCAGTTCCAATATTAACAGTATTGTTTCGTTTGTATGACTGGTTTGGAGCCCCAGCAACAGTAATGTTTAAGGTAGTGGATTTCATGCCTGCCACACTATAAGAAACCATATGTGGACCTTTGCCGGTAGCTGTTGAAGGTGTGCCGCCAGCGAATACCCACTGCCAGGTACTTACATTGTTATCGCTGGAGTCAAAATAGGTCATGTTTTCATTGATACAAGCACTAGAAGGTGTATGGTAAAAATTTAACCATGCAAATTTAACTTGAAGTGTTGTGTCTCTGGAATCGCAGGTATTAGCTGCTTTAAGTCTGACAGAGAATGTACCTCCGGAAGGATATAGATGCGACGGATTTGCAAAAGCAGTAGAATCCCCGTCACCAAAATACCACATATTGTTATTGGGATTATTCGATGTATTGGTAAATGTTACGTTGCCTTTTTCTGCTGCTATATAGGTAAACTTGCTTACCATTCTTGTATCAGCCCTCACAGTGGCATTTTTTGTCTTTACCAGATTACCGGTAATCGTGGCAATCGTTAAGCTGATGCTTTTTGATCCGCCGCTTGAGTATGTGACAGTGTGTGGTCCCTTGGTATTTGCAGTGGCAGGACTCGCATCCGCACCGAAATTCCAGGTATAAGCAGAAATATTTCCTTGAGAGGAATCTGTAAAAATGATGGTTTCATTCTTGCAGATATCTGATTTATTCATCTTAAAATTAGCGTTAGGAGCTACCATGGCGCAATTTCCGGAATTGAGCTTTGTGTGTGCATTTTTACCACAAATACTGGTTCCACTCTTGCTTATCACATAATTTCCGGCACTGATATCATTGCTTGAGAGATTGGGCTTAGTTTGACCGTTGGCAATAGAATAATGCATTACAACAGGGCTATTGATGACATGCCCCATTTGATGGCCGTGGCCGAGCTCATGTGTTGCCACAGACTCAAAATGAAATTGTGTACCGGAAGCATTGCCGGTTGTATAATTCCAATTGGTTGAACCCGTCGGTTTTATTCTGAAACGAATATCCAATTCATTCACATACCATTTAAGTCCGGGAGTAAAACAACCTGACCAGTAACTGAAACATTGAGCCAATACACCACTTGGCATGTTGCTATTGGTGTCCCAGGCACAAATATTAACGCCATCCGGTTTAATGGCACTATGATTTACCCGCCCCAATGTATCCCAGTTGATATAAGTGCCGCAACGCCATCTTTCAAGACTTCTTGTAAAAGCGCCTCTTGCACCGGTTGAATCAAAGAAGGATTTATTCATTTTCCACGTAATGCCATTGTTAACATTCATACCTATCTCCTGCGTTTCATAACCTATAGAATCTCCGCTAACAACATTCAGGTGCGCATATGTAATTTTTAGCGTATCAGTTGAGTTCACAATACCATTGCCACCAATCACAACCCTTATTTTGCCTGTACCTGCTTTTGTTCTCACGATTAATTTAATCATCGTGTCGCTCCATGAAATATAATCTCTTTTTAAAGCTTTGGTAAAACTTAGTCCACCATTATCTGCGTCTTTAAACTGAACACTGCTGGTATCTATTGTCGATAGAAAATTTGTACCTTTAATGGTCAATACGCTGGAAGTTCCAGCTGTGATAGTTAACGGCGACAAAGATGAGATACTGGGAGCGGCCCTTTTTGTAAAAAGTCTTACCTTAGTCAACAACTCATTGATAGCAACAGGTGCAATACCGGTTAAGCCTTGAATCGTATTGGCAATACTAAATGCAGGATAGCTTGAAAAAACATCATGCGCTTCGGCTGTATGTTTATCAATTTTTATCCATCCCTGAGGTCCGCTTTCAGCGACCCATTCACCATTTTTATTTATCAGCATAAAAATGCCAATCTCACCCGTTTCTGTTTCAAGTTCAGGCTCTACTTTAATGGCTTTTTGTCCTACAAAACCACCAAGAGTGATCAGATTAACTGATTTTCCCTGAAGGTATTCCGCACCTTTGTATACCTTGCTGACGACTAAGGTTGATGAGGTATAAATCATAGTGCCTTCGGCATTCCAATAGGAGGTTTTTGCCCCAACCATGGCTTCAACAATTAATGTGGAAGCATTTACCCTGTCTTGAAGGGATAACGGCACCAACACACATTCGGAGTGCAGTGGTTTTAAAAAAAAGAAAGATAAAAAGGATAAGAGGGTAATGGTTTTTTTCATGTATTGTGATAATGTGTTATTTTTATTTTGCAAATAAAGGCGTTTTGAGATGAATAGACAAGACCTTGATTGTCTTCTTCGTGATTTTACGAATATCTGAAATCATATCCGGAAGCAAGGCTATGATTTTGTCTTCTTTATCTAATATGACAAGTTGTTGATGACGTATGGTATGGTCCACTTTTTTATCCGTTAAAATATCGCTTATTTTCTTAGACCCTTTCATGCCAAAAGGTTGCATCTTATCCCCCTTTTCCCATGTTCTGATGGTTATTGGAAAGGGATTGGAACTGATATCCAGATATAAAAGACCTTTCAGGCTATAATCGACATCGGGTGGCGAAATCTTCTTAAAGTCCAATTCCAGACCTTCTATGACGAGGCTTTTGGCCGATGATTTGATTTTTACAGAAACAGGATCTTCAATCTTCTTTTGTTTTTGCTGCAAGATATAGGCATCCCTCTCTTTGGTGAATATCCAGTCTTTGGAGTCTATTTTTTTTCCAACCTGCGCATGTTCAATGTTTTTTAGCATCTCCACCTGAGATTTATTAAAACCATATCCTTTAAGTTTGTAATATAAAAAGGCCTCAAGATTATTAATACGGTGAAGATTATTAAATGGAAGTGAAATGCCCTCTGCGGTATTCACGCTTATAGCTTCCCATTCTTTTTCAATAAGTTCAAAGGCCAATTGTTCGAACTCCATCACCTGTGCTGAAACAGAGAATAACACCTGGTCAATCTCCGGTTCAATTTTTTTCAATTCAGGCAGTATATGATGTCTTATCTGATTTCTCAGATAATCATCTGTGAGATTGCTTTTGTCGAGACGGAATTTTAAGCTGTTTTTACTCACAAATCGACTGATTTTATCTCTGTTTGTAAACATCAGTGGTCGAACCGTATGCCTGAGTTTAACCGGTATGCCATGCAAACCTGAAATTCCAGTTGAACGCAATAAGTTAATGATCATGGTTTCTGAATTATCCCCCTGATGATGTGCGGTTAACAACTTGTCAAAGCGGTATGTTTCAAGTAACTCGTGGAACCAGTCGTAACGCAACTTTCTGGCGGTTTCCTGCGTGCCGTTTTTTAATTTTTTAGCTTCTTTTTTTGTGTCGAATCGCATACCAAAATAAGGCACCTGATGGGCCTTTGCGAGACTTTTTACAAATGCCTCATCTTTGTCACTTTCCGCACCGCGTAACTGAAAATTGCAATGCGCAACAGAAAAACGGTAGTTGGTTGCAAGTAGAAGATGGAATAGGCAGATACTGTCTTCGCCCCCGCTGACAGCGAGAAGTAGCTTATCCTGTTTTGAAAACAGTTTGTTTTTCTTCACATAATTTTCAAATGCGATAAGCATGGCACTAATTTTGACAAAGGTAAGGAAATAGAATTTATTTAGGATATTGCACCGCATTTTGACACAGAAGAGCTTAGTTATCGCATTGTTTTTATTATGGTTTTGCCCGCTATGGTCGCAAAACGGAGTAGAAATTATTGGTGGAGAGAGATTATTCAGTCCTTCTAAGAATGTGATGGTTATAGCGGAAAATGTGATCATCAGGCATAATGGTGTCATTATTCAATGTGATAGTGCCATACAGAAAAAAGACGAGGGAATTATTGAGGGTTTCGGTCATATCTACATCTATCAGCCGGATACATTTACACTTTCAGGGGGCGAATATCTCAAGTATACAGAAAAAACCAAAACTGCAGTTGTAACAGGAAAAAATGTGGTGCTCAACGATCAGCAAATGACGCTGTTAACAACGGCCATACAATATAATATGCAGGACCAGGTGGGGTTTTATACCAATGGGGCTGATATATTGAATGATAAGAACACACTCAAGAGCAAACGCGGTTTTTACAACAGGAGAACCAATGTCTTCCATTTTAAGGAAGCAGTTAAATTGACCAGTCCGGATTATACCATGGAGAGCGATACACTGGATTATTATGCCGCCACAAAAACAGCCTATTTTTATGGTCCCACAAAAATTGTGAGTGAAGAAAATACCATCCTGTGCAATTATGGATGGTACAACACACAAACAGAAATGGCCGAATTTAGTAAAAAGGCCACTATACTAAGTGGATCCAATACGGTTTCTGCCGATAGCCTTTTTTATGACAAAAAAGGCGGACTGGGCCGAGGTATAGGCAATCTGAAATTAACGGATACGACTGAGCATGTGGAGGTATATGGGCAAAATGGTTTGTATTTCCAAAAAAGCAAGGAAACAATCATTTCTACTTTGCCTATGGCGGTTAAAATGGATGAAAAAGACACGATGTATGTGATGGCAGATACTTTTTATTTTAAGAATGACAGCTTAAAAAAGATACTCAAGGCATACTACCATACCTCTCTTTTACAGACAGAATTTCAGGGTAGATGCGATTCTTTGCTCTATAATTTTAGTGATTCCAGTATCAGTTTATTTTACGCCCCGATACTTTGGAATGAGAAAAATCAAATTACCGGAGATACTATGTTTATCCATATGAAGAACAAACGTATACAGTCATTGACGGTATTAAATAAAGCCTTTCTTGCCAGTGAAGTAAAGTCTGGAGCCTATAACCAGATTTCAGGCAAAAATATGATCAACAGTTTTGACAGCAATAAATTGAAGCAGGTATTGGTAGATGGCAATGCTGAGATTGTATATTACATACGCAATAATGAAACGGATAGTGCAGAATTCACCGGTGTGAATAAAGAGCGTTGCAGTAAATTACTGATATTGATGGATTCCGGAAAAGTCAGTGGTATCAGGCATTACGGGCAACCGGAAGGAAAAATCTATCCTGTCAGGGATTTTCCCGACGGTGAAAAATATCTCGCTGAACTGAATTGGAAGGTTAATGAAAAACCTGTACTACAGTCTTTTCTTGAGCGAAAAAAACTTAGAGCAGTGCCAATACCTAAAACGCTTGTAAAGCCTGCAGTAAAAACTAAGCAAAAGAAAAAAACCAAAGTAAAGGTCAAAAATTAGAGCTTCACTTTGAAGTGCGGTAAATAAATCCTCCTATTTTTTTGATAAACATTTAAACTCAAGTTCCTTTCTTGAAGATTCAACCCCTTCATGTCCGGTGGTAGAAATAATCAGTTTCATATTAGATTTTTCAAATACCGGATTGATATAATACTCGCGGATATCGATTGACGTACCATGAGAGTGAATATATTTGGAAAAAACCACAGAACTATCCTTTAGGTTCATCACTTTGATATTAACGTCGTGCAATGCACCTGTTGAATTCACATGAGCATTAATCCATACAGTATCCTTTAGGCGGTAAGTGGATTTAGTGCTTGGTGAACTGATTGTAATGGATATAGTGTCAGCCATTGTAAAGGCAAAAATAAAAGTTAATGCTGCGGCAAAACCGGCTGTGCGGATTAAAGAATGTTTCATTGTGATACAAATAAAACAAAAATAACCGAATCTTACAAATTAGTGGTTTTGCATCACGTGGCAGCTTGATGCCATTCTCAATGTGCGTGGCAATGAAAATTAAGCTGTTTTTTGCCCGTTTCATTGCCATCCTTGTCGCTGCTCTGAATGGTCAGTTTGAGGTCGGCATGGGGGTTCAAATGGTTGATAAAATACTCTCGAATATTGAGTGATTTGCCATTTGATTGTGTAGACCGACGATAGATAAGTGAATCGTTGCTTAGTTTGTTCACACTCACATTCACGCGTTCTAAGTCCAGGTTTGACCTTAATTCGGCAGAGAGCCATACGGTATCATTTGCATCATATTCACTGCCTGAAACAGGAGAAAGAATTTGAATAGTAACTTCTCGCGCGGGCTCAGGCTGATGCTTTTTGCAGGCATTAATGCTTGTACACAGAAAAAGGATGACGAAAACTTTGAGATGTTTCATTCTGTTTTGACACCGCGGCTTATAAAACGTTGCAATAAGCGCTTAAAAAAACAATGTTTTAATGATGGTTAACACGATAAATGTCAAAAATATACCTAATAGTGTTTTTGAAGATAACTTTTGTGCAAATTTAATCCCAAAAGGGGCGGCAATCATCGCAACTACAATGATTGGTAATACAAGAGACCATACAATATAACCCGTTTGTAAATCCTTTAAGGCTATAACGGGTTGTTTATACATATAAAAAACTAATAATGGCAGGGCAATAATAGGGATAACGGATAAGGACAGGCCTGTAGAAAACTTGAGGGGTAGTTTCAGGATTTTATTAAAATAAGGCACCATCACCACTCCGCCACCTAATCCTGTAAGCGAAGTAATAACACCGGCAAAAAGACCGGCAGGAATAAATTTCTTCAGGTCGGGAAGTATTACTGTGTCATTTTCCGCTTTTGTTTTTTCTTTTCCAAAT
>Ga0123337_10004832_pt1 | contig 13520 bp, 16 predicted proteins | sample frozenSSSSmetaG_FD_89792 | JGI IMG/M metagenome (GOLD analysis project Ga0123337, IMG submission 89792) | Glacier valley bacterial and archeal communities from Borup Fiord, Nunavut, Canada, to study Microbial Dark Matter (Phase II) -... | ecosystem: Environmental > Aquatic > Freshwater > Ice >... | reverse complement strand
CTGGGCGTGGACTGGTCGGAACGCGAGAGCGTGCGCGCCCGGCTGCGGCTGATGGTCAAGCGCATCCTGCGCAAATACAAGTACCCGCCCGACCTGCAGGATGCGGCGGTGGAACTGGTGCTGGCGCAGGCACAGGCGCTGGGCGAAAGCTGGCAGGCTTAGGCGCGCGGCGCCTGGCTTGTCGTAGCCGCGAGACGGGTATCCTCGCCGTCCACCTCGCTGCCCAGGAAGGCCTTGCGGCCAGCGGGCAAGGCAATGCGCCTGCCGCCCGCCATGGCGCCAGGGGCTGCGGCGTTCAGGCGCGGGCCAGCGCGACGGCCCTGCGACGGCCAAGCAAACGCAGCACGGGCGGCATAAACACCATGGCGGCGGCGCAGGCCCACAAGCCGATGGAGATCGGGCTCTCGAACAGGATGCCGAGCTCACCATTGGTCATCGACAGCGCACGGCGCAGGTTCTGCTCCATCAGGTCGCCCAGCACGAAGCCCAGGATCAGCGGGGCCATCGGCACCCCCTGCTTGCGCAGCAGGTAGCCGATGATGCCGAAGCCGGCCATCAGCATCAGATCGAAGGTGGTGGCATGCACCGCATACACGCCGACGGCGCTGACCGCCAGAATGCCGGGCACCAGCATCCAGTTCGGCACGGCCAGCACCTTGGTGAACACGCCGACCAGCGGGATGTTGATGGCCAGCAGGATCACGTTGGCGATGAACAGCGAGGCAATCAAGCCCCATACCAGCGCTGGCTGCTGCGTGAACAGCGCCGGTCCCGGCGTGATGTTGTAGAGCGCCAGCGCGCCCACCATCACGGCCGTGGTGCCCGATCCGGGCACGCCCAGCGTGAGCATGGGCACGAACGAGCCGGCCGCCGACGCGTTGTTGGCCGCCTCGGGTGCGGCCAGGCCGCGAATGTCGCCCTCGCCAAAGTTACCGCTCGAGCCGGCCAGGCGCTTTTCCATCGAGTAGGTCATGGCGCTGGCAATGGTGGCGCCGGCGCCGGGCAGCACGCCGACCACGAAGCCGACCAGGCTGGAGCGCATCGTGGGCCATCAGGTGAACTTCAGTTCCAGCCAGTTGAACAGCTTGCGGCCGGTGTCCTTGATCATGCCGCCGCTCTTGTGCTGGTGCTCCAGCATGAGCAGGATCTCGCTGACCGAGAACACGCCGATGACGATGACGATGACGATGACGATGACGATGAACTGCAGGCCGTCCGACAGGTGCACGTCGCCGCCGGTGAAGCGGTAGACGCCCGAGTTCGAGTCCAGCCCCACGGTCGACAGCGACAGGCCGATGATGGCCGCCAGCCCCGCCTTCATGGGCGCGTCGCCCATCAGTCCGGCGATGCAGGCAAAGGCGAAACACATCAGCGCGAAGTATTCGGCCGGCCCGAACGCCAGCGCCCAGCGCGCCAGCAGCGGGGCAAACAGCACGATGCCCACGGTGGCGACCATGGAGCCGACAAACGAACTCCAGGCCGAGATCGACAGCGCCACACCGCCCAGGCCTTTGCGCGCCATCGGGTAGCCGTCGAGCGTGGTCATGATCGCGCCGGCGTCGCCCGGCACGTTGAGCAGAATCGACGAGATCCGCCCGCCGTATTCGCAGCCGACATACACGGCGGCCAGCAGGATCAGCGCGGTCTCGGGCGGCAGCTTGAGCGCGAAGGCCAGCGGCATCAGGATCGCCACGCCGTTGATCGGCCCCAGGCCCGGCAGCATGCCGACCACGGTGCCCAGGAAGGCGCCGAGCGCCGCCACCAGCAGGTTGATGGGCGCCAGCGCGACGCCAAAGCCGCTTAAAAGGTGTTCGAGCGTATTCATGTCAGCGGCCTCCCAGAATGAAGCTCAGCAGGCCGGTGGGCAGCACCACGTCGAGCAGTTTGTCAAACAGCAAAAACAGACCCAGGCCCAGGCCGCCGAGCAGCGACTGCTTCCAGCTGCCGCCAAAGGCCATGCCCACGGGCACCGCCATCAGCGTGGTGGCGAGTGGAAAGCCAATGCTCTGGAACAGCAGTGCATAGGCAAAGACCGCCACCGCACTCAGCCCAATCATCTTGATGTTGGTGCCGTGCAAGGGGTTGCCGACCAGGGTCGGCTTGAGCACCAGCCAGGCGCCGCCGATGGCCATCAGGGCGGCCAGCAGGCGCGGGAACGCCCTGGGCCCCATCGGTTCGTAGGAAATGGCCGGGTTGTAGTCTTGTGCGGCCCAGGCCATGCCGGCAGCCGCGACCACGCACACCGCACCGAGGATGCGATCACTCATGGAATTCTCCTTGGAGCTTTGAAACAGGCCGCGAGAAGCGAGGCCACTGGAATGAGGGGGCGCGCGCCTTGCGAATGGCGTGCGGCGCGCGGTCCCGGTGCGCGTCTTATTTGGCGACGGCCAGGCCAAATTCCTGAACCAGGGTGCGGTAGGACTGGACGCTCTTCTTGGCGTAGGCATCGGCTTCGGCGCCGACGAGGTCGAACGGGAACAGCCCGCGCTCGGCGCGCAGTTTGTCGAAGGCCGGTGTGGCCATCATCTTCTTGAAGGCCTCGCTCCAGGCCTTGAAATCTGCATCGCTGACCTTGGGCCCCATGTAAAAGCCGCGAATGATGGGCCACTGGATGTCCACGCCCAGCTCCTTGGCGGTCGGGATCGACGCCAGGTCGCCCGCAAGCCGTTTGTCCGCCATCACGGCGAGCACGCGGATCTTGGTGCCGGCCTTTTGCTGCTGCACGGCCTCCGAGGCATCGCCTGAATAAACATGCACATGGCCGCCTTGCAGCGCGGTCATGGCCTCGCCGCCGCCTTCAAAGGCCACGAAGCGCATGGCTTTCGGGTCAATGCCGGCGGCGCGGGCGGTCAGCGCGACCTTCATCCAGTCCTGGCTGCCGACCGTGCCGCCGGCGCCGAACACGACCTTGCTCGGGTTGGCCTTGACGGCGTCGAGCACGTCCTTGAGAGTTTTGTAGGGCGAGTTTTCGCTGACGATGATGGCGCCGTAGTCCGTGCCAACGGTGGCCAGCCAGCGCACGTCGTTCTCGTTGTAGCGGCCAAACTTGCCCTGTGCCAGGTTGAGCAGCGAGCCGCCCGAAAACGCAACGACGGTGTTGTTCTCGCCGGGGCGCTGGGCAATGACCGAGTTGTAGGCCACCGCGCCAATGCCGCCGGGCATGTAGGTCACGCGCATCGGGTCGGCAATGAACTTGCCGTCCATCAGCGCTGTCTGGACCAGCTTGCAGGTCAGGTCGAAGCCGCCGCCCGGTTTGGCCGGTGCGATGCATTCGGCCTCTTCAAACGGGCCGGCTGCGGATGCGGCGGTGGCGGCGCAGGCCAGGCGACGGACAAGAGGAATGGTTTGAGTTTCATGGTACGGGGTGTCTCCGTTGGTGTTGAAATCAGCGCCTGAGCCTGTCAATTGGCCCTGAGCGTGGCGAGACTTTATCGAAACGCAGCTTTCAGCCGGCTTTCAGAAAAATGCCTGAAACACTAGGGGAAACCCGCGCCTCAAGCCGCCGTGTCTGCAAGCGGCAGCACCAGCGATGCCGACAGTCCGCACCCGTTCGGACCGCTCCCGATCTGCAATTGGCCACCATGGCGCTCGGCAATTGACCGTACGATGGCCAGCCCCAGACCGCTGCCGGGCAGGCTCACATTGCTGCCCCGGAAAAAGCGCTCGCCAGCGCGGGCGCGGTCTGCCAGCGGCATGCCGGGCCCGTTGTCGAGCACGGTCAGGGCCGCAGTGCTGCCCGTGCGACCCACGCGCACCGTGACCTGGCCGCCGCGCGGCGTGTAGCGGATCGCGTTGTGCAGTAGGTTGACCAGCGCTTCCTTCAGCAGTGCCGGCTGCGCCATCACCTGCAGCGTTTCAACGGCAGGCTCAAAACCCAGGTCGATGCCTTGCGCGCGCGCTTGCGCCCACCACTGCCGCGTGACGCCTTCGGCCAGCGCGGCCACATCGACCCGCTCAGGCTCGAACTCGGCGCTGTCGGTACGCGCCAGCGCCAGCATCTGGTTGGTCTGGCGCACCGTCTCGTCCAGTTGTGATTTGATGGCTGTCAACGCATCGCGCTGCATCGCGCTGCATCGCCGCATCGACTTCGCGAAGCGCAAATCCGACCTGCGTGGCCAGCGTAGCCAGCGGGGTGCGCAGCTGGTGAGAGGCGTCGTCGATAAAGCGCCGGCTCGCCTCGGCCTGCTGCTGGTTGCGCTCGATATGGTGGTTGATCGCCTCCACCAGCGGCCGCACATCTGCGGGAATTTCGTTGCTTGAAATTGGCGCCATGTCCTGCGGCGAACGGGCCTCGACCTCATTGCGCAGCCGCGCCAGCGGCCGCAAGGCCCAGCCCACCGCCAGCACCAGAATCACCGTGGATGCGAGCACCAGCAGCAGGTCGCGCGCGACCGACTGCAGCACCAGGACGCGGGTGAAGTCGTTGCGGGACTCCAGTGTTTCCGCTACCTGGATGATCACGCGCTGGGCCGCCGCCTGCCCCGCAATGGGTTGGTTCAGCAGGCGGGCGTAGGAGCCGACGCGCACCGGTTCATCGACATAGATGGCGTCGCTGAACTGCGCGGCCGGCCTGTGACCAGCGCGGTGCGCGGGGCGGGCAGGTCGGCATTGCCAATCTCGACCAGTCCGTCCTCGGTGGCCACGCGGTAGTAGACCTGGCCGCTGGCGGTCAGCTCGAAAAACTCAAGCATCCGGTAGGGAAGTTCGACGCCCAAGCCTCCGCTGGCAGTGGAAATGTTGGCGTCCATGGCCTTGATGGCGCCCAGTAACGAGCGGTCATAGGCCGCGTTGGCCGCGTCGACCGCCGTGCGCCAGGTCGCCCAGAGTTCGGCGCCCACCACCAGCAGCATGCCGGGCAGTAGCACTACCAGCAGCGTACGCCGCAGGCTGAAGCGGTGCAGGGCACCCAGGCTCAGGCGTCGCATTCAAGCACGTAGCCCAGGCCCCGCAGCGTGGTGATGTGGACGTTGCTGGCATCAAGCCGCTTGCGCAGCCGATGCACCAGCACCTCTATCGCCTCGGGGTTCACATCCTGCTCGTCGGAAAACACGCGGTCGAGAATTTCCTGCTTGGACATCGGCTCACCACTGCGCTGGATCAGTGCGCGCAGCACACCATGCTCGCGTGGCGTCAGGGAAAGCGCGCAATGGCCGAGCATGAACTGCTTGGTGGCAAAGTCGTAACTGAGCGAGCCGCAGGCAAAACGCGGCTGGTCGCTGCCGCGGGAACGGCGGATCAGCGCCATCAGCCGCGCCTCCAGTTCAGCCAGCTCGAACGGCTTGGCCAGAAAGTCGTCGGCGCCTTCCTGCAGCGTGCTGACGCGCTCCATCAGGGAGTCGCGCGCCGTCAGGACCAGCACCGGAAGCCGGTGGTCGGCGTCGCGCAGGTTGGCCAGCACCTCGTGCCCGCCCAGCCCGGTCAGGCCGAGGTCCAGGATCAGCGCGTCGTAGCGGGTTGCTTTCAGGCTGCGCCGCACCATGCGGCCATCGTCCACCCAGTCGACCTGAAAGCCGCTTTGCTCCAGCGCCCGGACCAGCCAGCTGGCCAGTTCGCGTTCGTCTTCAGCCAGCAGGATGCGCATGGCGTCGTGCCCGGACGGGGCGTTTTGAGGTGTGTACTGCCATGCAAGCTCCTGTGTGGATCTGAATTATCCCTCTCATCTCGCACGGCACTGGCAGCAGCGTGCCGGCCCGTCACAAGCCCGGCACAGGCTCAGGGTGTCTTGATCACCCGGGTCCAGCGCGCTTCCTCGCTCTTGACGAACCCGGTGTAGTGCTTCGAGCCTTGCACCGGCACCACGAAGCCCTGCGATTCCAGCCGCTGCTTCACAGCCGGCGAGGTCATGGCCTGCACCATGGCGGCTTCGAGCTTGTCCACGATGGGCTGGGGAACGCCCTTGGGCACCGACATGCCTGACCACGACAGCGCTTCAAAGCCCTTGAATTAAGTAGCGAAAACTGTCAGGCGCTGTGATTGAGCATGGCTGTTTGACGGCGGGCATCACAGCGCGTCCCGTTGCCTCAGGTATTCGGCGAACAGCCGATCGTCAATCATTTTGTGGCAACAAACAGCAGCGCCTGGTCTGCAGGAAAAAACCCGCCGAAGCGGGTTGAGTAGGTGGAGTGGGTGGCAGTTTCTGTCATCGATTGAGGCTCAACCTCATTGCGAAGCGGCAGGGGCCGTGGCGCTGGCCGCCGGGGTTGGAATGGCAGCGGCGTCCGGTGCCTGTGTCGGCGCAGGCCCGGGCATGGCCGGCGCTGTCGGCGTGACAACTGGGGCGGCGGGGGCGCTGATGGCTGGGGGGGCCTGCACCGGTACAACGGGCGCGGCCTGCGCCGTACCGCCGTGGAACTTCATCATCAGCGGCACGATCAGCAGCGCCACGATGTTGATGATCTTGATCAAGGGGTTAATGGCCGGGCCGGCCGTGTCCTTGTACGGGTCGCCCACGGTGTCGCCGGTCACGGCGGCCTTGTGCGCCTCCGAGCCTTTGCCGCCGTGGTGGCCGTCTTCAATGTATTTCTTGGCGTTGTCCCAGGCGCCGCCGCCGGTACACATGGAAATGGCCAGGAAGATGCCGGTCACGATGGTGCCCATCAGCAGGCCACCCAGCGCCTTCGGGCCCAGCAGCAGGCCGACCAGAATCGGCACCACCACCGGCAGCAGGCTGGGGATGATCATTTCCTTGATCGCCGCCGTGGTCAGCATGTCGACGGCGCGGCCGTATTCAGGCTTGGCCGTGCCTTGCATGATGCCGGGGATTTCCTTGAACTGGCGCCGCACTTCGACCACCACGGCGCCCGCAGCGCGGCCCACGGCTTCCATCGCCATGGCGCCGAACAGGTAGGGAATCAGCCCGCCGATGAACAGGCCGACGATGACCATCGGGTCGCTCAAATCGAAGCTGACGGCCCGGCCATAGCTTTCCAGCTTGTGGGTGTAGTCGGCAAACAGCACCAGCGCGGCCAGGCCAGCCGAGCCAATCGCGTAGCCCTTGGTCACGGCCTTGGTGGTGTTGCCCACGGCGTCCAGCGGGTCTGTCACGGCGCGCACTTCGGGGGGCATGTCGGCCATCTCGGCAATGCCGCCGGCGTTGTCGGTGATGGGGCCGTAAGCGTCGAGGGCCACCACGATGCCGGCCATGCTGAGCATGGACGTCGCGGCAATCGCAATGCCGTAAAGACCGGCCAGATTGAACGAGACCAGAATGGCGATGCAGACAAACACCACCGGCCAGGCCGTCGAGCGCATCGATACGCCCAGGCCGGCGATGATGTTGGTGCCGTGGCCGGTGGTGGACGCCTGCGCGATGTGCTTGACCGGCGCATATTGCGTGCCGGTGTAGTACTCGGTCACCCAGACCAGCGCGGCCGTCAGCACCAGGCCCACGGCGCAGGCGCCAAACAGCTTCATCTGGCTGCCGCTGGCGGTAATGGCGTTGTCGGGCATCAGCCACATCGTGACGAAGTAAAACGCGATCAGCGACAGAATGCCCGCCACGGCCAGGCCTTTGTAGAGGGCCGGCATCACGTTGGTCATGCCCGGCGAGGCCTTGACGAAAAAGCAGCCAACGATGGACGCGATGATGGATACGGCGCCCAGCGCCATCGGGTACAGCACCGCATTGACCGGCGCCGCGCTTACGAGCAACGCGCCCAGCACCATGGTGGCAATCAGCGTGACCGCATAGGTTTCGAACAGGTCGGCCGCCATGCCGGCGCAGTCGCCCACGTTGTCGCCCACGTTATCGGCAATCACGGCCGGGTTGCGCGGGTCGTCTTCAGGGATACCGGCCTCGACCTTTCCGACCAGGTCGGCGCCTACATCGGCGCCCTTGGTGAAAATGCCGCCGCCCAGCCGGGCAAAAATGGAAATCAGCGATGAGCCGAATGCAAAGCCGATCAGCGGGTTGAGCAGGTCGGCCAGCTTGGTGGTCGGCGTGTAGTTGCCGTTACCCACCAGAAACCAGTAAAACCCGCTGACGCCCAGCAGCCCCAGGCCCACCACCAGCATGCCGGTGATGGCGCCGCCGCGAAAGGCGACGTCCAGCGCGGGGCCAATGCCGCGCGTGGCGGCTTGCGCGGTGCGCACGTTGGCGCGCACCGAGACATTCATGCCGATAAAGCCGCAGGCGCCCGACAGCAGCGCCCCCACGACAAAGCCAAACGCCGTCTTGCCGTCCAGAAAGACGCCAATCAGCACGGCCAGGATGACGCCCACGACGGTGATGGTTTTGTACTGCCTGGCCAGATAGGCGGCAGCGCCCGTCTGGATGGCCTCTGCAATTTCCTGCATGCGCGCGTTGCCGGCGTCTTGGGAAAGAATCCAGCTGCGTGCCCAGATGCCGTACAGCACCGCAATGAGCCCGCACGCTAGCGCAAGAATGAGCGCCCACATGGGCGCTGAGTTGGCTGTCATAGAAATCCCCTACGTTGTTTTTAGCTTGGAGGAGGGCGCCACGCTAGCGGCACCTCCGCTGCGTTGCTTCCTCGTTGCTCACGCAGAGACGATTGGCCAACTGGCGAAATTTAACGCCAAAACAGGACAAGTGGGGCGTCCGTAAGGTCTGAATCAGTAAAATGCGGGTAAATACCGAGCAAGCAGCCTTGGCAAACCCTTGCAGCCAGCCGCAGGTGACCCCAAGCTTTCTCTTCCCCTCAACGTCTTTTCACCAACTCCAAAGCGACCATGTCCCTATCTAAAGTTACTCCCGGTAAAAACGCACCTGATGCCTTCAATGTGATCATCGAAATCCCTATGAACGCCGACCCGGTGAAGTACGAGGTGGACAAGGAGTCCGGCGCGATTTTCGTGGATCGCTTCATGAGCACCGCCATGCACTACCCGTGCAACTACGGCTATGTGCCCCAAACCCTGAGCGGCGACGGTGACCCGGTCGATGTGCTGGTGATCACTCCGGTGCCGCTGATTCCGGGCGTGGTCGTGACCTGCCGGGTCATCGGCATCCTGAAAATGACCGACGAAGCCGGCGAAGACGGCAAGGTGCTGGCCGTGCCCATCGACAAGAAATGCTCGCTCTACAGCCACTGGCAAAAACCGGAAGACATGAACCCGCTGCGCCTGAAAACCATCGCCCATTTCTTTGAGCACTACAAGGATCTGGAAGAAGGCAAATGGGTCAAGATAGCGGGCTGGGAAGGTCCGGAGTCGGCCAAGAAGGAAATCACCGACGGCATGGCCAACTACGACGCCGCTAACAAGGCCTGAGCCTTGGCATTAAACATGTAGTGTTTTATGGCTCCAGCCCAATAAGAGCGGGCATAATCAGCTATAAAAAGTAGAGCAATACTCGTCAGAAAGCGCCTCCGGCACAGTCCGCAGGCGCTTTTTTTTATGGCGCCTTCGTCCGACGATCTGCTGCTGACCGCGCCGGAACGCCACGCCTGCGCCGTGGTAGGGTGACATTATTTTTTTTCGAAAGGGCTGCTAAATGGCTATAGGCTGGTTGACTGTTTTACAGAGTGTTCCCTGGGCCGAAGTCGTCCGCAATGCGCCCAAGGTCGCCGTGGGCGCCAAAAAGTTATGGAACACGGTAGGGAAGAAACCCCCGCCAGGCGCCAACCCGTCGGCTGACGCGCCAGCGGCTTTTGAGTCTGAAGTTCAGTCCGTTTCTGTGCTGGCGTTGCGAGTCCTGGACCTGGAGACCGATACGGCTGACCTGCAAGCCCAGATGGTCGCCTCCTCCGAGTTGATCAAGGCGCTGGCAGAGCAGAACGCACAGCTGATTCTTCGTATCGAGACCCTGCGCGTTCGCATGCTGTGGCTTGCCGGAACGCTGGCGGGGGTTGGCCTGGCCGCTGGCGCCGGTCTCCTGATGGTCCTGATGCGCTGATACTGGGTGTGGCTATTGCTTTGGGTTAGGATGACTATTCAAGCGTAGTCGGCACGCTCAGAGCGGCGAACACGCATCCTTGTTTGCACACCAGGAGATCGCAACATGCAAGTCCAAGTCAACACCGACAAAAATATCGAGGGTGGCGAGCGCCTGACCCAGTACGTCAAGACGGCTGTCGATGCAAAGCTGCACCGTTTTGTCTCGCAAATTACCCGCGTGGAAGCCCACCTTAGCGACGAAAGCAGCCACAAGACCCACGGTGACGACAAAAAGTGCGTCCTGGAGGCCCGCCCTGCGGGCCGCAACCCCATTGCCGTGACGCACCTGGCCGCGACGCTCGACCAGGCCATCACGGGAGCCGTCGACAAGCTCGAACGCGTGCTTGACAGCACCTTCGCCCAACTCAATAACCCCAAGAGTGTGCCGGCCCCTGCCCCTATCGACGACTGAGATCCGGAGCGCTCATGGCCAGGCGCCTGCGATCCCTGACCTCCTTCGCCGCTTGGGCGGGATCATCTGGCAGCAAGGCGGTTTCTGTAAGGCCTTAACCCCACTCACCGAGGTAACTCATGTACTACATTGTTGAAACCACCAAATCCTTCGAGCAGGCATCGGCTGACCTTGACGCGGCAGTGAAACGCCACGAGTTCGGCGTGCTGCATGTTCACGACTTGGGCGCTACCCTTCGCAGCAAAGGCATTGCCTTTGAGGAGCAGTGCCGGGTGTTTGAAGTCTGCAACCCGGCGCAGGCGGCCAAGGTCCTGTCCACTGACATGCGCCTGAACATGGCGCTGCCGTGCCGTATCTCCGTTTTCACGGAGAAAGGCAAAACCAAGCTGGGCATGATCACGCCGGTGAAAATGCTCGCTTCACTCTCGCAGGACCCGGCATTGCTTGAAGTGGCCAAAGAGGTGGAGGAAAAGACCATCCAGATGGTTGACGAGGCGAAATGACTACGCGCGCGGTTTTTTAATCGCCAAGCGCCTCTTCAGCGCCCCCGTTTTCCATGGGAATGTCGTCTGGCACATAGGGTGTCCGGGCGAGACTGAACTTGCTGGCGTGCGCTAAACAGAGATCTCAAAGCGCACTTCGTCCATGTCCCTGGCCGTGTTGAGCGGCTTCAGGGCGGTCATGATGGCCCGGTCTTCGGCGTTTTCCCACAGCGCAATCACCTCACGCTCGGCACCGCATTCGGCGTCTGTAACTTCTTCGGTCGGCAGGCCTTCGATCAGCGAGCGCGCCAGCATGCAGGCTTGCAGCGCGGGTACCACGTACTCGGGGCCGCCCACTCCAGACTCCAGCGCCATGCGAAAGCGCAGTTCTGCGGCGCTGCGCTGGGCCGCACTTAGGCCGGTGGCATTGACCATTTTGACGATATAGGCTTGTGTTGGTTCGGTCATGGGGGTGTGTTCTGGTTGCTGTTTGGGGGCGGGATGAGTGGGGCAGGGGACGCCAGACTGGCCTTGAAGGGGCTGCGCTTTTCCAGGTCGTCCATGTAGTTGGCGATGCCTTCGCCTTCGCGGGCCAGGTAGCGCTCGACCGCATCGGCAAACGCCGGGTGGGCCAGCCAGTGGGCGCTGGTGGTTTTGACGGGCAGCAGCGCACGCGCCATTTTGTGCTCGCCTTGGGCGCCGCCTTCAAAGCGCTGAAAGCCGTGTTTCATGCACCACGCCAGCGGTTGGTAGTAGCAGGCCTCAAAGTGCAGGCAGTCGACACGCTCCAGCGCGCCCCAGTAGCGGCCATAGGCGGTGCGGATCTCATTTTTTGAATAGAATTGGCCATTGGCGCCTACAGGACGAGCGCTGACAGCTATCAAACTGCTAGCAATCGGTGCGCCACTTCGTTCCGCCACGAACAGCAGCCAGTTCTCCGGCATGGTGCTTTGCATGCGCTGGAAGAAGTCGCGGCTCAGATAGGGCGCATTGCCGTGCTCGTAATAGGTGCGCGCATAGCACTGGTAGAAAAAATCCCAGTCAGCGGGGCTGATGTCCGTGCCCAGCGACCAGCGAAACGTGATACCCGCATCCAGCACCTTGCGTCGCTCCTGGCGGATTTTCTTGCGCTTTTCCTGGCTCAGTGACATCAGGAAGTCGTCGAAGTCGCGGTAGCCTGCAGGTGGGGCGGTCCAGTGAAACTGCCCGGTGTGGCGTAGCATCAAGCCCGCTTCCTGGCAGGCCGCCACATCTTCATCGGCCGCAAACAGCAGGTGCAGCGACGACAAGCCCTCCTGCTCGCACCACGCCACCAGGGCCTTGACCAGCAGCGTGCGCTCGGCGGCATTGCGCGCCAGCAAGCGGGCGCCGGGCACCGGGGTGAAGGGCACCGCCACCACGGCTTTGGGGTAGTAGTCGAGGCCGTGCTGCTGATAGGCGTTGGCCCAAGCGTGGTCAAACACGTATTCGCCGTAGGAGTGCTCCTTGAGGTAGAGCGCGCAAGCGCCCGCCAGCGCGTCGTCCTGCCAGAGCGTGACAAAGCGCGGCATCCAGCCGGTCTCGGGCGTGGCGCTGCCGCTGCTGTGCAGGGCCGCCAGGTACTCGTGGCGCATGAAGGGGTTCAGGCCTTCGTGCGCGCTTTGCATGGCCAGCAAGGCATTCCATTCGGCGCCATTGACCTCCAGCGGTGAATCCATCACACGGATGACATAATCGTTTGAGTCGCTTTTCACGTGTGTTTTTTCGGGGTTCAGTCTTTTCATGTCACTCAAAATCTGCGTTGCCCAGTTGAATTATTGCGTTGGCGACATGCCGGGCAATGCACAAAAAATTATCAATGCAGCCCGCATGGCCTACGAAGACGGTGTCCGGCTGGTGCTGACCCCGGAACTGGCGATTTGCGGCTATGCAGCAGAAGACCTGTTTTTGCGCCCGTCATTTATCCAAGCCTGCGATGATGCCGTGAATCTGGTGGCCCGCGAGCTGGCCGGGTTAAAAGGCCTGAGCGTGGTGGTGGGCACGCCAACCCAGGGCGACAGCGGCAAGGGTCTTCGCACCAAAAGCGTGGCAGTGCAGCAGCGCCACAACGCGGCCATAGTGCTGCGCGAGGGCCGCGTGATTGCATCGTATGCCAAGCGCGAACTGCCAAACTACCAGGTGTTCGACGAGCGCCGCTATTTCACGCCCGGGCAGGGCACCTGCGTGTTTCAGGTCGGGGACGGCGACGATGCCATCCGAGTTGGCCTGCTGATTTGCGAGGACGCCTGGTTTGAGGAACCCGCGCAGCTGGCCAAAGACGCCGGTGCCGAACTGCTGGTGGTGATCAATGCCTCGCCTTTTCACGGCGGCAAGGGCGACGAGCGCGAGCTGATGATGCAGGCGAGGGTGCGCGCCACCGGCCTGCCCATGGTGTATGCGCATCTGGTGGGCGGGCAGGACGAGATCGTGTTTGAAGGCCGCTCGTTTGCGCTGCAGGCCGATGGCCGGCTCGCCGGCCGGGCCCCCAGTTTCAAGGAAAATCTGTTTTTAGCGCAGGCCGTACGGGCGCAAGAAGCTATTGAAATAATAGCAAATACGGAGCCTGAACAAGGCAATGACGCCGACCTGTGGGACGCTCTGGTGCTGGGCGTGCGCGATTACCTGGGTAAAAATGGCTTTCCGGGTGCCATTTTGGGATTGTCGGGCGGCATTGATTCGGCCTTGGTTCTGGCGATTGCGGTTGATGCGCTGGG
>Ga0123337_10004831_pt1 | contig 13520 bp, 7 predicted proteins | sample frozenSSSSmetaG_FD_89792 | JGI IMG/M metagenome (GOLD analysis project Ga0123337, IMG submission 89792) | Glacier valley bacterial and archeal communities from Borup Fiord, Nunavut, Canada, to study Microbial Dark Matter (Phase II) -... | ecosystem: Environmental > Aquatic > Freshwater > Ice >... | reverse complement strand
CTCTCTTCCCACGGCGACGGAATTAACTGTTCCCAAGCAAACTAAATCCAAAACTTCTAAAAAACAACCTAAATCTCCAAAATCAACCACCAACCTGACTTCACAAGAGTCATCGGTATCAAAAAGTACTATTGCACTGCCAAGCGACCCATCCCTGACACCACAGCCTTTAGCAAGACCTGACACTCAAACGACACCGTCACCGGACATTCATCCTCTTCCCACGGTTGACGAAAAGAAAAAGAGCCAAAGTACTCCAACCCAATTGGTTCAAACGAGTCGGTCTACAAGTGTATCTGATGACAGTACTCCAACCCAATTGGTTCAAACGAATCGGTCTACAAGTGTATCTGATGATAGTACGCCGATACAAACAGCACCATTTACTAACAATATCCAACACAGAAAAAGAAGCTATTCAGAAGGTCAACATTCAAGTTTTGAGTCACCACCTCAAGGCTTAGCTATTGGTAAACACGTAAAAATCTCCAACATCACAAACAGACTGCAGGCGCAGGTAGCATCGTTAAAAACTCAACCGACTCAGTTTACTAAAAGCTCAAATCATTATTCATCAATTCCTCGGATTTTTCGGAAGCGAACTTCACCGACGGAATCAAGCGATCGCAGTTCTAATTTACCTGACCAATGGTCAAGTGTCGAAGAATTATTGAATGAAAATAGTAGCGCTGACGTCAATGTTTTCACTCCTCTCAATTTTAATAGCAAAAGATCTCATGATAAAGATTCAACAAATTTTAAAAAGCCAGAGTCACCAAGAGTTTTCGCTAAACATCTACCTCAACCCAAAGGTTTTGCTGGCGGTGCAGAAGTAACCACCCCTGAGATAACTTCCGCACCAACCATAACTGAAATTATCGAAAGTCCTTTTTCTCTACCAAGTGATGGAAATTTTGATATGGAAACACTCGCTCGTGAAATCTATCATCGATTGCGTCAGCGGCTGGAGATTGAACGAGAGCGCCACGGTATCTATTCAGGTCGTTTACCTTGGTAGAAGAAAGATCGGGAATATCAGAAAATAAATTTAATCTAGGAGAAATATCTAAATGCCACTTGAAAAAGCAAAACTCATTATTGTTGACGGCGATGGAGAAAATATTGAAGTTATGTTTAATCCCACAGAAATTTCTTTTTCAAGAACATCTGGCTGGAAAAGTGACTCAGGAAACCGAGGTGAAGAACTACTACCTAAAGTGAATTTTGCTGGTCTTCAACCTTATAGATTTTCACTTAACAAACTTATATATGACACTTATGAGACTAAAGAGTCAGTGATGAAGTATATCAACAATATTAAAAAAGGTGTAAATGCGCCAACTGGCGAAAATAAGCGTCCACCTGTTTATGTCTTTACATGGAAAGACGAATATTTTCACTGTGTAATGACTAAATTAAGCTACACGTTAAATATGTTTCTCAGCGATGGTACACCTGTCCGAGCATTAGTAGACATTGATTTAGAAGAAGTTGATAAATCTAACCTTCCAGGTGGAAAACAATCTGCTTCCACAGGTTCAGATCGTCAAGAAGACGACCGACTTGGCTAACTAATCCCACAATTGTAAATAAAAGCGCATATGCCTACACAAGATCCCAGCCTTTATGTATCGCGTCCACTGCTAAAATTTGAAAGCGGAGATGCGCCGATGGAATTAATCAAAGACTTACTGCAAATTTCTGTAGAGGAAAGCTTACATTTACCAGCAATGTTTACATTAGTAGTGCATAACACTTATGATTCAGCCCGTAAACAAGATCAACCTTGGCTGAATCAGCAGTATTTTGAAATTGGCAAGAAGTTAAAGTTAGGTTTTACATCGAGTACGACAGCAGCTCCTCCATACAAAAAAAAGGCACAAGAATACCTGATTGATGGTGAAATTACGGCGATTGAGGTTCATTTCACGAATAAATCTGAAGCTCATATTGTTGTGCGCGGTTACGACGTTTCTCATCGTCTACATCGAGGTCGTCACAATCGCTCATTCTTAAATAAAACGGATAGCGATATTGTCCGTGACATAGCAAGAGAAATGAAGATCCAAGTTGGGCGAATGGATAGCAGTGGTGAAGCTCATGATTATGTTTTTCAAGAGAACCAAACCAATATGGAATTTTTACGGGAACGAGCAGCCCGGATTGGTTTTGAACTTTTTATTCAAGATAATAAGCTTAATTTTCATAAACCTGAAAGCAAAAAATCTCTGAGCCTAAAGTGGTTAGACGATATCAATAGCTTTAGCACTCGCGTTACAAGTGCTGAACAAGTCAAATCCGTAGAAGTGCGCTATTGGGACTATAGCCAAAAAAAATTGATGACTTCGACAGCTCGCAATGAAAAACTCGTGACTGAAACTGGGAACGGGAAAGGAAGTAACATTAGTACTAAATTTGAAAACCAGCCGCCGAAAATGGTTGTTGTAGACCAGCCCATGTTCAAACCGAAAGAAGCGGAGCTGATGGCTCAAGCTTTGTGTGATGAACTGGGAGGAGAGTTTGTTTATGCAGATGCAAAAGCTGAAGGCAATCCGAAAATACGTCCAGGACGAGTTATTGACTTGAAGGGGATGGGCGATCGCTACAGTGGTAAGTATTACGTCACTGAAACACGCCATTTTTATCGGGAACGAGTTTATACAACTGAATTTAGTGTCCGAGGGTTACGCGGCGGCAGCTTACTTACCACCTTATCACCACCAGTACATTTACAACCAGGTCAAACTCTATTGGTAGGTATTGTCACTGATAATAAAGATCCTAAAGGCTGGGGTCGGGTCAGAGTAAAACTTCCAACCCTCACAGAAGATCATGCCAGTAACTGGGCTAGGGTAGTGGGTTTGGGAGCAGCAAACAAGCGAGGGTTTTATTGTTTGCCAGAGGTAAATGACGAAGTTCTCGTCGGTTTTGAACACGGTGATATTCATCGACCGTACATTATTGGTGGCGTTTGGAATCACCAAGATGCTACACCTGAAACAGTGGATGACACAATTAAAGATGGTAAAGTCCGGCTACGAACCATAAAAACTCGTACAGGTCATACGATTGAGTTTGTAGAAGAGGATCATTCGGGTAGCAATAATGAAATTAGATCTGATGGGATTTACATCCATACGGCAGGGGGGCATCATCTACGGATGAATGATCAAGATACCAATCCAGACCAATTTGTGGAAATTCAGACATCTGGGGGTCATACGCTTCGCCTGGATGACTTGATAGACTCAAAAGGCATCAGAATGACAACTTCTGGCGGGCATAAAATTCATTTGAATGATACTCCTCTAAAATCGATTGAAATCCAAACTACTCTGGGTCAACACTTAACTCTCAATGATGAGGGACTGATGGTGACTCTACAAACTGAGGGTATCATTAATATCCAAGCAGGAGGTGTAATTAACATCGAAGCAACGGCAGATGTCAACGTCAATGCTGCTGCCGGTCTCGTCTCGATTGTAGCCGCCGCCGATGTCAACGTCAGTGCTGCTGGTCTAGTCTCGATTGAAGCGGTGGGCGATATTAACTTAGCAGCCGTCGCCGTCACTATCGAAGCCGCAGCTGATATCAACTTGGCAGCGCCATCAATTTCTACGGAAGGGTTGCTCACTAACAATGGGATGCCGGTCATGGTCATACCTGTATAAAATAAAAACACCTTAGTGGCATATGGAAAATCGCATTATTAATGCTAGCCTTTCGACACAAAATATTACATTTAAATCAGGCGGTCAGCCAGTTGCATTCGAGGTAACAGTAGTCAATGGCAGTAATCAATTTGCGGCTTTTCAAGTGGAAGTTATCGCCGCTGGAGCTAGTCGTACTGCTGGCTCCAAGTGGTATCGCCTCTCACCAGAAGTATCGGCAGCTAAACCTCCGGGCGGTAGTACCCAATTCACAGTCGAAATTTTTGATACCCCTTTACCGGCATTTGTGGGTACTGTAAACCTGACTGTAAGAATTTTTTCACCTCAGCTAGGCGAAGAGCGCAAACTATTGGTGCGTCTTTTGATTGAGCCTGGATTAGCACGTACAGTTTTGATTGTGGAGTTGCCGATACGGCAGTTGCAAGTTTATCCTCGTAATTCTGTGGACATCCCAGTGCGGGTGAGGAATTTAAGTCAACAAACCGTTGAGGCAGTACTTCATTTTGAAGGTATTGCTTCTTCTTGGCTCAACAATAGCGCCGAACGGAAATTATTGTTAGATCCTGGCAGTCAGGTGGAAACAACCTTCCAATGCCAACCTCCAATTGCAATTCAAGCACCTAGCCAAAATTACCCATTTGTTGCTAAAGTAACCAGCCGCGATAGTTCCCTAACCCAAGCAGAAGGCATTCTTGAAGTTTTACCAATAGGCTTCGTAGAATTTACTGCTACACCACAAAAACAGACAATTCCGAGCGATCGCAAGTGGTTACCTGATTGGAAGTCAAACTCAGCGAAATTTCAACTGTTCTTCAAAAACTCTAGTAATCTGCGCCAGCAAGTCAATGTGCAACTTCAAGAGAGAGAAAAACGAAAATTTACTCATACAGTCTCACCAGAAAATGCCGACGCAGCTTTAGGCGAGACAACAACAGTCCTCCTGAAAGTCAGCACAAAACGCCCTTGGTTAGGATGGGGAAGAACTTTATGGCTGGAAGTCAAAGCCCTCTTATCAGACCAACGTCTAGGTAGTACAGACCCTGCGACCCAAACTGTGGAATTAAAAGTTTTACCTATAATTCCCTTATGGTTACAGCTAGCTTTGTTAGCATTATTAACAGCCTTGCTTTTGTATCTTCTCAACTTCCACGAACCCATTGAACATATTAACTTTGTCAGTTCTGTCCGTTTTAGTAGCGATGCTTTATCGTCGGTAGTCAGTGGTTCAGATGACTGTACAATTCGCCTTTGGTCAATCGATGGCGACATCTTAAAACCGCCGAAAGAGACAGCTAAAACCCCTGTCACTTCTGCCTGCGGCAAATTAGTTAAGTCTCAAGGTCTATTAGGAGTAACGGATAAAGCTGTATCCACTTTACAATTTATGCCAAAAGAACAAGATCGCATTGCTGCTGGCTTGGAAAGTGGAGAGATTCAGTTGTGGAATGTCAGGCAACGTCAAAGGGAAGATATACTCAAAGACAAGACGGATACGACGAACGATCGCGTGTTCGCTCTTGTATTTACCGAAAACTCCCGTAAATTATTCAGTGGTCATGGTAGCGGTAAGGTCAGGGTGTGGTCAAGACCAGGACCTGGTTCTAATTTCAACCAAGATCCGCAAGTTATCAACCTAGGAAAAGAAAAAAAATACTCAATATACTCTCTGGCAATAAGTAATGATGAGAAATTTTTAGCAACCGCTGGTGATTTCAAGCGTGTCATGCTGTTCAATCGAACCACGCCACAAGAAGGACCAAAACGATTATCACTACGAACACAGTCAAATGGAGGTAACAATGATTACGATTTAAAAGGAGGTAACAATAACTACGTTTTTAGTATTGCTTTTGTGCCTGACTCTCATAAATTAGCAACCGCTGATTCTGATGGTCAGATTGCAATATGGGACTTAGACAAATGCCAGGATGCTAGAGATGAGCGACAGTGTGACCTGTTGACTCAGTGGGATTCCAAGTCAGCACTCCGACAAAAGTCTGTGCGTAGTATTGCCTTCTTAGATGCCAAAAATTTAGTCAGTGCTGGAGATGATGGGCGAATCCTCGTTTGGCCATTAACCCCGGATGCTAAACAAGATCGTGCAAAAAGCATATCCGGTAATCTAGTTTACCAAGATCATTTCGGAATCAAAAGCATTGCCGTCACAAACAATTCTCAAGGACCCATGATTGTTAGTGGTGGTGGAGGTGGTAATCATTTTCCCGTCCAACTCCACCGTTATCAAATAAAGGAGTAGAGGTATGCAAATCCAACCTAGTCCATTAACGGTGATTATCGATCCGCCAAGCATTCAATCTGGAATGCCTGGTGATACTCTTCAACTATACGTTGTCGTCCGCAATGAGAGCAATCAGGGTGCGGTGATCGATGTGTTTTTTGATGAGGCATCTGAAATCTTAAACCAGTGGTGCAAATCTCTGCGAGAACGCTTGGCGCTTGCTCCCCAACAGAGTAGTGAGTTAACATTCCAATTTGATATCCCAGTTGATGCCCTACCAGGTACATATGACTATACCCTGATCGTAGACGCTCCCGAGCATTTTCCAGAAGAGACGCCAATACAATACCCGCGCCAACTCAAAGTTATGCTCAAAGAGCAGACGGCGATTCGGGTCAAAGACCCCACCTTTTCTCTAAAACCTAGCACTAATCCCACCAATCCGGCAATTATCAAGTCCGGTCAGCCTTTGCAAGTAGAAGTAAAAGTTAACAATTCTTCCGACCGAGTTGACCGCTTCCACCTCACTTGCCCAGATTTAGAAGAAGATTGGTTCACGATTCGTTACGTCCCAACAGGATTTGAAGGATCAGGCTTGCTATCGGGACCTAGTGGTTTAGAACTAAATCCTGGCTCCCAAGGGCAAATCTGGCTACAATTCCAACCGCCGGTGAATACGCTTGCAGGTAGCTACTCGCCAACGGTTCGCTTACATTCTGCTAACTTTCCAGACTTAGTGCTGCTGGATTTGGTGTACATCGAGATTCCGGTAGTACATCGCCTCAACGTAGAACTCAACACCATCCGAGGAAAAGTCACTCATAGTTCCGGTCTATATGAAATCAAACTAACGAACCAAGGCAATACATCACGCGAACTAACAGTTGGGATCAAAAATCGAGATGAAGAACGACTGTATACATACAAATGCGACCCTCCTCAGGTGCGATTGTTACCCAGTAAAAACTTTAACGTTAATTTGACGGTCAAGCCTATACGCTGGTGGCGAAGACCAATGTTTGGCACAGGACTCACTTTTAACTTTATCGTGGAGTTGCAAGATCGAGAAAATTTACCTCTCCCGGAAAATTTACCTCGCGGAACTTTAGTATGGAGTCCTCGTCCTTGGTGGCAATTTTTGCTACTCGTCTTAGGAGTTTTAGGATTACTGGGAGGGTTAGCTTTAGTTGTTTGGCTACTTTTGAAACTCAATGCTCCTCCAACAGTGGATAGTTTCACTACCGAAAATTCTAGTTATACGTACACTGAGGGAGACAGGGTGCTTTTGAATTGGCAAATTGGCAATTATAAACAGCTTTCTAAGCTTGAGCTAAAAAGCGATGGACTTAATGTCAGTGAGCCGCAGGATTTTAACTTCAATCAAGGTATTCCCGATAAGCTAAAGAATCTGTGCCCATCCCCAAAGCAAATTCTGGTTTGTAATAATTTTAACACTGGTGTTATGCAGCCAGGTGATTATACTTTTACGCTCAGCACTTTTCCTCGTGGACAAGACAAAGTTTCTTCTAGTAAAACATTCAAGCTGAAAATCAACGAAAAACCAGCGCCAAAAATAATCAGTTTTCAGCCAGACAAGAACCAATATACCTCTGGCGAGGTGATGGTTTTGAGTTGGAAAATTCAGAATCCAGATGAGCTTTCAAAGTTACAGATTATTGGTAAAGCAGAAGGAACGCAAACTGTGTTAGCGACGTATAATCGCGCTCAACTCATACCTTCTCCACAGACTGAAGATTCTAAACAAACAAAACAAAACCAGTCTACGTCCGCTAAGGGAAAAGTGGGGTTATCAACCGATGGAAGTCACAGTTTATGTAATCCGCCAAAGAATCAAGAACTAATTTGTACAAATATTCCTCTAAAAACTCCCCAACCAGGAAAATACACTTTTGAACTACAAGCTTTTTATAAGCCTGATAAGCCACCTATTTCTCAACCAACTGTAACCACAATTAATATTTTACCTAGACCATTCAAGATCATCTATTTCAAACTTAATGAGAGTCAGGAACCAAATATAGTTATCCAAAACGGTAAACCTGTGATTTTGAGTTGGAAAGTAGAAGGTGAAGATATTAATGTTGAGCTTTCTCCTTTTGGCAAAAGAGAATCTTCTGGCTCAGAAAAGCTGACAGCAAATCAAGCCTTGCCGCTGGCAATTCAACTGATAGTAAGTGATAAGTTTGGTAACAAGGATTCCCGAGGATTTTCCGTTAAAGTTGAGTCCCCGCCACCACCTCCATCTCCATCAATACCATCTCCACCAATACCATCTCCCAAATCTCCATTTTCTCAACCTCCATTTTCTCAACCTCCAGTTCGCCCCTTACCTATAAAACCCAAAAATCCACATTTTTAGTCATCACCATAAATAATTCAGCTAAAAAATATGAACGTAGCTAACAAGTTTAATTTACTGTTAGAAAACCTGAAACTAGCTAACAAATTCAACCTACTTTTAATCGTTGTTTTCTTAAGTAGTGTTTTCATCAGTGGTCTTTTTTTTTCAAACTTGCTTGAACAGAAAGCACGGCAAGAGGTTACTTCTAGTGCAGATATTCTCATCCAAACAATGAGATCCGTGAGAAACTATACCACTGGCGAGATTATCCCCCTATTATCACCTAAACAGAAGACTACTCCTGTATTCATTCCCCAAACGGTCGCGGCTTTTTCCGCAAAAAAAGTTTTTGAGAATCTGCGCCTGAACTCAAAATATAAAGACTTTATTTATAAAGAAGCAGCAATCGATCCCACCAATCCGCGAGATAAAGCTGATAGTTTTGAAACCCAGTTGATCGATTACTTTAGTAAAAACCCAAGTTTCTTAGAAAGAGCAGATTATCGAGACTTTCCAGAAGGAAAGAAATTTTTTATTGCTCGACGTATGACTGTTGAGAACCAAAGCTGTCTCCAATGTCATTCAACTCCCGACAAAGCCCCTAAAAATCAGCTAGCAATCTATGGAAGCCAAAATGGATTTAACTGGCAACTTCATAAAACTATTTTTGCCCAGATAATATATGTTCCTGCCGCTCAAGTTTTGGCAACTGCTCATCGTTATTGGTGGTTGATCATGGGAATACTAATCGCTATTTTTAGCATAATAATTTTTATCATCAATTTCTTGCTGAAAAAGGCGGTTATTAATCCAATTATGCAAATGGCGAAGATTGCTCAAGCAGTAAGTACTGGCAAAGCAAATTCTGATTTTGAACAAAAAACTCAGGATGAAATTGGTATCCTAGCAGCATCCTTTAACAGGATGAAGTCTAGTCTGGAAATAGCTATGAGGCTGCTTGCTCAGAGAAATCAGAATAATTAATTAATTAGCTTAAGAAGGCGGACTGAAAATTCTTTAGCCTTTTTCGGGTCGGTAATTTCGCTTGCTAAGATATTTACAAGTTCTACCGGAGAAATTTGCGGATGAGACTGAAGAATTTCCTGAATCAGCGCACTAGCTATGGGACCAATGAGCTCGGCTAAATCATCTTGGCAATGCTGTAAAAACTTGGCATTGATCGCTGGTTTTTTTAAAGTAGATGAATTAGTAAATCTGCTTTGAGTTGGAGTTGCCTTCTTCAGCAACAATATTGCCTTCTTGTTCAATTCTGTTCGTTGTTGCGGAGATAGGTAAAGCACCAGATTCTCTACTAATTCTTTATTACCTTGTACTTGTGCAGAAATATCTTGAATCAACGTCTGGGCAATAGGTCCGATAATTTCTGCAAAAATCTCTAGCAGGGAGTCTTTTTCTAGTGATAAAATCGCTGCGGAAATTTCTATCTCCGGCGGCGATAGTGGTTGATAGATAGTTGAGTTGTTCGAGAATCTCTCTTCAGATGAGGTCTGGGTAATTGGAGGCGCAGAAATGATAGGCTGTTGGGGGGATGGTCGAGCAATGGTTGGCTCTGAAGAACCTGGTGTAGAAGTTGTAGTGGGTGATGGTTGAGGGTGAGTGACAGCAACCGCTGCCAGCATTGCTTGTTTCAACTCGTCTACAGAAGCAAAGCGTCGAGCAGGTGTTTTTTCTAAACAGCGCATGACCACTGCTTCGAGTTCTGGCTGCAGCCCAGATAAGTGAGGATGCTGACGCAATGATTGTGGCGGTGTGGCAGTATGAGCCATCGCCCATGTGATTTCATTAATTTTACGCGTAGACAGACCCAATCCAAAAGGGTCAGTGCCACTGAGCATTTCGTAAAAGATAATACCTAAGCTGTAAATATCTGCACGTCCATCAATACCTGTGTCAACTTCCAACTGTTCAGGTGAAGCATAGTGATAAGTACCGAGGAACATTTGTGTCAGTTGAGTATGTTCTGCGGTGCCTTCACGAATTTTAGCAATACCAAAGTCGAGGATCTTCACCAGTTCTCCAAGAGATGTGGGTACAAGATAGATATTATCCGGTTTCAAGTCACGATGAACTACCTTGATATGTTCGCTGACCGTTGCGTTGTTCCGCCACAGAGTCACTCCTTGATGCGCTAGACGCAGTCCATCACAAACCTGAGTCACAATATTTATTGTCCGCTCTATTGGTAGTTGACCTACGCTCCGCATTAATTGTCCGAGACTCTGCCCGCGCAGATACTCCATCACATAGAACGGATACCCTTCTGTGCTCACTCCGTAATCGCTAACCTTAACAATGTGCTCATTTTTCAGCGCCGCAGATACTGCTACCTCACGTTCAAACCGCTTTCTCAGTTCATCGGAGGTAAGTAAGGTGCCCTTAAGCAGCTTTAAGGCAACCTCTTGACCCAGTACGGTATCCATTGCCAGGAAAACTTCTCCCATGCCGCCCGCCCCGATACGCTTGTCTAGGCGATACCGTTGGCGATCGCCAATCAATTTACCTATCCAAGGATCTGATTGCGAGGGCGATTTCATTTGGCAACCCTTAAATTATCTAAGTATTTTTTTTGCCATACATGGATCTTAGCTGTAGCGGTTCTATTTAATTCGCTAGAAATAGTAGCCAGCGCGTTCCTCTGGCTTTTGAGAGTTGTGGAAAAGGGAGACAAGCAGCAGGTGTTCACAATTCGTTTAGAATTTGCCGACAATAAATATATCTATAATAACTCTATAATCTACATTCCGCACCGAGTTGTTATTAGCGGTTATTACTTATACAAATGAATAAAATCATGCATATATGAACGAATTAAAGACTTTTGATCTGGAGTTTAAACTAAGGCATGACAAAATAACAACACTGATGGATTGTCCTTCCAACTTACTGGCGATCGTATTACAAACTAGAATGTCAAGCGATCGCACTTCAAAAAATGCCTAGCTTGAATAAATCTTCGGTTGGGTTGACGAAGGAAACCCAACATTTAAAGCTATTTCATTCATGCTCAATGTCTGCTATCAAGTAGATTCTCGCATAATCCTCTGTTATCCTCCAAATCTTTGAGTTTGTTGAGTTTGTTGAGTTTGTTAGGTTTCGTGCCTCAACCCAACCCACGAGCGTTCGCACTACCACCGATTTAAATTATCACTTCAAACGCGCTCTGTCCTACTACGGTGGGACCTTTACCTAACCTAACTTTCAGTGCCTCGGCCGCTTGCTTTGCCTCCAGCAAAGACCTTGGCTCTGTGCTGCCCTCAACTGCTGCTGCCGCAACATGATACTCCATCTCACAGTAATGCCCTGATATGTGCTCGTTAAATCTGTTGATGAATTCCTCGCCTGCGGGGAAAAAACAGTTATTGTTAAAATCGTACATCTCAGGTGAGACAAAGTGACCCCCTACTACGTGCGTTATCTTAAAGGCCGGTTGTGGACCTACTATTTTTGCCACCACTCCTACACAATTGATCAGACCACTTATCCTGACTCCTGAAGGGTCGCCCCCTTCCTTTTTTTCTTGCTTGACCGGCGTCGCTCCCGCCTCTACCACTGCCCTCTGTACCAACCCATCTGACTGGGGCATCGCTGAATACTCCACCTGATCTGTGCCTTGCGCTACCCTAGCGACCCCCTTCTCCTCCATCTCGTTCGTGGCGAATGTTCCTTGCGAACAGTGAGCAGACCTTGTTTCACACGACACACCAACCGCCTCCCCTTTCTGCTGCACCACATGAGTCAACTCATGGGCAATTAACTCTTGCCCCCCTCGACTCCCAGGATTATATTCCCCCTGCCGAAAGAACACATCCTGCCCGGTCGTAAACGCCCTCGCCTGTATCGATTGATTCAACTGGTCAGCCTGAGCATCCGTATGAACCCTCACCCCACTAAAATCTGCCCCCATCGCCTGCCCTATTGACTCTTGCAGACCCGCATCTAAAGACTGCCCACCACCCCTGGCACTATTAATGGAGGATTCCAAATCCGTTGATGCTTCCCCTCCACCAATGGCTTCCCGACGCTGCACCTGGGTTTTCATTTGCAGTTCTTCCTCATCGTCTATTTCTACACGCTGGATGGAATCTGCCAGAGGTTTCATTTGCAGTTCCTCCTCCTCTGGCATTGCCTCACGCTGTACAGATTCCTCTGTCGATGATGGTGCATTAATCCGGTTGACAACTTGTGCTGCTACTCGGTCTGCTTCTTGTTCGTACTTATCCCCAGGCTCTCCAATAGTCAGTTTGGCTTGAATAGATGTCCCTGCTACAGACGACGATTGCGGTGCATTAGCCCACTTCTCAAATAGGCTTCTTCTAATGGCACCACGTTCTTCCGAGCTTGGAAGTCTTGACATCGCCTTTGATGATGACGGAGAGTCCGATTGTGTCTGTTGTTCATTTAAAGGCGGAACAATTGGGAACTGTTTCTTCTGGCTTGAGGATTGTCCAAAGGATTTTTGCACTCGTTTGTATGCCATACTCGCCTGGAAACCTTAAGGGATGAGTTAAAATATTTTCGCACTAAATTGTTGCCGCGATCAATCAGACGAACGTCTAATTGTTTCATCTGCATACTTACTTTTATGCAAATCCTCGGTTGAAAATCTAATAGCCCTGACAAATGGAGGTGAATTGGAATTGCTTACTTTAGAAGTTGTAACCAATGCCTAGCAGTAGTCCCACATCAGTTTTATCGAGAAAAGCGGCGTTTACACCAGCAGTGGCGGTAAATTTAGGTGATATGGGTACATCGACACCGCCAGTAACAAGAAAGCCGACAGTGCTATCTTGATTTGTGGCAATTGCCATTCCAGCTCCAATATAAGGAACCAAATTTATTTGTTGTCCTCCAACATTTATTGCCGAGTTCACCGGAAAGTCAAATGTCACAGGCAGGAGAATAACGGCTTTGTTGCTAATCACACCACTAGGGCGAAAAGAAAAGTTACTTGCTATACTAATTTTGCTAAAAATAGTGAAGGAACTTTCACTGAGAGACGTATTGCCACTGAATCCAATATTTTCTCCGACTCCGACATAATTAGATATTGTTCTAGTCGGTAACAGATCCAAGGCTGAGTTGGGTGTTGTTCGTATTGGTGTAATTGGTTTTGATGATGGAGGTTGGATTGACTCTGGTGTAATTGGTGTTGTTTGTGTTGGTGTAATTGGTTTTGATGATGGAGGTTGGATTGGTTCTGGTGTAATTGGTTTTGATGATGGAGGTT
>Ga0123337_10004829_pt1 | contig 13529 bp, 12 predicted proteins | sample frozenSSSSmetaG_FD_89792 | JGI IMG/M metagenome (GOLD analysis project Ga0123337, IMG submission 89792) | Glacier valley bacterial and archeal communities from Borup Fiord, Nunavut, Canada, to study Microbial Dark Matter (Phase II) -... | ecosystem: Environmental > Aquatic > Freshwater > Ice >... | reverse complement strand
TGTTGAATTTCTCAAGGGCTGGTCGGGGACGCTGGTGTGTGACGGCTACAAAGCCTACGAGAGCGTCTTCAAGTCAGAAGCGCGCATCGAGGCGGGCTGCATGGCGCACGCGAGGAGAAAATTTGACGAGCTGATTAAAGAAAACCAGAGCCCGGTGGCCACCCAGGCCGTGCAGCGCATCGCCTGGCTGTACCGAATCGAGAAAGAAGTCCGGGAACTGCCTGAGCAGCAGCGCCTTGCCATAAGGCAATCCAGGGCCAGGCCGCTTTGCGAGGAACTCCATCTGTGGCTGCGTCTGGAGCGCCAGCGCGTGCCCGACGGCAGCGCCATCGCCGGCGCCATCGACTACAGCCTCAAGCGCTGGACGGCGCTGACGGCCTTCCTGCTTGACGGCAACGTGGCCATCGACAACAACCATATTGAAAATCTCATGCGCCCGTGGGCCATGGGAAAAGCATGGTTATTCGCCGGCAGCGAGCTCGCCGGCCAGCGCGCCGCTGTCGTCATGAGCCTGGTGCAGTCCGCCAAGATGCATGGCCACGACCCGTGGGCCTACCTCAAGGACGTGCTTACGCGCCTGCCCGGCCACTTGAACAGCCGTATCGACGAGCTGCTGCCACATCGCTGGCAGCCTGTGGGCTGACGCTTCGCTAACCCGTAGCATATTTCGACAGGCGTATTCAATATGCCATCGCTGGCCGCTTACGCTTGTTGACCTACTGGCGCTGATGCCGGATACCGCACAAGTGGCGCTTTTCCGCCTCCGGCGGCCTGACTTGCGCGGGCGGGCTGCAGCTTAGCGGTCAGCAGAGCCAGAACTTCTTCGCCATGGCACGTAGCGTTCTCGTTCAACTCGCATGGCCCTCGCCAAACGTCCGCTTTCGAGCCGCTCGAGTGTCCGCCATGGGCACAATCCGGACGCTCAACGATTGAAATCACCGGCGCTGGCCGGCTTCATCGCGCAGTGTACGGTGGGATTGATGGGTTGAGCATCACTTCAAGCTGGGGACTTCCCTCTCAACGTAGCCTATATGCGCCGTCCAATCATCCAAGCAAACGGCAAAGCCATCTCCCTCGCAAACTTCGCTGCCACGCCTCTTTAGGGCGAATATCCGCCCTTGCGGTATCCCGGCACTCTTATAAGCCAAGAAGTCAGTCGAAGAATCGCCATAGGCATAAGCAAGTTGCCAGCCCTTCTCGGTATAGCTGTGAAGAATACTGGCTTTGAAAGTGGCTGGCATCTTCCGTTCTTCAGCAGTTTGCGCGATGTGAATAGGTTCAGAAGGGAAATTGTGCTTTTCGAGCCATTGCGCTAATCCGGACTGGAAGCCGCGGGCGCGAGTTGTCACATAGACAATCTTGTACCCCTTACGCAAATAGGCGGCGACAACCTTCTGCGCGTCTGGTCGAGCTTCAAATACGGATAGATTATGGGGCGTAAGCGTTCCGTCGATATCGAGGACAACCACCTGTCTAACCTGAGAACTAGGGGCGAGAATCGGGACTGCCGGTAGTTGAGCGCATCCCGTTGCGAAGAGGCAAGCAGTGGTGGATAAAGCAATGAAAGTGCGCATGGTTCTTTCCTCGCGAGATTAAAGATTATGTCAACGAACGCATCCAATGGAATTGGTGAGGCCTAACTAGAACGTTAAAGACAGCTTTGCGGCGAGGTGACTGACTCCTGGCAGTCTCTTTGATTCACTGGCGGCGATTCACGCTTGAGTGACTGATTCTGCAGCGTAGCAAGCGGCGAAACTGGTACGTTCCACGGCTCAAGTGCATCAGGCCTCTTGTAGGGTAGGTAGTTCTCCCCAAACCAACCCGCCAGCGAATGTGTATTGCTGCTATCCACTCTCACTTTCGGAAGCCAAATTGGCAGCAATTGAAATATGGCGTATCCCACCAGGGTGTCAACCAGCTTGGAACGACCATCCTTCAGTTTTGATTCCAGCGCAGTCCAAACCGCATAGATTCCGGGTTCGACCTCCCGGAAATGACGCCGGCCTACGATAAGGATTTGGGAGTTATTGGCCTCGGCCAGTCCATTCACAACGGCGATGGCTCGTTTTCGAATGCGTTCAGTTTTGCAGAAAACAACCACTCTACGCAGGGTGCTGCCGTCCTTCAATACCCGCCCGACCGAACTCATTAAAGCCGCGAGCGAGGCTTCGCGGTCCGAACCACGTTTACTCCTATCCACCTCGAGCCAGGTTAGGCCGTCTTTTTCGTATGCGACCGCATCTGGCCTGAGCTGGATGCTGCTTGCTCGTTTGCCGCGCATTGTGGTCACCGTCAACAGACCCTGGACCAAGGCCTCTCCCGGCTTCACGCCTTTGTTCAGTGACTGAAGAAGCTCCTGCTCCGTCTGTGCTTTCATGCCTCGCGCCTCGCAGGCCAGCACCCAAAATTGTGCCCAAAGCCGGTGCTCCGGGTTGGTCATGTCGCTTACCCTGCGGACTGAGGACGAAGCGTCATGCCCAGCCTCGTCGAGCCAGGCGACCCCCTTCTGGGATAAGCCGTACACCGTTTGAAAACGGTCTGTGCGATAGCGTTTCAACAGGTCGGCCTTGACCAAGCCGCGTACAGCTCTTTGCGCTGCCGTGAGTGCGGCCTTGTACGGCCTTTCCGCAAAGCAGCAGACTGCGATGTCAATGGTTCGAATGACGCGAAACCGATTTGCCACCAGCAGGGCTTGCAGCCAGATGGCTTGCTTGAGTTTGGTCGTCGATATGGTTGCTGCCAAGCCTCGGGTCACCTTGCGTGTGGGGATTGTTACCTCGACCGTTGGCGTCAAAGAACTGGTTTTCTGGGTTCTGTCAGCTTTCTGAATGACGGTGATACTGGCCGTTTTTCCATCCGTCGTGCCCACCGTGGCATCGATTGACGTATCACAAGGGAGGATGTCTGGTGTCTCCGTGGAAGGCTTTTGTGTATCCCGTGGTGCAGGACTTGGTTCTTTTGGTGTCGTTTTCATGTTCATCGGCTTCGCGGTTGGTTTTTTCGAGGCCGCCAAATCCGATGTTTTTTTCAAGGTCGGATTTGGCGATTTAAACCGTCTAGCTACCGCTAAATAACCGTGCTACCCGATGCCAATAGCCAGCACACCACGTCGTTTCAATGCCGCTGTTGGTTTTTCCAATGCATGCCTGCACGGCCGCCAGAGGGCAGGGGGCAAATGTTCTTTCCCCTCTGGCAGCCTCACCCGCAGGAGTGCGGGTGTCAGACACGTTTTCGTCGCGACGTCCCTCAAATATGGCTGCTTCTTCAGCCGGCTTCGCCGGTGCGAAGCAGCCGCCGTCCCGGTAGACGTTCTTTCTAAGCCTCCGTTCTTTCAGGGACAGCTTGCGCAACTGTTCTTTCTGCGTGCCGCATCGCCCCGGCTTGCCCCGCGTTTCACATCAACTCTTCCTTCGGTGAATCGCGGGGACCCCTGCCGACAGCATGTCGTCGCTTGAGCGACGACCCTTTCATCAAGGCAAGCACGCGCAGGGTCGGCGGCTGCTTCGCACCGCCTCGCCGGCGCAGTCACGAGCAACTGTTCTCCCACAACCGTGGCATCGATTCCAATGTCCCCCGTACACGCTGCATGATGTCTCTGCGATGCCCGCGGCTGGACACCGCGCCATCCTCCTGCTGGTCACCCAGGGAGCGAATGTTTTGTCTCCTCAGGCCGGGCGTTGACTAAAACTGTTGGAACCAATGGCGAGGGACTCGTCGAGTGCTTTCGATGTCAGGCGTTTTGAGCCTGCTGACCTCGGTCCTATACGTTGTGCGTCATCTCGACGCGACCAAGGAAACACGTATGAAAAAATCCAGATTAAATGCTATGCGTTTGATGAAAAGTCCACCAAGGAAAAAATTTCGCTATTTCAAGGCCACGCTTCTGAGTCCCGTCGAGGTGGAGGATGTCACTCACAACTGGCCATCCGGTGAACGCGAAGACCTTCAAGGACGTTGGTTCGCCCATGGCGTAGTGAATCAAAAGATGTATGCGGCTTTCCAGGCACAGCTCTTGGGCGACTTCTTCGCATCAATGACGGTGGTTACAAGCTTTGCAGGCGCCGAGTATTTGATACTCACCAACCAAACTGGACACCTTCAGCACCGGTTCGTTTTTCCAATGTACGACCAAAAGGTACTGGATTTCCTGGCGAGCGCATCGAATCAGCCCTTGAACATCAACCTGAGCAGCGTCGACGTGCAAAATCATGAGTTGAGGTATGAATGTTTGTTGTCTGACGATATCAAACTGCTAAAAACCGTAGATAGCGTTCCCGAGAACCAGAATTTTGGGGCCTTCGAAGACGAGCTGCCGCGATTCCTGGGAGATGTGTTCAATCCTTCATTGATTGAAAGCGTTTCAACGAACCAGGAGGTGCGCGAGGTAAATGTTTCTGTCCTGATGCCAACCCGCGACAGCTATAGCCGAATTTATGAAGCGGTCAGTGTCGCTGGTCGATGAAATCTGTTCCAGAAAAAATGCTGTCAAAGTGCATGGAGCTTTTTGGTTAGAGTTAATTTGATTGCAATTGAGCCCTCTGCGTGGGGCTCTTTTCATTCCTTCAACGTCAACTTTAACCAAACCCTTCATTCTCTTCGGGCTACTGTTTACCATCAGCGGCCGTGGCCTGCGCATCCATAGGAGCGCCTGCTTCGGTTTTCAGACTCCCTGGACACGCGAAGAAACCGCGCCGCGCTGGCAGCCGGGCGCGCGGAGCCTGCCCGCCACATCGCGGTTCACCAGGCGTTCATCGGCTCGGACCTGGTCATCGTGGGCAAGCGAAGAAGCTCGACGCTGGTTGACTTCGTGTTCGGCAGCGTCGCCCGGCGCGTCGTCAGTCTGGCGGGATGCGACCTGCTGGTCGTCGGCCATGACCACCAAGCGCCAACAGGCGCTGCGGCCAAGCATCGAATGCAATCGCTGCTCCGGGCCGAACCCAGCCCGCTGCAACTCGTCAGGCAAAAGGCGCTGTGAACGCCGCACGAGGGGAGGCGGCCTGGCGCGTGTGAAGGGGCAACTTCTCGACCAGCCGTGCAACGCCAGTCGCTGGGGGCTTCGTTGAAAGGCACGAACCCCTGAGCCCGGTAAAACCGACGCCAGCCGCAAAACGGCTCCAACCCATGCAGCTGAAAGCTGGAGCTGCACCGCCTGCGAACAGCGACCAGCCGGCTGGCATGGGTTATGTTCGAAGGATGACTTCTCGCCGACTTGCAAACCTTTTGCCCATTCTTGCCGTGCTGGGCTCCGTGACCGCGCTGGGCATTGGCACCTCATTTGCCAAGCAGCTTTTCCCACAGGTCGGCTCGCTGGGTACGACCGCTTTGCGCGTGGGATTTTCTGCCTTGATACTGCTGGCCTTGTGGCGGCCGTGGCGATGGCCCCTGTCACGCGCTGATGCGATTTCCGTCTTGAAGTACGGCGTTGCGCTGGGCTTCATGAATCTGCTGTTTTACATGTCGCTGCGCACTATCCCATTTGGGGTGGCGGTCGCCTTCGAGTTCTCCGGGCCACTGGCCGTGGCCATGCTCTATTCGCGCAAACCCGTTGACTTTGTGTGGCTGGCGCTGGCTGTGGTTGGTCTGGGTTTGCTGTTACCCCTTGGCCATAGCGTTGCCAGTCTGGACCTTGAGGGCGTCATGTACGCTTTGGCGGCAGCCGTGTGCTGGGGCGCCTACATCGTGTTTGGAAAACGCCTGAGCCATATGCATGCCGGTCACTCAGTGGCGCTGGGATTGACTGTTGCGGCCCTCACCGTTGTTCCGTTTGGCGTCTGGCATGCGGGCAGTGCCCTGCTTGACCCCCATATCCTGCTTTTCGGGCTGGGTGTGGCGGCCATCTCCAGCGCAGTGCCCATTTCGCTGGAGATGGTGGCCTTGAAGCGCTTGCCACAGCAAGCCTTTGGCATCATGACCAGCATGGAGCCTGCGGTCGCTGCGCTGCTGGGCTTGCTGATGCTCGATGAGCACCTGGCTGGACCGCAGTGGCTGGCCATCGTCTGCATCATGCTGGCCGCCGCCGGCAGTTCATTGACGGCGCGCCGAGGCCGGCCAAAAAGTGCGCCTGCAGAAGTCTTGATGTGAGACCTTGCGCACAGGTCTTTGCTGAACAATGAGGAGTTCGTGGATTACCAACTATTTTGTTCGTCGAGTATTGCAGTTCAGCCTGCGTTTTTGACAGTTATAAGGCAGGCTCGAATTACCGGTAGGAGTACCGTTTTGAACTTCGTTTTTCTGACCAAGAGCGGATGGTCAATATGCGCTGCAGAGGACCCGCTCAAGATTGGGCTCAGCTATTTTCATAGATATAACAGAAGCCGTAGGCCAGTGAATCAGATACGAAAAATTCATCATTTATTAACAAACGTATCGCACAATTACTCCAAATTTCATGGTGACTTTATGATTCAACAACCCACTTCCCAGTACGATTTCCTCAGCCGCGCATTTCATTGGGTAACGGCCATTGTCGTGGCCATCGCTTTCGTCCTCGGGCCGGGTGGCTTCGGTCGACTCATGCGCGACGGCATTGACCCCGCTTCACAAAGCGACATAGTCTGGCACGAGTCCCTAGGCATATTGGTCTTCGTGTTGACCGTGTTACGCCTCGTCTGGGTGGCGTTTCGTCCAGCAGCACCGAAGGTAAAAATGGCAAGTTGGATGCAGTTAACCGGCAAACTTGTGCACGTTGCGCTATGGATGCTTCTGTTGGCGCTGCCGGCTACCGCGCTCCTGGCGCTGGGCAGTGAGGCATATCCGTTGACGCTACTCGGCGGTGTACGCGTCGACCAATTGCCCGCCATTGCCAACTCATCAATTGCAAAACTGGCCGATTGGGGCGATGTACACCAATTTTTAGGAGATGCAATTATGTGGATTGCCGGCTTGCACGCCGCTGCCGCTATTTACCATCACTTAATTCTTAAGGATGGTGTTCTTTCTGCCATGTTGCCCTACAAGTGGTTCCGCTGAGATACCTCATTCGTGCATAGGTAGGGGCGTGTCTGGTCGGTTCGTGCATTTCCTCATTTGCGAAGCAGTAGGCGATGACAGATTGACCAATTGCCGGTATGCGACTTGGGCCGCGCGGAGCCCTGCATCCAAGGTTCACTTAAGCTGCACTAATGTCATTCAAGCTGTAATCGTCATCATTGGCTTTGGGAATGAACCAACTGGCACATACCGACCAAGAGCCGTCACTAGCTTCAGCTGTGAATTTTCGCTATGAGCCGTCAGAGGTGCCTACTGCGGAAATTTATGCAATAGACGTCCTTCCCCAGTCATTTCAACGACTTATATCCTGTGCTGTTTCCCGGCGCACGCGCCGCAGGACTTAGGAAACTGGCACTTAGTGGAGCTGCCAACGGTTTTTGAAGGCCGCGTCCGAAGAGAATGCTGATGAAGATATTTTGGTGCTCTATAGTCGTGCGGATGAACCCTTCGACCTTGACGTAGATTGCTTGGCGCAGGGGACTCTCCAACAAAGTAACGCAAGTTTTAAGACCCGTACCAATATCATGGCGACGCATCAGCCACGATTCATACGTATCAATGCCTGAGTTCTGGCTGACTGCGTCCAGTTGCAGCCGGTCAACCAAGGTGAAGCTCTTTTCATCTGCGTGAGCTATCAGTGCGTCCAAGACTCCGGCATCGACGCAGAGCATTCGCAACACAATGGCGCGCGCGAACCGCTCTGGACTCACTGCGGGCGGTGGCGTGGAGGACTCCCTGGTGAACTCATCGATGACCGCGGTTGCCTGCCCCAGTTCAGCCAGCGTGACCGACTGCCACCAGAGCTCGGACGGGCCGCCAGGTTGGCCCGTGGACGAGGTGCTGTTGTTCATGGCTCGACCTGGCCAAGAGGTTCGTGACCCATGAGGCGCGATTTGACGAAAAGCTGGATGGCCAGTTCATCCACCTGTTGGAGAGAGTTGTTTACACCGGGACGAAAAAACTTGTACTTCCGTGCGGCGGGGTTGAGCAGATGCAAACGAGTGCTCTCGTGAAAAAACATGGCATTGCACAACTCGGATGCATCCCGACTAAAGGCATCGTGAAGCACCTGCAGTTGAGGTCGAGCCCTCGGCCTGAACCCAATAAACCATTTCCGGATTTGGTGATAAAGAATCTCGGGGCTGGTTTGTTCGGACAGCCACTTGGCAGTCGGCTCAATCTGAAGGCCTTTGACCTGTGCCTCCTTGGCCATCCATTTCAGCGCGTTGTTGGACAGTCCAGATTCGTGCAGCAAGTAACCGCCGCCGACGTCGGCGTGTGCCCCGGGAAACCAGGCCTGGCGCAGTCCCGAATGTCCATTGGGGTCAGACCAGAGCATCGGATTAAAGGGCTTGCGCAATTCGTGCAGTGCCAGCGCATGCCGGGCGGTCATCACGTTGGGCGGGACTTCCGTCTGGTGATGCTCGGTGTGCATGGCCTTGAACTTCATCAGTCGCAACGGTATGCCCAGTGCACCGACCGTATCCCAGACGCCAATAAAGTGAATGCGCAGCGCGTCGTCGCTTTCCCCCGATTGCAGCAACGGCTTTCCGGTAAGAGGTACCAGGTAATCGGCCAGGCGGCTTTGCGTGGCGTCGCTAGCAGCCTCATATAACTTATAGGCCTCTTCGACGTACTGAAGTTTGTGGCGCAGCAAGATGCCCACCTGCGAGATGAAGCCCGCGAGCGACCTGGCAGCGAAGGCACCGCGGCTGAAGCCGAACAGGAAGACCTTGTCGCCGCGGCGTTGGTCGTATTCCCAGCTCAGGTAGGCATAGGCCTCCTTGATGCGTGCAGCGGTCCCGCGACCAAAAAGTCCTCCCAAGAAGGGGCGCAGCAGCATCAGGCTGCTGGGCATCTCCTTGTCGAGCTTCTCCTTGAAGTCGATGTATCCCCCATAGCTTCCGACAGGTGCACCTGGTTCGCTTTGGCTTATATCTGTACCGACCCCGGGCAGGTAATAGGTAAGCTGGGGCGCCGGAGAAAATGGGTTGAAACTGGATGCCTCGAACAGTTTTCGAACGTTGGTATCCATGGCCCCATTGGGTTGGTCCCACGTGCCGTCGATGAACAAAGCTATGTTCTTGGATGGTTCCACGATACCCCCTTACTGACACTTTGGGGATTATCCATGCCAAGCCATGGCTCTGACAAGTTGAGCACCCAATGCGCTGAGTGAATAAATATATGGCTGACAATTCAGTTCACAGCCATAACAGTCTGGGCCCCTGGGTGAACCGTATACGCAACATGGGGCGGTGACGCTGGATTGGCTTGTTGCGTTCAGCAAGTACCACGCAACCAGTTCCTCGCCGACGGGGTGCCGGTTGACTCGAAGGGTGACTGCTTCTAGGTATCTTCGCGCTCGAGCGCCTAAACCGCATCGGCGACGCAGTAACGGCTTAGCGCGCGGGTCGTGTGCCCATGGCCGTGAGCACACCAAAGGTGCTAAAAGACGCTCCCACAAGCAGGTTGTCTGGTTGTCCCAAGCGGCGTGCTGTGCCCTGGTTCATGCACTGTGCAGCCAGGGCTGAGTCTCGTACATAGAGAGTTCCGTGAAGCGGGAAACAGCGACCAAGACATAGTCGACCGCCAAGGTCTGCATGAGTGGGCTGGCATATGCACCTATGTATTGCAGTAAAAAGGCGTCGAAAAATAAGCTGGTTTTTTGGTTCAGTAGGGCCGCCATGAAGCGGCGCGAAATACCGCCGCAAAGGCCGCGCCGGCGCCTGCGATTTCGCGTCCTCGATTGCCCTTATCGCCGCCACATCCGTTTACGGAGGTACACGATGTAAGCAGCCCCGGCCCTGACTACGGGGAAAGGCAACTCCCCACCACAACCGGCTGTTCAAGAATTTTGACACAGCTGCCATCTACCCCACATGGGGATTGACAAACCTAATCTTTTTGAAAAAATGAATTTGCATGCTGACAAGGAGTAGCCATGGCGCCGAAAATTATCGACCGGGAGCAGTTAGATGCTCAGATTGTCGTGTTTGTGTTGAGTCCTTTAGTTGACGCGCTCGGCAACCTGACGCCACAGACCATTAATCGCTTTGCTTCGGGAGACTCTGAGTTCGCGAATAGGGTCCGAGCCATTCAGGAGGAAGCCGAGAAATTGGCTTTTCAGTCGTTCTTCGTGCCCGAGGGCGATGGCTTTGACGCATCCTTCTATTTGCTGCATTTTTGCCATCCGAGTGCGTTGAATATGCTTTCTCAGGATATCAAGACGGAAGCCCAAGCCTGGGCCTTCGGTGAGTACCTATTGACACAGTACCCGGGGGTGCGTCAAGACCCCGATTCAGCTTTACGAGACCTCATTTACGATAGACTGAACTCAAGTGTTATTGACGCCATCAAAAAGCTGATTGGAGGTGTGAAACAGCCCCCTGACTTGGCCGAAGGCGCCCAAGCCCCTACTGCCGCGTTTAGCAATATAAAGGCATCCAGTGTCTATGAGACGGTCATCGTGCATGGAACGTGGGCAAATTCGGCATCTTGGTGGCGCGAGCAGTCTGGGCATCAGAACTTCTGGGCGTATATTAAGCAGTATTGCTCGAAGCTCTTTGGGACCGGAAACGAGTTTGGTTGGTCCGGCATAAATTCGAATTCGGACCGCGAACAAGGTGCCAGAGACTTCATAAACTGGTGGAGCACGGTTAGCTCACTCGAGTCGCTGCAGGTAATCGCGCATAGCCACGGCTGCAATGTCGTTTATCTCGCTTGCGCAATGGAACCGAAACTTCACATTGCCAATATGGTATCGCTTGGCTGTCCTGCACGGATTTGGTGCCCGCCGCCGATTGACACAGCATCAGGCATTTCACGCATCCATAATATCTACTCTCGATACGATATTAGCCAGTTGCTAGGCAGCATCGGGGGGCGCCGTGGGGAGGGCCGAACACTGGCGGACAGCGTTCACATCAGGAACCATCATATAGCGTGGGAAGACCCCAGTACGAGAGTAGTAAATGTAGGGCACACTGACCTACATGAGCCAGTTGTTTGGCATAATAATGGCTTAGCATCAAAGACGCTGCTTTAGGTGGAATTAAAAGTGCGAAAGTCAGATTTTCGTTGCCAATATATTGAACTTACCCGCAGCAAAACACGAAGTTAAATATCTATTTTTTTTTCGTAGCCGCATAAAAGCTTAAAGCACGAAGCGGATAAACGGGATAAACGAACAGTTATATGAAATTCGTTATGGTTACACCCCCGCGTCCAGAGTAATCACTTCCAGCTCTTCAATAACGCGCAACCGAGAAGTTGCCCATTTCCCTCCGCTTTATCCGACCTGTTTTCCAGAGCATTTGACCTTGCAAAGGACCAGACTTTTGCCTTCAGACACGGACTTGGCGAAAGTCGCACCAAGTCTTGTGGTGCTTATTGCGAGTTCCTTAGCACCATAGTAGTAAAAGCCCCCGTCATGGGCAGCCATCGCCGTTTCCTCCCGCCAGATGCCGGGCAGGTACGCTGAACCATCAAAAGCGCTGACAAGGTTGCTATTTTCATCCCGGGCCAGCAATTTGTATCCAGTCCATGCGGCAACCGTGGCGCCTGACTTGCAAGCGACGGTCGTTTTTCCAAGGTAGTGATTGACAAGCTGGCCAAGCGCCGCTGTGTTCTTCGCCCGCTTGACGCAGGTGCTGTTTTCAAGCTCCTTGATGTCAAGTTTCTTGCCCGAGCGCATCACCAGAAAATACGATTTTTGGATGCGGGTGTAGCCCTTGCGGATGTTTTTCCAGTAGCTACGGGCCTGAACAACCAGGCCCTTGACCTTGCCTCGAAACACCAGGACATCAAACATGTCGAGGTTCAGGGATTGAATTTCCTTTTTCGAGCTCGTGATGAATGGTTCGGGGACGATGCCTGTGGCGACCGCCTTGTCGAGCAGGTCTTTGAGTTGAAGCTGCTGTTCTGTGGAGAGGACTTGGCTGGTGTACAAGGCGCCGTATTCATCGCGTGGCAGGGCGGCTGTGGTGGGGGGCTGAATTGATTTCACAAAGTTCCTTGGATGGTGGAACTGAGTGCAGGAACGGTTTTTATTCCTTTTGGAGAAATTCAGAAATTATTCTGGCTGTGAGTCCAGATTCGCGGCCGCCAACCTGTTGTTGTCGCTAATTAGTGGTTGTGGCATGACTACATGCCGCTGAGCTGGCTGAACTAAGCTTGAGCCAATGGCGAGTGAAACCAGTCTATAAAAGGGCAGGGCGCGCTACCCTAGTAGCGTTTGGGCACGTTTGAAACGTGCGGCTGCACCATCGGCTTTCCGCTGTACAACGCAACGGAAGTGAAATGCTCATCGCGCAGAGGGCTATGGCTGCCCGAAGGCAGCCGTAGTTGGGCTGGGTATGGCGGCCATCTCCAGCGCAGTTCCCATTTCGCTGGAGATGGTGGCCAGCCAAAAAGTGCGCCGGCAGAAGTCTTGATGTAGGGCCCTGCGCAGCCGGCCTTTGCTGCACCTGGAAGCCTTGTCCTGCCCTGACGCTGCCGAACGCTCTGGCCAGATTTCTGTTCATCGGCGTCTGCCATGCGCTTGTTTGTCGGATATGGCCTGCAAAGATGGCCGGCTCTTGCCTGCTGCATTTAAATACATGTGCAAATAGCATCAGCAATTACTTTTACCTTACCGAAGGCCGCTGCATTGAAAGTCGGCAAGTGACAGTCGACCAAAGCAAACTGGACGGTCATGAGAGGTTCTCATCAGCCTCACTCATGCCTGCGAGGTGGGGGACCGGCCGCCGGAATCCCGACCGTTCTTTTCTACTCCGGACGAATGTTGACTGCAGGAGAAATTACGACGAATGAATAACAACTCACTGAACAATGAAAGTGCTCGCCAGGGCATGGTTCGAGTAAGGGGTGCGCGCGAGCACAACCTGAAAAACGTTGACGTCGATATTCCTCGCGACGCACTGGTGGTGTTCACAGGAGTTTCCGGTTCAGGAAAATCCTCGCTCGCGTTCGGTACCTTGTACGCCGAGGCGCAGCGCCGCTACTTTGAATCGGTCTCTCCGTATGCCAGGCGCCTCATCGACCAGGTCGGAGTTCCCGACGTGGATTCGATAGATGGACTGCCTCCCGCAGTAGCGCTTCAGCAGCAGCGCGGAACCGCCAACGCCCGCTCGTCGGTGGGAAGCGTGACGACTATTTCCAGTAGCGTGCGGATGCTTTTTTCAAGAGCGGGAACGTATCCGCCAAGCCAGCCAATGCTTTACGCAGAAGACTTTTCGCCCAATACGGTGCAAGGGGCGTGCCCGAAGTGTCACGGCCTGGGCCGGGTCTTTGATGTCAATGAAAAAACCATGGTGCCCGACGATTCCTTGAGCATTCGCGAGCGTGCGGTGGCCGCATGGCCGACGGCGTGGCAAGGGCAGAACCTGCGGGACATTCTGGTTTCCCTCGGCTATGACGTTGACACGCCCTGGCGAGACCTGCCAAGCAAGGACCGAGAATGGATACTGTTTACTGACGAGCAGCCCACCGCACCGGTCTATGCAGGATTGACCCCCGAGCAGACGCGCTCCGCGCTG
>Ga0123337_10004828_pt1 | contig 13533 bp, 7 predicted proteins | sample frozenSSSSmetaG_FD_89792 | JGI IMG/M metagenome (GOLD analysis project Ga0123337, IMG submission 89792) | Glacier valley bacterial and archeal communities from Borup Fiord, Nunavut, Canada, to study Microbial Dark Matter (Phase II) -... | ecosystem: Environmental > Aquatic > Freshwater > Ice >... | reverse complement strand
CGTTATAACCAGGGCGGCGTGCTGCTAATGTCCAGGATTTATATAAAATACCTTGGCTTTTTTACCGGGATGGTACTGGCCATAGTTGGATCGGTATTTATTATCTCAAAATTAAAAGAAGATGTCAGTGAGTTTGAAGGCAGTATACAGGATAAAACAAAATTCAGGTTGATCTCCTCTTCTCCGGGTATCATCTTTGGTGCATTGGGCACCGCATTGATGATGACTACCATTTTAACGCACTCGGAAATAAATGTAAAAGACATGCCACTTTACCTCAATACTTACAATATTACAGCCACGCAGAAAACATTGAAAGCGCCTGAAAAAACAGTAAAGCAAACAAAGATAGACCAAAAGGCAATGGAGGAATTTATGATGGAAGCCGATACCACCAAATAACCTGATTTTTTAACTTTTTTAAAAATCTTAGTCATGCGTTCAATCATTTTATTGATAGCCTGCTTGCCGGCTTTTGTATGGCAATCTACTGCACAAAAAAAAGTAAACCGGCAGTATTTTATCAGCCTGCTAAATGCAGGCAAATATGATAAAGTATTTGACTCTGCCACCAGGTTAAGAAAAGAAGTGTATGGAAAAAATGCGGTGGTGGATTATTTTATTGCCAAAAGTCTTTGCCTTGACGGGCATAAAGAAAACTCGACCTTTTGTTTCAATCGCATCATTAAAAATTTCAAACTCTCGGGCAGCAAGAAGACTTTTATTCAACAGGAAATAACTACCTGCAGCGCAACAACTGAACCAGAAGAAACCGAAACTGCTACCAATCCCGATTTCAGTTATATCAACAATGTATCGCTGCCGGAAGCAAGCGTGGGCGGCAAAATGGGCAAAGTGTTTGATTGCTTTAGTAAAAACCAAACAATGGATTTAAGCCAGATGGTTTTGCAGGAGGAACTGGAATCCAGACTGTTTGCCATTAACAAGAAAAGAAATGCGGTTGAAAAAATAAAAGGCCTTTTAGATAACCAATATAGGATTGATACCGGGGGACGCTATGTTTTTGTCAGCCTTAAAAGTTCCCCATTGGATAGTGTAAGTTATGCCACCGAAAGTCTTGAAAAAGCTTACCATTTTTTTGTAAATTTTTATGGACTACGTGCCCCCGATAAATTATTAACCGTTTACATTTTACCCAATCAAGCAGCCTTACGCCAAACCGCCAGCCTCGTGCATGGCATCAAATTACCGGATCCAAATATTGGCTACTCCAATCTATCCGACCTTAGCTTGCTTGGTCTTGGCCAGGCAAAACAATTGGGCACTTTGTATCATGAATTATTTCATCTTATTATCAGAACAGACCTCGGTGATATCCCGGCTTTTATAGACGAGGGACTTGCGAGCCTTTACTCTGTGAGCAGTTGGAAGGATGGAAAACTGATAGGTGATTACCGACCCTGGAGGCTGGAAGATTTAAGAGAAGCAAGCCATGCAAGTGACGCCTTCCTGAAGATCCCCAGACTGGAAAACCTCATCAATTATGGCTGGGATGAGTTTGACGGAGAGGAAACAAAAAACGTTTGCCAGGTTGCTGTAAACTATGCACTGTCTAACTTTCTGATGATTTACCTGCAGGAAAAAAATCTGTTGCAGCCATTGGTAACGGCTTTTAAAAACCGGCCCTTTGTACCCGAAGATCCCAGTAAAGCAAAAACCAATTTGCAGCTTTTTGAAGAAGTTGTAAAAGACTCCATTCAAAACTTCTCAAATAAGTTTGACACCTGGTTTAATGGAAAATACAATTTTAATTTGTACGGAAGAACCGTTTCAACGCCAGCCAATTCATACAATATTCCACAGCAATTAGAAATTGTTCATGAGCTATTGTACGAAACCAATCGAAAAATTTTTAAGTTTAACCAACCTGTAACTTACAAACAACTTGAAGATGAATTAAGGCTGATAGAAGCTGATTTTAGAAATCCTTCCTATCAACCGCAAGGAGCTAATATGAATCAAAATGCCAACATTATGCAACAAAGCGTACCATTGGATAAAGCCACTGCAAAAAATAAAGACATACAAAACAGGCTGGAAGCATTTGATAAAAAATTACGACAAATCATTTTTGACAATGAGCCAAAAAAAGCAAATTAAAATCCAGCAACGTCTAACAAATCACACTTACAAATTTGAATGTTGAAATAGCTGGAAACTTTTATTTCAAAGCCAGTTTCAGGCACAAATTTTTCATTTGAATTGAAGGATCGACTACTGTACAAATGTTTAACTACAACTTCAGTACTTCCTGGAATAACGCATTCGCCTTTTGCCGGTTTGTATTTAATTGAGGGGCTATTTTTTCTTCTTCCTTTGTTTCAATCAATTGTCGCATCAATCCCATTTCCGCTTTACGCAATTCGATGTACTCCAGCAGCAGCGCAGCCTTTTTGTGAGATGCCGGTGAAATAATCATCTTTTTTGTACTGTTGATTACCACGGTGGCTTCCTCCAGTTTTGGCAAACCTATTTCAGCAATCCTTTTTAACTGTTCTTCATTGGAAAGGGTATTGTCATTAACCGTCGAATCGACCAGCAGATTCAATTCTTCAAATTTGGTAAGCTTGCCTAAGAACCGATCATTGTCTTCATAAGTACCTGCATTGATAGCATTAAGTATATCTGCACGTTCTGTTGGAGGCAATTTATTTTGCTCCAAATAGATAAATGCAGTCGCAATACTAATGACGATAACGAGCGGCAAAACCCACTGTACCTTTTGCTGTTCTTTTTCTTTTTTTATTGCCAACAGGTACCCTAATCCAATAACAAATCCACTTACTAACCCGCCAACATGAGCGGCATTGTCTACGCCGCTTTTCATTCCATAGGCCAAATTAAAAACTATAAATATACCAATGCTCTGCAACAGAGCCATACGAACTGCTTTGGGTATCAGGTTGCTAACAAGCAGGGCAAAAAATAAACCGTACAAACCAAAAACAGCACCCGATGCCCCGGCACTGTTTACGGTATCGGTATGCCACCACAAACTGATGACGCTGGCCAATAAACCCGTACACAAATAGGCAGTAATGTATCTTGCTTTGCCAAGCATTGGTTCCAGGTATACCCCCACGGTGTACAAACAATACATATTCATCGCCAGGTGAATGACGCCGAAATGAATGAATGTACACGTAATTAAACGCCACCAGTCGCCGCTTAAAGTTAATGGTGAAAAGTTGCTGCCCCATTTCATGTGCACATAACCGTTGGCCTCAAAGATACCAGCGCCGTTGATCGCCATTAAAACAAATACCAACACATTAATGGCCATGATGGCATAAGTAACGTACAGGTTACTACCCATTAAATTCATGGCCTTGTCTACCTCAGCAGCCTGCTCCTGTTCCGCCGCTGCAGTTTGAATAGTATCCTCCCTCAATGCTATGATGGCTGCTTTATATTTGTCAATTGAAATTGTATCAGCCGCACGGTCCACGGCTTCAAATGCAGTGATAAAAGCGGTGGTATTTTTCTTATTAACGCCAGTGATATCCGCCACTTCATTATTCACCATTACACTTTTAATAAGTAAAACATCGTCCGATACCGTGCATACGACTTGCTGTCCCCAAGTCTTCCAGCTTTTGGGTGTAGCCGCTACGAGTGTATTTTCAATTGCATATAAAATCGTCCAGCCAAGTTCCTGCATGGCCTGGTAAGCCTTCGCCAGTGTAGTTTCAGCATCAATATCAGGTAGGGTAAGCGATTGTTCGTGTTGAGGCATAAAATAATTTGCAACAAGATGATTTATTATTTTGAGATTGCCAATAGGTGGCAGCTATTTTTTTGGATCGGCAAATGTCTCTTTTCATTCCCAGCAACGTCTTGCCATCACATATCGCCACTCGTTAAAAAATAATATTTCCAGCAACGTCTCTTTTGCGAGGCTACGGGCAAAGCAAGGACGTTGCGTTGTCAATTGAAAAGCGGTAACAAAATAAATAGGTTTACACATGCTGGTAAACAATAAAGCAGGAAAGAATGGATTTTATTAAGCATCAACAGAAAGCAGGATCCGCAGAACGTGCTCAGTTCGGCAAAATGCTCGTGGCGAGACGTTGCCTGGAATAAACTAATTTTTAAATCAAAAGCATGCTAACCGATCTAATAAACACAGAACTTTATTTCCTTGCCATGCTGTATAAAAAATCTTCAATATTGATCGTCATCTTAGGGGACCAACAATCAATCATCCTTATCCTTTGGATTTACCTTTACAAAAGCGCTTCTCCTGGGTGCAGGTACGATGGCTGATTCTCCCTTAATTCCCTTCCAAAGTATTTCAGTAAACAATCGATCATTAATTTTGTCCGCATCCGAGAAATCCAGCAATGCAGACTTTTTTGCCGTCTCAGTAGCGTTGCTGTTGATGTCGTTCAGGTTAATATTGCAGGGCAATGCGGTATAAGCAGTATAATCAGGCTTTGCTGTGAAGCTGCGCCACATGGGCCTTGCCGCTGCATCGTATTGCGTCATGGGTGGCAAGCCCAAAATCAACTCCATTGTCCTAAGCATTCCGGACGTGGAGTAAAAGGAATGATCCACAAATTTCCGCTTTGTATAAGGACTGATCACCAGCGCATTTGACCGGTGTGCATCTACATGGTCCGGACCGTTTTGTGCATCATCTTCCAGAATAAAAACAGCACTCTCTTTCCAGATTGCACTTTTACTTAGGTGCTCAATTAACAAGCCTACTGCCAGGTCATTGTCTGCAACACAGGCAAATGGAGTTGGTTTACCTACTGCCAGTCCCTGTGTATGATCGCCACCTAAGCGGATAGAATTAAAGTGTGGTACGCTGTTGATGGCAAGCAGTGAATCAAAGTCTTTTTTCCATTGTTGAAACCGGGTAGTATCCCTGACACTGTTTAAATAAAAAGTAGAAAAATTGCTGCATTCGTTGCCGACCAGTGAAGGAATATTTCCCTTATCCTTATCCTGAAAAACACCGTATGTGCGATAACTAACACCAGCCCGCTTGCAAAAATCCCAAAGAAAACCATCTTTGTTATTGGCGATTACTCTCCGGCCCATACCTTCTGTGGCGCCGCCCCTCCTGCCGTAACTGGTAGGCCAGGTCTTTTCAAGATAATCATTGGCAAGCGCCCCAAGGCTCCAGTTGTGCCCATCGGCACTCACTTCCGCATCTACATAAAAATTATCCAGCAGCACAAACTCACGGGCTAGTTTGTGTTGATTGGGTGTATATTTTTCTCCAAACAAACACAGGGAAGTATCGCCGTTGCCTTCCGGCATATCACCGAATACCTGGTCGTAAGTACGGTTCTCTTTTAAAATATAAAAAACATATTTGATGGGAGATGCGTCTCCTACTTTTGACGGGATTGGGTTGCCTGTCTCGCCTTCTGTAACAAGTTCCTTCTCCTTTGTGTAAGGAGTATTCTGATAAACTGTTTTTGAATAAACCGCCAACTCAGGATCGGTGGGGCTGTCAATAATACTGAGCGTTCCCTTCATCAGCGAACCAATATATTGTAGTCTTCTGTTAGGGCTCGCTTCTCCTTTATGGGTTTCGGATAAAACAGCAGCTGATACCGGTTGCGGACCTTTTGGATTTGCAAAAGAGCTAAAACCCTTTCCATTAGCCACTACTATTTTTTTACCAATTACACGTACATTGGTGGGATACCATCCAACCGGAATAAAGCCTTTGGATACACTGGAACCCGGTTTACTGATATCAAAAACAGCCAGGAAATTATTATCAGCATTGGCGATGTATAACAGTTTTTCATTTTCAGAAAGTGCAACGCCATTTGTAGAAGAGCCGGCCGGTGCATTGGCAAACAATGCAGCGTTTAGAACCTCTACCACTTTTCGTGTTTTGGTATCAATTACCGAAACGCTGTTATCACCTGCATTGGCAACATACAGCGTTTTCCCGTTCCCGGTAAGTACCAATTCGTTGGGATTTAGAGATACCGGTATATGGCCGGAAATCTCACCGGACATAGTATTGTAGATCGCCACTTTTTTGCCTCCCCATAAAGAAATGAACAACGCTTTTTTATCCGGTGATAAAATGCAGGAATATGCTTCATGACCGAGCGGAACCTGGCGGGTTATTTTTTTAGTTACAAGATCAACCACATATAAACTGTTGTTTTCTTTTGTAACCGCATATAAAATACCACGGTCATCATCAATTTCAATTCCAACGGGAGAGATTTTTTCAGGCCATTTTTTGCCTAAAGGGATGCTATCTTTTAAAATCAATTTTTCCTGCTCAATTCCATATTTCAATATCCAGTTGTCGTTGCCGCCAGATGCGTACAGGTGCTTTTCATCTTTACTAAATTTCAATCCATAAAAAGCTTTAGGAATTTCAGTGGTATGTAACACACGTTCCTGGTGTATATCAATCAACTGAATGGTATGGGTACTCTGCCCGTTATTGGTAACTGCAATCAACTTTTTTGAATGGGCAACTGCAATATTAAGTGGAAGATCACCTGCTTCCAAACTTCTGCCGGCCGGTGTTAATGACCAGCCATTTGGCAGCATAACCGTACTTGACGTGGGCTGATTTTTGACCTTACCGTTTTGCGCCTGTGTAGTGAAACCGGCAGTACTTAAAAACAAGATTATTACAGAATTTTTCATGATTTTTAAAAAAACTACCTTCTTATAACTGATTATAAAAAAATTTTCCCGCCCGCTCTTCGATACCTAAAAAATTAATTCTTCGCTCCGGTATCGTCTACCCTTGTCACTTTGGAATAATCAATATATTGATAGGTTCCCAAAATTGTTCTTTCAACTTTTAAATGATAAGTCCCCCCGGGAAAAGGCGCAAATGTTATGATGGTATGCTTTTGAGCTTTTAATATTGGCCGGGAAGATTTTTCTGTCAGCAACTCATTCATTACCCGACCATCCATCGTTGCCGGAACCGGCAAATGAAGAAGATGTAAAACAGTGGGTACAATATCTACGTTTGATGTTGGCAATTCACTTTCAGCATTCTTTTTAAAATCCGGTCCTGCAACTAGCAGCGCTATATGCACTTCATAAGGACTAAAACCACCATGCCCTGCAACTCCGCTACTGAAGCTGGTACCCGCATACCCCATTTCATTCTTATCATCGTTCCAGTTATAATCCACCAAAATATCTGAAGCACGTTCCGCATGGTTCCAGTGTATGGCATCAAATGACACAGTGCCTGCTACCCATCCTTTTAAGTCGCCTGGTTTCGCAGCTTTGGTAAATAGGCCGCCCACCCATTCCTGCGCCTGTAGTTTTGCAACAATTTTCTTAATCACTGCTTCATCATGATTCTGCACATAAATTGCACCACCAGCTAACACTACATCCTCGCTTTCCTTCGAAGCTTTTAAACCCTCTTTTATTAAAAATGCAGACAGGTTGTTTTTACCTTTATGCGTTACAAATCCATGGTCGGTAGAAATGATAATATTGAATTTGTCGGTAAGTCCTTTTGCTGCAAGGTCACTGATGATTCTTCCAAATTGCTCATCAACCGATTTAATGGAGGCCATGCTTGAGGCAACACCGATACCGTCACTATGAGCAGTTCCATCCGGATCTGAAAACCAGATCGCACTCACCAATGGGCCATCGGCCTTCAGTCCATAGTACATCAATGCATCAGTGATCCATTGATGCTGCGGAGAATTTGGTTTGGAATGTTTTGGCGCCGGGCCTAATTCCTTTTCTACGGTTGCTTTAAAAGTTTCCGGTAAAATCATACTGGTATTTACAATGGCTCCCCCACTTACGGTATGGTTCTGAAACAATGCCTGGCCGGATGAACCGGAACTAAACACCATCATTTTCTCCCCGTTTTTCGCCAGTATCTCTCCCAACGAAATGGCGGTAAGCAAATGTCCTCCGGTGGCAGCACTAACCTTATCCATTTCGGATGCTTCCCCTGTATTTAGTGACCTTGCTTTATCTACCTGCGGAAAATACACACTATTTCCCATAAGGCCATTGGTAGCAGGATAGCTACCCGTGGCATAGGAAGAAGAGTTGACCCTGGTTACTGTTGGAAAAACACTATGGTGTTGTTTTCCATAAATGCCCCGTTTGCTGAAAGCATATACATTGGGCATTGCTTCGGGTGTAATGTAATCGGGCCGTAAGCCATCAAAGAAAACAATCAATGTTTTTACAGTTGATTCCTCTGCCTTTTTTGATTGTGCTATGCCATTTACTGACAGTAATACGACCGCACATGCAACCAGCAGATGATAATTTTTGTATGCCATATTCTATTTTATAAAAGAGTTGATATGCTTGATCTGAACCTTACTTATTTATCCCACCAAACTTTTATATTGCTTTCATCCTTTCCACCAATGGCAGTAATAGCCGCTGTATAATTTGCCGGGTTGAGTGATTGCAAATAGGTTGGGTAAGGAATGCGGAAAGGAAAAAGATTTTCAACCGGTATGCCGGTTCCTCTTGGCAATACAGGATAACCGGTTCTTCTTTTCTCGAACCATGCCTGGTAATCGACAAAGAAATAAGCATAATATTTTTGCAACATTATTTGTTCAAGCTGGGCATTAGGAGCTGCAGTGGCATCATATTCCACACCTGGTTGCGCCAGGTAACCAGCGGGCACAGCAGCACCCCATTGCGTCATGGATGCGGTAATCCCATTGTCATAATGCACTTTAGCTGTTTTACCTGTATTAAAGCCTTTTAAGGCAAGCTCTGCCTTAATAAATTCAACTTCTGCATATGTCATCATTACACCGAGGTAAGCAGAAGTTTTAAGCGCATCTGTATAGCTCGAATTTTTACCCACCACATATTCAAAGTTGGTTGGATAACCGCTTTCAATTCCCTGGAAAACAGATGTGCCAGCAACCGTTACCGGCAATGCCCACACCGCTCTGCGTGGATCATTGGTAGTATTCATTTTATCAATAAAGAACTTTGTATAATAAGTTCCATCCCGCCAGTCTAATTGCCTTGCTGTAAAATAAGGGTTGAAAAACGGATATACATTCGGGTACCGGAAAATACAATCATCCGCATTACCGGTAAATACCGGGTATTTTGCCACATCCGATAAAATGGAAGTGATTTGGGTATTTACATCGATTTCATTTTGCTTCTTTTCCAACCTCAATAACAACCGTAGGCGAAGCGTATTGCAAAATTTCTTCCAGCGCTGAATACCGATATTTTTTCCACCCGTCAGCGCATTGGACGGATACACGTAATCTCCTGCAAATGTCAATGCTTTACTGTCATCAAACAAGTCGTTGGCAGTAACCAGGTCTTTTAAAATTTGGGTATAGATATCTTTCTGGTTGTCAAATTTTGGCTGAAAATTTCCCTCAATGGCCTTGATCGCTTCTGAATATGGAACATCACCGTACAGGTCCGTCAATATTGAATATGCCCAGCATTTATAAACCAACGCAATTGCTTTATAATTTTTTTCACCCAGCTTATCCGACAGTTTAATGATATCTTCCATGTCGGTGATACAGTTATAAAAGTTTGACCAGACACCATCACCGGGGTTGACATAATACCTGTGAAGACCATTGCTGTTGCTGCTACGTGGTGCGGTTACCTGCATCAATTCATGTGTAAAACCCCGGGCACCACCAATGCTGCTGTTAACAATACGGTATTGCATTTGCCCAAGCATAACACCCGGATTCACTTCTTTCGGCCGGTTGGGATCGGTATTGATTTCCTCAAAATTTTTAGTACAGGATACCAGTATACTAATCATTACAATAAGCGGCAGGTATATATTTTTAAACAATTTCATCATGATTATTTTTAGTTCATTTAAAATTTGAAAGTGAGGTTAACCCCCATATTCCTGGTGGATGGAAACTGCATTAACTCAACACCGGGCGTAATGGTTCCATTGTTTAAATTACCGCCCTCAGGATCAAATCCCGGAAATTTGGTGAAGTTGAAAAGATCCCTTCCATAGATGGCCACATTGGTTTGCCGGATGCCTATTTTTGATAGCAGGTGCTGGGGCAAACTAAATTCAACCCGGACTTCTCTTAATTTTAAATAGGTAGCATCAAATACATTCATCTCTGCATTGCTGATGGTATATACTGTTTCGTAATAATCAGCGGCTGAAACTTTTACAGTGTTGGGACTGTACTTGCCGGTAGCTGAATTATACACCACTCCGTCGCCAATGATGCCATTTTCACGTCCGGGCAGGGTTATATTTGTTTTACCCAATGTATTGGATTTATGATTGGTTTGCGAGTACATGCTCCCTCCGTGCTGATAATCAAAAAGAATACTCACCCGTAGATTTTTGTAAGTAAATTCATTCATCAGGCCTGCCTTCCAATCTGCAAAGGCATTACCCCAAACCTTGGTTTTAGTATCAAGCGTTGCAGGCAACCCGGTAGAATTATAAATAATTTTCCCTTCCGGTGAACGCTGAAAACCCCTTCCATACATATCTCCCATTCTTCCTCCAACCCTTGCTTCGATGGTTACATTGCCACTGTGGCTGTAAATTACCTGGCTTGTAATGCCACTTGCCAATTCCCTTACATAACTCCGGTTCATACTCCAGTTAAGGGTTGAGGACCATTTAAAATCCTTGGTCAAAACCGGAACACCTTTTAACTGCAATTCAACACCCTTGCTTTCAATTAAACCGGCATTGATCAATGCATTGGAATATCCTGATGTAGGATCTAAAGGAATGGCAATGATTTGATTGCGGCTTTTATTTTGGTAAACTGCTACATCCATGGACAGGCGGCTTTTAAGCAACCTGATATCCAGCCCGGATTCGTAGCTTGAAATAATTTCAGGTTTCAAACCCGGATTAAACAAAGTGCCCGGATTGGTGAAACTGTTACCATAAATCCTGTCATAATATTTAGAGGTTTGGTAAGGTCTTGTATCATTGCCTACCTGGGCCCATGATAACCTGAACTTTGCGTAAGATATCTGTGCTGGTAAATTGAATAAATCACTCAGTAAAAAACTGGTACTAACCGATGGATAAAAAAATGAATTGCTACCGTAGGGAAGCGTACTGCTCCAGTCATTACGGCCGGTAACATCTAAGAAAACTTTTTCCATGTATGACCATTGGGTAGTGGCATACAAACTGTTGATGGCTTTGGAAGATTTCTGAGGATCTGCCACTGCCTGGTCCAGGCTATTGGATACCTGGTAAATGCCGGGCTGTGCAAGCCGTTCAGCATATAAGCCTGCAAAATCATAGGTCTGTTGCATTGCATTCGCCCCTGCCGAAATACTATATTTTATTCTGGGGGTGAGATTATCCCTAAAACTGAGCAAGGCATCTGTATTGATTTCGTAATTGAAAACATTCTGCTCCCGGTAGTTGCCCTGTGGAAATTTAGTCATGCTATACGGGCGCTGTTGCGAACGAAATTCAAAGGCCATATCTACTCCCGAACGAATCATCAGTTCCAGTTTTTTATTTATTTCGTAGTTGGCCGATAAAGTACCAACCACACCATGCTTGTTCATCTGATTGATGTTCTCATAAATATCCAGGTAAGGATTATCAGGGCCAGGGTTAAAAGGATTTTTTTGTTTTACACCCACCAGGCCGGGCTGCCAGTAAGGCTTAAACCATTCAGGCCGGATATTGGGAGCAGTACCGATAATTAGAAAATACATCAGTGTCTGGTTATTGTATCCAGCCGAGGGAAGGTTGTCACTTGATTTGTTGGTGTAGGTAACTTTTCCGTTGATTTTTAATTTATCGGTTACTTTTTGAGTTACCGATAAAGCTGCTGTTAAACGCTCATATCCTGTATTCGGTATGATCCATTTATTCTTAAGATGCGATATAGACAAACGGGCCGATCCTTTGTCCGTTCCGCCTTCCACAGAAACGCTGTTTGAAAACGTGGCGCCTGTTTGAAAAAAGCCTTTGATATAATTGGGATCCGCTACCCAGGGTGTGCGATTAGCGGCCAGATTATTTGGAGTTGTAGGATCGTATTGAAAATAAGACTGCCCGTTAAACTTTGGTCCCCATGCTCTTCCGGCGGCAACACCTGTACTGGTATTGATTCCATCAGGACTGTCGCCGTAGGAATAGTAAGCACTCGTTCTTCCTTCCCCGTATTCATACTGATAATCGGGCCAGCGGTTTACCTGGTCCATACTCACATTCGTGTTATAAGTAATGCCCAGACCCTTATCCTTTTTACTACCGGTTTTTGTTGTAATGATCAGCGCTCCGCCCGCCGCACGGCTTCCATACAAGGCTGTGGCACCCGGCCCTTTTAAAACAGTGATAGAGGCGATGTCATCCGGGTTAATATCTGACACAGCAGATCCAAAGTCAACCGGACTATCCGTAGCAAGATGTGAGTTATATCCGGTGCCGGTAATCTTGCTGCTGATCGGAACACCATCCAGTACAATCAGAGCCTGGTTATTGTCAAGATTCAAAGAGTTTTCACCACGCAATGTAATGCGGGATGAACCCATGGGTCCGGCGCCTGTACCCTGTATATTTAGACCGGCAACTTTGCCAGATAAAGAGTTTACCCAGTTATTGGTTTTGGCATCTTTTACTGCATTCTCAGTTACTGTTTGGGCAGCATAGCCCAATGATTTTTCTTCACGTTTTATGCCCAATGCAGTTACTACTACTTCCTGCAATGAACTATTCACCTGTTTCAGTTTAACCAGCAGGGTATTGTTTTCTTGTTGCTTTACCTGGTAATTTTTGATAGTGCTGGTTTCATATCCTATAAATGATATGGAGAAATTGTACGCTTTACCGGTTGATAATTTATTGAATACGAAAACACCATTTTCATCTGTGGTATTGGAGTAACCCTCTTTGCCATTTGATATATTAACCTGCACGGTAACGCCTGGCAACATTTCGTTCCGGTCGTTCATTACAGTTCCCTTTACAACTGACACCTGCTGTGCGGTTAACACCTGGCAGCCCAGCATAAACATTAACGCCAGCCATCTTTTTTGGATGGTCTTTTTTAACTGCTCCCTTAAATTTAGTTTCATAATTTAATGTTGATTTTTTTGCAATAGTTTACCTGTACACCAGTTTTCCGGTGTAATAAATTGTTGGTTAACAAAGTGAATGTTATTGTTTTTTAGGGCTGACTAAACTGAATCCGTCCTGCGTCTGATCTACCTGCAGTTCGTTCATCTGGGCAATCATTTTGAGTATGGTCTTTACGTCATCGTACTCATTGACAGAACCTGTAAAATTCATACCCTGCAGGTCTCCGTCACTGAAATTTATTTTAACATCATACAATAATGCCAACTTGTTCATTACTTCATTTAAAGCAGTGTGGTTAAATTTCAGCTCCTTTACAACATGCCTGTTTTGGGGTAACCGTGAAACATTTGAAGCGGCTTTGGCCTCCGGCGCAAACTTCGCAACCACTAAAGCAGCGGTACGGGCATTGTAGGTAAGCAGTTCACCGGGCAAAAGAAAATGATCCTTCTTCCAGTCAGGCATTGCATGGATGG
>Ga0123337_10004827_pt1 | contig 13534 bp, 17 predicted proteins | sample frozenSSSSmetaG_FD_89792 | JGI IMG/M metagenome (GOLD analysis project Ga0123337, IMG submission 89792) | Glacier valley bacterial and archeal communities from Borup Fiord, Nunavut, Canada, to study Microbial Dark Matter (Phase II) -... | ecosystem: Environmental > Aquatic > Freshwater > Ice >... | reverse complement strand
CTGTTTCGTCCCCATGCAAACCCGCCAATGCGGGAGGTTTTGGTGGAGACGCCGGGCACTGCCCCCGGGTCCAATAGGTTTATTACGCTAGCCGTTTATCGCCATAGCCGTTGCCGGCAAGCCGTATATAGGCGTGGCCGCGGCGCGATGCAAATGGGCTCAAGGCAAAACGGCTATGCCGCTGATCTCGACCAGCAGGTCCGGCCGCGCGAGGCCGAGCATCCTGACGAACAGTGGACGCTCAGAGCTGGTTCAGATCGAATCGGCTAAGAAGGTGCAATGCGCCAGTATCTCGACCTTCTCCGCGACGTCCTCGACAACGGCACCGACCGGCCGGATCGCACCGGCACCGGCTCGCGCTCGGTGTTCGGGCGGCAGGCACGGTTCGACCTTTCGAAGGGCTTTCCGCTCCTCACCACCAAGAAACTGCACATCAAATCGATCGTCCACGAGCTGCTGTGGTTCTTGCGCGGCGAGACCAACGTGCGCTGGCTGCAGGAGCGCGGCGTCAAGATATGGGACTCCTGGGCCGACGAGAACGGCGACCTCGGGCCGGTCTATGGCTCGCAGTGGCGGAGCTGGCCGGACGGGCAGGGCGGCACCATCGACCAGATCGCCAACGTGGTGCAATCGATCAAGACCAGGCCGGATTCGCGCCGGCACATCGTCACCGCCTGGAACCCGGCGGAGGTCGACGACATGGCGCTGCCGCCCTGTCACTGCCTGTTCCAGTTCTATGTCGCCGACGGCAAGCTCAGCTGCCAGCTCTACCAGCGCTCGGCCGACATCTTCCTCGGGGTGCCGTTCAACATCGCCTCCTACGCGTTGCTGACCCAGATGATGGCGCAGGTGACCGGCCTCGAGCCGGGCGAGTTCGTCCACTCCTTCGGCGACCTTCACCTCTACCACAACCATTTCGACCAGGCCCGGCTGCAACTCACGCGCACGCCAAAACCGTTGCCGCGGCTCACCATCAACCCGGACAAGACCGACATCTTCGATTTCGTCTTCGAGGATTTCATGATCACCGGGTATGATCCCGAACCGACCATCAAAGCCGAGATTGCCGTATGAAAACGCTGCCTCTCACGCTTGTTGCCTTCACCGCCCTCGCCGGCGCCTCCACCGCCGCCACCGCCAACGACACCATGTCGCAGCTCGGCACGGGCGGGCTGGTGTTCCTCACCTCGCAGAATATCTCGATGGATTCCGAGGACCTCACCGTCGGACCCGAGCAGGTGAAGGTGGTCTACCAGTTCACCAATAGCGGCGCCGAGGACGAGCACGTGCTCGTCGCCTTCCCGCTGCCCGACATTACCGGCGACGGTGACTTCATGGTCTCGGTGCCGTCCGAGGACCCCGAGAACATCTTCGGCTTCTCCACCACCTTCAACGGCGTGCCGGTGGATGTCGAACTCCACCAGTACGCCTTCGCCTACGGCGTCGATCAGACCGAGGTGCTGTCCGAATTCGGCGTGCCGCTGATCCCCTATGGCGAGGCCACCTCGAAGGCGCTCGACGCCCTCGATCCCACCGACCAGCAGAAGCTGCTGCATCTGGGCATGGTCATCCCGATGGAGTACGACATCGGCGATGGCATGACGACGCACTACACCGCTGTCTGGACGCTCAAATCCACCTACACCTGGGACGCCGATTTCAAGGCCGGCGAGACCGCCGAGGTGGTGCACGAGTACAAGCCGAGCGTCGGCGGCACCGTCGCCGTCACCTTCCTCTCGCCGCCCTATGACGACTACGACCCGGCGACGACCTACAAGAAGAAATACTGCACCGACGACGGCTTCGTCGACACCGTCCGAAAGACGCTGCCTGACCCGAATGAGCCGTACGGCGCGCCCTATACCGAAAGCTGGATCAGCTACATCTGGTCGACGGGCGGCAACTGGAGCGGACCGATCAAGAAGTTCCACCTCACCATCGACAAAGGCCTGCCGAACAACCTCGTGTCGTTCTGCTGGGATGGCAAGGTGACGAAGACCTCGCCCACCACCTTCGAGATGAACGCCGAGGACTGGTATCCGCCCTATGGCCAGGAACTGGAAATCCTGATCCTCAACAAGCAGAACCCCGACCCCAACGTCGGCTGAGTTGATGACCCCCACCATCCGCAGCGCGGTGCCCGCGGACGCCGCGCTGATCGTCCGCTTCATTGCCGCGCTCGCCGAATACGAGAAGCTGAGCCACGAAGCCCGCGCCACCGAATCGGACATCGTTCGCGACCTGTTCGGGCCTCACCCCAAGGTGTTTTGCGAAATCGCCGAGCATGACGGCAGGCCGGTCGGCTTCGCGCTCTGGTTCTACACCTACTCGACCTTCCAGGGTCGGCACGGCATCTGGCTCGAGGATCTGTTCGTCGATCCGGAGGCGCGCGGCCTTGGCATTGGCAAGGCGCTGCTGGTCGGCCTGGCGCAGCGCTGCGTGCGTGAGGGGCTGGGGCGCTTCGAGTGGTGGGTGCTCGACTGGAACGAGCCGTCCATCGCCTTCTACAAGTCGCAGGGCGGGGTCATGCAGGACGAGTGGACGAAGGTCCGCGTCGATGGCGAGGCGCTCGCAAGGCTCGGCGAATCATGAGCGTCCCCGTCTCCATGATCGCCGCCATCGGCGCGAACTCCGTGATCGGCAGCGCTGGCGGGATCCCCTGGCGGCTACCCACCGATTTCGCCCATTTCAAGCGCATGACGCTAGGCAAGCCGCTGGTCATGGGGCGCAAGACCTTCGAGTCGATCGGCAAGCCCTTGCCCGGCCGCACCTGCATCGTCGTGACCCGGCAGGCCGGCTACGCGCCCGAGGGCGTCGTGGTGTGCCGAAGCCTCGTGGAGGCGCTCGGGCAAGCCCAGGCCATCGCTCTCGCCGATGGGGCGGGCGAGGTGATGATTGGTGGCGGCGCCGAAATCTATCGCGAGGCGATGCCGCTGGCCGACCGGCTCCATATCACCCACGTAGCAGCAGCCCCCGAAGGTGACGCGAGCTTTCCGCCGATCGATCCGGAGGCCTGGGAGATCACCCTCCGCCACGACATCGCGCGCGGCGAAAGGGACAGCGCCGATTTCACCGTGTTAACCTACGAACGGCGCGACGGAAGCGCACGTTGATCGGCCGGGGCGGCTTACCTATATAGTCGGGCAACGAACAACACTGGAAAGGTGCTAGATGCCCTGGGACAACAATACGGGTGGAGGCGGCCGCAACAACAATGGCGGTCCCTGGGGGCAGGTTCCAGGCGGCGGTGGCGGGGGCGGTGGCAACAACCGCCGGCCGGGCAACACGCCCAACCTCGAAGACCTCCTGGCGCGCGGTCGCGACCGTTTTCAGGGTGGGCTTCCGGGTGGCCGCTGGGCCATTGGCGGCGCCGTCCTGGCGCTTCTGGCGTTCTGGGGCTTCAATGCCTTCTACACGATCGATGCGCAGGAGCTTGGCGTCGAGCTGCAGTTCGGCAAGCCCAAGCCCGAGCTGAGCCAGCCGGGCCTGCATTTCCACCTGTGGCCGATCGAGCAGGTGGAGCGCGTCGCCATCACTGAAAACCAGACCATCATCGGCGCGACCAACGGTGCCGCGAACACCAACAACCGCACGGGTACCGATAACGGCCTGATGCTGTCGGGCGACCAGAACATCGTCGATGTGCGCTTTTCGGTGCTGTGGTCGGTGAACAACCCGGTCGATTACCTGTTCAAGGTGCGCGACCCCGACGACATGGTGCGCCGCACTGCCGAGAGCGCCATGCGCGAGGTGGTTGGCCGCCGTCCGGTGCAGGACATCTTCCGCGATGACAAGGCGGGCATCCAGAACGAGGTGCAGACCATCACGCAGTCGATTCTCGACAGCTATGCGGTTGGCGTCACCATCAACCAGGTGACCATCGACAACGCCGCGCCGCCGACCGAAGTGGCCGACGCGTTCAACGAAGTGCAGCGCGCCGAGCAGGACGAAGACAAGCTGCAGGAAGACGCCCGCTCCTACGCCAATACCCAGCTGGGTGAGGCCCGCGGACAGGCAGCGCAACTGCGCGAAGCCGCCGCCGCCTACAAGCAGCAGGTAGTGCTCGAAGCACAGGGCGAGGCCGCGCGCTTCACCTCGGTTTACAACCAGTACGTGCAGAACCCCGAGGTGACCCGAAAGCGGCTCTACCTCGAAACCATGGAACAGGTGCTGGGCGATGCCCGCAAGGTGATCATGGAACCGGGCGCCAGTCAGGGCGTCGTGCCCTATCTGCCGCTGCCGCAGGTGCAGGGACGTACGACCAATCTGCCGGCTGCCGCCGCCGCTGGGAGCAACTAAGCCATGAACCGTCTCATCATTGCCGGCGTGGTCCTCGTCGCGGCCCTCTACGTCTTCTTCTCGTCGATCTACGTGGTCAACGAGCGCGAACAGGCCATAGTGCTGCGCTTCGGCAGCATCCAGGATGTCCGTACAGAGCCGGGGCTCTACTTCAAGGTCCCGACCGACATCGTCGATACCGTGCAGATCACCGAAAAGCGGCTGCTCCGCTACGACCTGTCCAACATGACCGTGCAGGTACAGGGCGGCGCCTTCTACGAAGTCGATGCGTTCCTGACCTACAGGATCGTCAACCCGCGCCTGTTCCGCGAGCGGGCCCAGGGCGAACTGCGTCTGGCCGAAGATCGTATCGGCACCCGCTTCACCGCGGCGCTGCGCGATGTCTACGGCCGCCGCAATTTCAACGCGGCCCTCTCCGAGCAGCGTAACCAGATGATGGTGGAGGCCCGCGACCTGATCCGTCCGGACGTCGCCGAACTGGGCATCGACATCGTCGATGTCCGCATTCTGCGTACCGACCTGTCGTCGCAGGTGTCCGAGCGCACCTATGACCGCATGAAGGCCGAGCGTCTGGCCGAAGCGGCCTTCCTTCGGGCCCGTGGTGGTGAAGCCGCCGCCACGATCCGCGCCGTCGCCGACCGTCAGGCCGTCGAAATCCGTGCCCAGGCCCAGCGCGATGCCGACATCCTGCGCGGTCAGGGCGATGCCGAGCGCAACAGCACCTTCGCTGCGGCGTACAATGCCGACCCGGAGTTCTTCCAGTTCTACCGTTCGATGGAGTCCTACCGGACCGCCCTCGGCAATGACGGCACCACCATGGTGCTGGCACCGGACTCGGAGTTCTTCAAGTACTTCCGCGACGAAGGGCAGGGGACTCCCGGTCAGCCGCTCCCGGAGCCCGCGACGCCTAGCGTTCCCGCGACGCCGTCGGACATTCCGGCCAACCAACTGCCGGACCTGGTGCCCGATACCACCACCGAAGGCCTGGCGCCGCTGGTGACCGATACTCCGGCGGCCACCGAGGCGCCTGTCGCTCCGGCGACGGAAACCCAGGTAACCCCGGCGGCTCCGGCTGCCGAGACCCCGGCGCCTGCCACTGAGCCGCAGCCCGCCACGCCGTGACGGACCTGCTGGCGGCGCTGGCGCTGGCCATCGTCATCGAAGGGCTGCTCTACGCCGCCTTTCCCGAGCAGATGAAAAAGATGCTGGCCTCGATCCTGTCGAGGCCAGCATCAACGATTCGTGCGGTGGCACTGGCTTGCGCGGCCTTCGGACTTCTCCTCTTGTGGTTCGTCCGCGGCTGAGCCAGCCTAGCGGGTGGTTTGCGTTGGAGAGTAGCTGAATGGGAATGCTGCGCGGCGGTCTGTCGGTGTTGGCGGTGGTGCTCCCCGTGGTCTTGGGGCTGCTTCCGGGCGTACTCGGCAGCGCGCCCGCCTACGCCCAGGGCCCCCAGTCGGTCGCTGCGCTGGCCGAGAAGCTCTCACCCGCCGTCGTCAACATCGGCACCTCGCGCCGCGTGCCTGGTGGTGGCGGCGTACCATTCCCCGAAGTTCCCGATGGCTCGCCGCTCGAAGAGTTCTTCGACGAGAACAACCCCAATAACGGCCTCGGCGAAGAGCAGATGCAGGAGGCGAGGAGCCTCGGCTCGGGCTTCATCATCGGGGCGGACGGCACCATCGTCACCAACAACCACGTCATCGAGGGCGCCGAGGAGATCGAGGTCTACCTGACCGACGGCACGCGGTTGCCCGCTACCATCATTGGCTCCGACGACAAGACCGACCTCGCGGTGCTGAAAGTCGATGCCGGGCACGACCTGCCCTTCGTCGAGTTCGGCGACAGCGACAGCGCCGTGGTCGGCGACTGGGTGATGGCGATCGGCAATCCGTTCGGCCTCGGCGGTTCGGTGACGCTCGGCATCGTCTCGGCGCGCAACCGCGACATCCAGTCCGGTCCCTACGACCAGTTCATCCAGACCGACGCGGCGATCAACCAGGGCAACTCGGGCGGGCCGCTGTTCGACATGAACGGCAAGGTGGTCGGCATCAACACCGCCATCATCGCGCGCGGCGGCAACTCGCTCGGCATCGGCTTTGCGGTGCCCGGCAACCTCGCTAGGCCCGTCATCGACCAGTTGGCCGAGTTCGGCGAAACCCGCCGCGGCTGGCTCGGGGTCGGCATCCAGGAGGTCAGCGAGGACATCCGCGACAGTCTGGGCCTCTCCAGCACCGCCGGCGCGCTGGTCATCGACGTCACCAGGAGCGGCCCATCCGAGAACGTCATCGTCACCGGCGACATCATCCTCGAGTTCGACAGCAAGCCGATCGCCAGGATGCGCGACCTGCCGCGCGTCGTCGCCGAGACGGCCGTCGGCAAGGCTGTGCCGGTCAAGGTGCTGCGCGACGGCAAGCCGGTCGACCTCCAGATCACGCTGGGCCGACTCGAAGTCGGCGAGCAACTCATCGCCAATCGCGGCCAGGTGCCGGCCGAAGAGACGCCAGCCCCGGCGCCCCCCGATACTCCCGAGGAGCCCGATCCGGCGCCGCAGGGGCTAGGCGATCTCGTCGGCTTCGACGTGGCGCCGCTCGACGAGGACAAGCGCGCCGAGTTCGGCATCGCACCCGAGGCCGAGGGCATCGTTGTCACCGACGTAAAAGGTGGCAGCGACGCCGACCAGAAGGGGTTCATTCCCGGGCTGATCGTCACCGAGGTGAACCAGCGCCAGATCGCGACGGTGGACCAGCTCAACGAACTGGTCGACGAAGCCAGGGAGGCTGGCCGCCCGGCAATCCTGTTCAAGGTGCAGGACCCCACCGGCGCCAGTCGCTTTATCGCCATCCGGCTGGGCTGAATTTCGTCAGGATACGTTCATCGCTGGTTCAGAAACCTCAGCCATTTATGGCAGATAGGCTGACCTATCAGACCGGGCTGACGATGCGATACAGCACGTGCGGCCGCACCTTGTGGCCGCTCGGCACGTCGGGGTGCTGGAAATCGGCGCGCGGGTCGTAGGTCATGCCGATCTTCTCCATGACCCGCCGGCTCGGCCAGTTGCCCTCGTAGGTGATGGCTACCACCTCGGGCAGGCCCAGCGGCATCCAGGCGTATTCAAGAAAAGCGCGAGCGCCTTCAGGCGCATAGCCCTGGCCCCAGAACTGCTTGCCCAGTTGCCAGCCGATCTCGACCGCCGGCCGGGTGGGAATTTTCGCGCGCAGTTCATCGCGGAACGGCGCCATGCCGAGCATGCCCATGAAGGCGCCGTCCTGCTTGCGCTCCACAGCGAGGAAGCTGAAGCCGAAGTCCCTGAGCCGCTGCCTGGCCCGCTCAATGCCGGCGTCCGCATCGGCATAGGTGCCCACCGCCGGAAAGAAGCGCCGCACCTCGGGGTCGCCGATAACCCCGGCGTAGAGCCGCTTGTCGGCCTCGCGCCACGGCCGAAGGAGCAACCGCTCCGTCTCGAGCTTCACCGCACGATGTCCTCTTCCTCGAACCCCTGGAGGTAGAGGAGGGCCGTCAAGTTGGCGAAGTCGATCCGGACGTCCGCCTCGGCCGCCACGTGCGGCTTGGCATGCACCGCCACGCCCAGCCCCGCGGCCTTGATCATGTCGAGGTCGTTGGCGCCATCGCCGACTGCCATGGTCTCTGCCATGGGGATGGCCTTCTCGGCGGCGAGCGTCTGAAGCCGCGTGAGCTTGGTGGTCTTGTCGACGATCGGCCGCGCCACGGTGCCAGTCAGCCGGTCGTCCGAATCGAACTCCAGCACGTTGGCCACCGCCTCGTCGAAGCCGATGCGCTTGGCAAAGTAGTCGGCGAAATAGGTGAAGCCGCCCGAAACCAGCGAGGTGTAGGCGCCGAACGCCTTCATCGTGCTGATCAGCGCCCGCCCACCCGGCGCGAGGGTGATCCGCTCGCGGCGAATCTCCTCGATCACCCTGCGCTCGAGCCCCTTGATCAGTCCGACGCGGGTCCGCAGCGCCTGCTCGAAGTCCAGCTCGCCGTTCATGGCGCGCCGGGTGATCTCGGCGACCTGCTCCTTGATGCCCACCGCGTCGGCCAACTCGTCGATGCATTCCTGCTCGATCATGGTCGAGTCCATGTCGGCGACGAGTAGTTTCTTGCGGCGGTTTTCGGTAGGCACCAGCGCGGCATCCACTGGCCTGCCGCCGATCACGTCGCGCGCGGCCTGTACCGCGTCGGCCGACCTCGGATTATGGATCTCGCAGGCGATGCGCTGGTGCAGCCAGTTGATCTCGCCCCACGTCTCGTGCTGGATCGCCTCCACCAACTTGCGGTCGAGCGCCGAGTCCGACGGATTGGCGAGTAGTACGAGAACCGACGACATGTTGGGGAAGGGCCTGAAAAAGATGGCAAAAGCCACAAAAACTGCGGTGTTGATAGCGGGTCCGACTGCCAGCGGCAAGTCGGCCTTGGCCCTGCGCCTCGCCCGCGAGCGCGACGGCATTATCGTCAATACCGATGCGCTGCAGGTCTATGGCGTGCTGCGGCAGATTACCGCTCGCCCCACCGAAATCGACCTGAAGGAGGCGCCGCACCTGCTCTACGGCACGGTGCCGCCGTCGGTGCGCTTCTCCACCGGAGATTGGGCCCGGGCCGCGGCAGCCATTATCGTCAAGCACCCAGATCGCACGCTGATCTTCGCCGGCGGTACCGGACTTTATTTCGAGAGTCTGCTCAGCGGCTTCGCCGAAATCCCTCACGTGCCGCCCGAAGCGATCGCTGCTGCTGAAGCCGAGATCGCGGGGCTCGACCGCGAGGCCCGCGGCCGCCTGATCGCCGAGCGCGACCCGATCGTTGCCGCCCGCCTCACGGCGCCTGACCCGCAGCGGGTCGTCCGGGCGCTGGCCGTGCTCATTGCCACTGGCCGCTCGCTCGCCAGCTTCCAGGACGAAGCCCAGCACGGTCTTCTCGACGGCTGGGAGATCGAGAAGCTGGTGCTGAACCCCGACCGCGAAGTGCTGCGCCAGCGTATCGCCCGCCGCTTGGAGACCATATTCGCCGCAGGCGTCGTCGAGGAAGTTCGGGCCCTGCTGGCCTTCGGACTCGACCCGAGCCTGCCCGCCATGAAAGCCATCGGCGTGCCAGAGATCGTCGCCATGCTGGCTGGGGAGCTCACCGAGGCCGAGGCCATAGAACGCGCCGTGATCGCGACGCGTCAGTATGCCAAACGCCAGCGCACTTGGTTCCGCGGCCGCATGGCCGACTGGCGGTGGGTGACGCCGGAGCAGCCCTCAACCTGAGCCATGCACCGTGTCAGGTCACGTCGATCCGCGTCGCCCCGGTGGTCCGCTCCAGGTCCGCTGCGGTGATCTCGAACACTGAGCGCGGATCGCCCGCCGCCGCCCACACCGTGTCGTACTTGAACAGATCCTGATCGAGGAAGGTCACCAGCGGGGCAGGGTGCCCGAAGGGCGACACGCCGCCGATCGAGAAGCCGGTCCATTCCTTGACGAAGTCGGCGTCCGAGCGCTCCAGCATCTCGCCGATCTGCCGCCCGGCCCGCTTCTCGTGCACGCGGTTGGCGCCCGAAACCAGCAGCAGGTAGGGCTTGCCGGTATCTTTTCCCTTGAACATCAGCGACTTCACGATGCGTCCGACTTCGACGCCGAGGGCATCGGCGGCCATTTGAGCCGTCGTCGCCAGTTGCTGAAGCACGATCACCTCGCCCAGGAGCGCGTGGCTCGCCAGTGCGGCGGCGACGCGCTGCTCGGCGGCTTTCAGTTCGGTCACGCGCCAACCCCCTTCAACAAACCGAGCCGCTCGCGCATGGCAAAACGGCTCAGCAGCAACACCGCCACGAAGGCGAGGCCGGTGGCAAGCCCCAGCCATACGCCGACGCCGCGCAGATTGAACACGAAGCCCAGCACATAGGCGACTGGCAGGCCGACGAACCAGTAGCCGAAAATGGCCAAGAGGCTCGGCATGCGCGTGTCGCTCAGCCCGCGTAGCGAATGCGCCGCTACCACCTGGGCGCCATCGGCGAGCTGGAACAGCCCGGCGATGGTGAGGTAGCTCGCGGCCAGCATCAGGGCATCGGTATTGGCCGGGTCGTTGCTGTCGAGGAAGATCGACACCAGCGTATGCGGCATGGCGATGAACAGCGATGCCGTCAGCGCCATGAAGCCGACGCCGAGCATTACTGCGGTCCACGCGGCCTTGCGAACCCCCTCGACATCGCCGCGGCCGTAGGCCAGCCCGACGCGCACCGTCGCCGCCATGCCGAGCCCCAGGGGGACCATGAAGGCAGTGGCCGAGAGCTGCAGCGCCACGGCGTGGGCCGCGGTCTCGTTGGTGCCGAGCAGGCCCATCAGCATCGCCGCGATCGAGAACAGCCCGACCTCGGCAGCGACGGTGAGACCGATCGGCAGGCCGATCTTGAGGATTTCGAAGAATTTCTGCCAGTCGGGCTTCAGGAAGCGGATCAGGATGTGGAAGCGTTTCAGCCGCCTGGCCGTCAGCGCATAGGCGAGGAGGGCGCCGAACATCCCGAGGTTCACGGCGCCGGTGGCGATGGCGGCGCCCCGCAGTTCCATGCGCGGGAAGCCGAAATGCCCGAAGATCAGCGTATAGGCGAGGAGCGCGTTCACCGTCACGCCCAGCACCGTCACCAGCAGGATGATGCGGGTGGCGGAGAAGGCCGACAGGAACGAGCGCAGCACCATGGTGCCGAGCACCGGATAGAGCATCCAGAAGCCGTAGACCATGTAGCTCTGGGCGAGCTCGACCACCTCGGGATCCTGGCCGAGCGCCAGGTAGACCGGCTGCATCGACAGGACGATCGGCACAAGGATGGTTGCCACGAGGATCGCGACCCAGAAGCCCTGCCGGACGTAGCGGCGCACCGCCTTGATGTCGCCGCGTCCGCGAGCCTGCGCGACGAGCGGCGCGACGGCGCTGACGATGCCGACGCCGCTCAGCTGGAACGGCATAAGGAAGGCCCCCGCCAGTGTGCCGGCCGCCAGGTATTTCGGCCCGAGCCAGCCCATCAGCACGACATCGGTGGTGAAGAGCAGGTTGGACGCCAGCTGCGCGACGATCAGCGGCCAGGCGAGCGCAAAGCTCGCGCGGAGCTCGGCGCCCCAGCTCGAGGAAGAATCGGAGGCGCCGCTGCCGGAGGCCGGCATCGCCTGGGGTTCGCTCATGGTGGTCGTCCCGCTCGCGGAGGGACGGGAGCCTTACCGCAAGGTCCACCGCATCACAAGCACGGTGGAACCGATGCTCCCGCGGGGCATTTCGATTGCGGGGTTCGGATAATCCGAAACATTCAGGAGGGTCGATCCTTGATCAAACCCATTCTTTCGCTGGGCGCTGCCCTGTTGATGGCCGTCTCGATGAGCGCCTGCACCACCACGCAAAAGTCGGCGAGCGCTGGCGCCGTGGCGGGTGCGGTTATCGGTGGAGCCACCACCGGCACGTTCACCGGCGCGGCGGTCGGTGCCACGGTTGGCGGCATTACCGGCGCTGTGGCGGGCGAGCTGATCGGCCGCTACGACAAGGATCCGACCCAGTGCGTCTGGGAAGATCGCGACGGCGACCGCTACATCGCGCCGTGCTCGCCCAACGGCTGAAAGCCCGCGACGGGCGGGAGGTTTTTGGCCTTCCGCTCAAAAAGCGCATGCAACAGACAATACAGCCTTGAATCGGGCACATTTTTGGCACATAAGGCGCGAACGTTTCGCTTCCATCCAGTGCGATCTGATGGGGCCGTTCATCCGGCTCCCTTGGCAAACCTCGATATTGTGAACGTGTAGACCCAGGCGGCATGTCGCCGTCCTGGAACGCGTGTGACGCGGGAAGGCCCCGCACACGATAATTCGAAAGGTCGCCTCATGATCGAAGGCACTGTGAAGTTCTTCAACACCACCAAGGGCTTCGGCTTCATTCAGCCGAACGATGGCAGCAAGGACGCATTCGTCCATATCTCCGCCGTCGAGCGTTCGGGGCTCTCGAGCCTCAACGAAGGCCAGAAGGTGAGCTACGAGCTCGAGAAGGGTCGCGACGGGAAAGTCTCGGCGACGAACCTCAAGGCGCTCTAAGCCAAATACCGCGCCGCCTGATGACCTCCGGTGGCGTATAGACGAGAAGGGCTCCGCAAGGAGCCCTTTTTGTATTCCGGGGTGCATTGGTCGCTACCCGGCCCGACGGATGCCGCCACGGCCATCGTAGCGGGCGACCAGGCGATCGACGGTCATGTCCCAGCCGGCCTGCATGCCGCAATCCATCCACCACTGCACCTTCTCCTTGGTCATGTGGTCGGGAAACTGCACCAGCAGGGCCAGCACCGTCTGCTCGCCGCGCGGCTTGAAATCCAGGGTCACCCGGGGGTTCTCGTCGGGGAGGTCGGGGTCGAGCTCGGGCCAGCCGCCGACGGCGCCCCAGGCGAAAACCAGCTTCTGGTTGGGCACGATTTCGCGGTAGAGGCCGCCGGTGAAGTAGCGGTCGGTGGGCGAGATCACCATCTCCTGCCGCCATTGACCGCCAACCCTCAAATCCACCGTGACCGGCGCATCGGTGCGGTTGTCGGGGTTGAAGAACCAGTCGAGATATTCAGGCCGGGTCCAGGCGTCGAACACCATGTCGGGCGGCGCCTCGAACACGCGCTGCATCGAGAATTCCTGGTGCTTGCCAAACTGCACGGTCATTTTTCGTCTCCTTCTTTCCGGGTTTTCGCGGCCTCGCGGCGCGCGGCCATCATTGCCTTGAGCTGCTGGTCCAGCCGGTCGAGCCGCTCGCCGAAGAACTGCCGATAGGGCGCCATCCACAGGTCCGCCGCCGCGAGTGGCGCCGTTTCCAGCCGGCATGGCCGGAACTGCTTGTCGCGCTCCTTCACCACCAGCCCGGCCTCCTCGAGCACCTTGAGGTGGCGCGACACGGTGGGCAGCGAGAGTTCGAACGGCTCGGCGAGCTCGTTGACGGTCGCCGGGCCGTCGGCCAGCCGGGCCAGCATGGCGCGGCGGGTGGGATCGGCGAGGGCGGCGAACGTGGCGGTCAGGGGATCGGACATGGCTGGTATCGGTGCTTTTATTAGTTAATTGCGTAAGTATGCAAATAACAAATCGAGGCACGGGAGTCAAGCGATGAGCCCTGCCCCTTGGGGGCAGGTGAAGCGGGGCCGGCGAGGCTTGATCCTCGCAGCGGGTAGACCGCATTTGTATGAGGCTCTCGCCTCGCCGGCCGATCGGGGTTTTTGGCTTCGCCTGAACGGATACCGGGCACG
>Ga0123337_10004825_pt1 | contig 13536 bp, 8 predicted proteins | sample frozenSSSSmetaG_FD_89792 | JGI IMG/M metagenome (GOLD analysis project Ga0123337, IMG submission 89792) | Glacier valley bacterial and archeal communities from Borup Fiord, Nunavut, Canada, to study Microbial Dark Matter (Phase II) -... | ecosystem: Environmental > Aquatic > Freshwater > Ice >... | reverse complement strand
CGCGCGCTGCACTTCCATAGTCATCCAACGGCAAAATCGACTCGCCCGCGAAGCCGCCGCCCAGCAGAACGGGCAACCGCAATACGATGGGTGGGATGAACGACTCGGTATCGTTCTGGTGGAGCATCGGGCGCGGACCGATAACCGCTTCTGTGCTGAAATGTTCAGTCTCGCGCTCGCGGTCGATAGCCGGGTTCGTGACGACGGCGACGGCTTCCTTGAAGAACTCGGCAAGGTTGCGCGGACCATCGCCGGAGAGGATCGCAAGCGGTCCGTCGTAGCCGAGGGAGCCAATCGGGTCCACGCCGAGATCGGCCATATCTACCGCGATGTCGCGGTCATTGCGATACCAGCCTGCCGCAGCGCGCCACGTTTCCATGTTGCCGGGCGCGTTCGGTGGCTGCCATTGCAGGGTCACGAAGTTGGCGGTACGGCTCTGCACAGGCTTGAAGGCACGCGCACGGCGCTTGACTTCCGTGCGGATTTCGCGGTCGGAGAGGACGCGCACGGTCGAGTTGCGGTGAATGGTCAGCGCGACTTTTTCACCGGGCGCGAGCGGGCGTGGGTCGCGCAGGTTTTGTTCCAGCGGGACGACGCCATGCTCCGACGAAAAATAATAATCCTTGTCCGTCTCCCCGAACCAGAGCGGGCGCAAGCCCATCGCGTCCACACTGAAAACGCACTCTTCGCCGTAGCGTGTGACGAGCGCGGCGGGTCCCTGCGCGAAGGGTCCCCAACCCATGCGATAGCGGCGGTAGAGCGGCGCAAGGTCCGGTGGGAGCGCTTCGGCTTCCCCCGGCACAGGGGGGAACATGATTTCCATCGCTTCCATGAGCGTAAAGCCGTAGGTATGGATCAATGTTTCAAGCGCGCGGTTCATATCCTGCGAATCGGACCCGCTGCGCACCAACTGGCCGCCGAGCATCCGGGCTTCCTGCCGCAGCCGCGCAATCGTGTTGATCTCTCCATTGTGGCCGAGCAATGAAAACGGCTGCACGCGCTCGAAGGAGGTTTCCGTGTTGGTGCTGTAGCGCGAGTGACCAATCGTGATCACCGACATATATTCCGGGTCGCGCAGGTCCGGGTAATATTTATAGAGCGTATCGGTGAAGCCGCGCACCTTGTAGACGACGCTGAAGGTACTACACGACGAGACGTGAACCGAAAATTCGCGCTCGACCTGCATCTGAAAATCGAAGAGGCGCGCGTTGGCGTCGCGTGCGTCGCGTCCCGGTGCATAGCCCGCGATTTGCCAGAAAAGCGGCTCCTGCGCGCGGGCGAGTGGTCCAAGCATCTCGCTCTTGACCTTGCCCGGCTCGCTGATGATGATCTGCAAAACGTGCAGTTCCGCAAGCGCGGCGATTTGATCCAGCGCGGCGAGGTCTGTCCCCTGCGGGATCATCAGGTGCGCAACGAAGAAGTGCGGGTCATCGACCATTTGCCCATCGAAGCCGCGCTCTTGCAGCTTGCGCGCCCAGATCGCGCGCGGAATATCGGTCAGCAGGCCGCAGCCATCACCTTCGCCCGCAACCTCACCCGTGCGGTGGCCCATTTTGCCGAGCGCATCCAGCGTGCGTTTGACGTTGCCGTGGCTGGGGCGGCCATGTTTGCGAACATTGGCAATGAGCGCGCAGGAGTCATGTTCGTCGAGCCAGGGACGGCTCAGTTCTTCGGGAGGGACGGGACGTGTCATCGGTTGAGACCTCGCGGAAAATCAGCCAGCGGGAAGCAGACAGGGCAGCACAGCAAACAGCATAACATCTGTATATAAAGAAAACGTTATTCAGTGCGACGAATTTTCTTGTGAATTTTTGTGCAATTCGTCCTATGAAGGATCGGCGCTTTGCCGATGAGGGGTGTGTTGGGTGGTTTTGCCGAAGTGGAGCCGTTCCAGCGCGTGGTTGCACGTATTTGTGAATGATAGTACAATCCAATTCAGAACGTTCAGAAATTAATGAACGTTGCACGGAAGGAAGAACATCCATGTTCAGCAAGAAATTCGTGAGTGTTGCGTTGTTGGCTGCGGTTGTCGCTCTGCTTGCCGGGAATGCGGCGCGGGCGCAAGCGCAGAAAGAAGTCGTCCGTATCGGCTACGTGCCAGTTCTGATTTATGCGCCGCTCTATGTCGCGCAGGAACGTGGCTACTTCGCGCAAGAGAACCTTGACGTACAGCTTACGCCCGTGCAGGGCGGCTCGGAACCCGTCGTACAGCTTGCGGCGGGCAACTTCGATGCGGCAGTAGGCGGCGTCGGCGCGGGGCTGCTCAACGTCGCGAACAAGGGGCTGGAATTCCGAATCGTTGCGCCGATGCACAGCGAACGTGCGCCGCTCTCGACCTCGCTGGTCATCTCCGCGAAGCGCGCCGACATCAAAACCGTTGCAGATTTGAAGGGCAAGAAGGTCTCGATCAATGCGACGGGTGCGGCGACAGAATATTGGCTTTCCGAAGCGCTGCGCAAGGCCGGGTTGACCTTCGCGGATATTCAATTGCAGACGGTCGGCTTCGCAAATGTCCCCGGCGCGCTCGATAATGGATCGCTCGACGCTGCGATGCTCGGCGAACCGCTGACCACGCAGCAGGTTGGCAACGGCGTCCTGAAAATCCTCGTGGATGATTTCATCGACGGCTTCTACGCGACCTACCTCTACATGGGAATGCCGCTGCTGCGCGACCGCAGCGCCGTCGCGGATGGCTTCATGCGCGCTTACCTCAAGGCGTGCCGCGATCTCTCCGCGCCGGATGCCTATCAGAAAGGCGACATCACGGCGATCATCGAGAAATATACGAAGGTCCCCGCCGCCATCATTGCGAAGGCGAGCCGCCCCTACTACGAGCCGAATGGCGTGATCCCGGTCAAGGACATCGAAACCTTGCAGGCGTACTTCCTGACGCGCGGTTCACTCGAATACAAGCAGCCATTGGACATCAGCAAATTCATCGATACCTCGCTCGTGCAGCGCGCAGTACAGGCAATCGGACCGTATGCCGTCGCGACTACAAGCGCGACTACAAGCGCGACAATGGCTGCTACAATTACCCGGTAAACATGCCGGGGTGAAATGCCTGTGAAGCGTTTTCAAATTCTAGTGGTGATGCTGCTCTCTGCTGTGCTATCCGGCGCGGTAGAGAGCGCACGCGCACAAACACCGGAACCTTCAACCTTAATGAAGTTCCTCGCGCGCGTGCCAAGCGAGCAGACTTCCGACCCAATTTCGTATGTAGATTTGCGGGCGCTGGTCGCCTCGCGAGCGGGCGCGGCGCAAGTCACGTCTGCTGCCGATTACGAAAAACTGGATGCGAACGCAGTCCCGGCGCGGCTTTATCTTGAGATTTTGCGTAATATAGTTCTCCCGGTGACGGACTTCACGCAGGTCCTGCGCTACAAGGACACGCGAGCTACAACGGGCATTGACCTGTTCGCCATCGAACAAATTGCGACCTTCGGTGCGCCGCCGCAAAACGCGGCGCTGCTGCGTGGCAAATTCGACGTTGACCTGATCAATAGTGCGCTGCTCGCGTCGAAATTCAAGCGGGATACGTTGAATGGTGATCCGCTCTGGTGCAACCCCGGCGGCTGTGATCTCGGCAGCCGAGTGAATTTGCAAGAACGGACGGATTACAATCCATTTGGAGGATATATCGGGCGCAAGCAGCCGATTGTATTGACGAATGATGGTACATTATTCAGTTCGCCGAACTTCGCGCTCGTGCAGCGGATCGCAACACCCGACCCCGCCCAAGCGCTCGCCAATGCGCCGGAGTTTCGCGCGCTGGATGCGATGTTGAAGGCAAGAGGGACACTGTTGCAAGCGCTTTTCGTGCGCGACGCGACGACCTTTAGTTCGACCCCGGTTAACTTTAATTACACTACGGCGACCGCGACCTCTGGCGCGCTCAAGCCGCTCCCGGCCTATCGCGGCGCAGTGCTTGCGCATGTCGTCAACAGTGCGGATGTGTATACGCTGATCGGTCTCGTCTTTGATCGCGAGACCGATGCGCGCGTGGCGGGTGATGCTGTTTTGCAGCGCATGAATGCTTATCGCTCCGTCGTGAATTCACGCACGCTGCGGGATGCGATCAAGGACCGTAACGGGACGCTCGCACCCTATGAACTGGTCAACGATGCACCCACCGGAAAGACGCTGCTGGTGATCCCGATTCGCTCCGTGATCGAAAGCGACCAGCCGGATTCAAACGGGTACTTCACGCCGTCGGGAGTCCTGTTCAGGATGCTGGTCGAGATGTATTATCAGCGCGATTTGCCCTGGCTCCAGCCGGGCGGGTGATTGATCTCCTGTGTTGTTTTTACAATAGGGTTGAATGCGCGTCGCACATTTTTTACAAACGATGTGTAGAGTGGGATCATCGCACATTCAAAGGGTCGTCTCATGCCTACACGTAAACTCGCCGTTCTGCTCATCGCACTGTGTATCGCGCTCATGTTCGGTACAGGATTCGTCGTCTCTGCAAGCGATCCGCGTTCGACGGTTCAAGCCTTTGCGACGAATTTTCCAGGGACCGCGACTGCACTCAAACGACAGATTTCCGGTACGACGACGCAGTATGCAAACGCCATACATGCGACCGCGACGGCATTCAATCAGAAGGCGAACGCGACGCTGACCGCATTCGCCGGGAAGGTCGATTCGACAATGGTAGCAGCGCAGACGAATGTGCGTGCCACCGTCACAGCGCTGGCCGGGACTGCTACCGCGCTACGCGGCACGCTGGGTGCGTCAGGAACAGCCATCATCGGTACGTTGAAAGCTATCGAAACGAAGTATAGCATCACGCCGATCCCCGGTGAAGAGGCGAAGGTGGCGCTTGGCAGCTATGCGGAGAGCGTCCTCGGTGTCTCAAGCACATTCACGCAGGCGGTTGGCTTCAGCGGAACGTTCAACGGCAATTTGCCGCGTCAGATCGTGACCGCGCAGCAGGTTTCCGCAAACCTCGCGCTCACGACTTATTACGGTAAGACGATGAGCAGCGAGGCATGGCTCTCCTATGGTTCCGGCACGGTCACAGCATCGGTCCCGGTCGATGTCCAGAATGCCAGCCTCGGCGTATGGAATACGACTGTGAGCGGCACAGCGCCGACAACCGCCAATGCAGCGCTGGCGCTGGCAAAGGCGACCTACCCGAACCTCGCGGGCTTGACCTATACTCCTGTGACGGTCGAAAGCGGGTTCGGCTTCTATTCCAGTGCGCCGACCTATTCGGTGGATGTGAAAACCGGGCAGCTTACGCTCAACGCGCAGGCGACCTTCCTTTACACGCGGTCTTCCGCGAACGGGGTGCAGGTCGTTGCAGCGGTCGGGCGTGGCGATTATGCGGCGGCATTGAAGCCGAACTGAGAACGCGGCATACTCTGCCGCATGACCACAATTACCAGCATACCCATCGCCCTGCTCGGCTTCGGCAATGTCGGGCAGGCGCTCGCGACTCTTCTTGAAAACAAAGCTGACACGCTGCGCGCGGATTACGGCGTTGCGTTCCCCATCGTCGGTATCGGGACCGGGCGGCGCGGCTTCGCAATCGACGCGAACGGCATCCGCACCGACGTTGCAATTGCTGCCGTCGCGAGTGGTGATCTCGATTTACTAAATCACGGTGAACGCATTCCCGATGCGCAAACTTTCCTTGCGCGGGTCCCCGCTGCTATCATTGCGGAGACGACGCCGCTCAATACGCAGAACGGCCAACCTGCGCTCGATTACTTGCGGCTCGCGCTGCGCAGCGGGAAGCACATCGTCACCGCGAACAAGGGACCGCTCGCCTTCGGCTACCATGAACTGCGAGCGCTTGCAGCGGAAAAACAGCTCGGTTTCGGCTTCGAGGCGAGCGTCTTGGGTGGCGCTCCGGTGATCGACCTCGTGCGCGAATGTCTGCCTGCGGCGCGGATCGACCGGGTAAGCGGCGTCTTCAACAGCACCAGCAACAGCATTCTCGACCGGATGCGAGAAGGCGTCAGCTTCGATGAGGCGGTGCGCGAGATGCAGGCGCGCGGCCTCGCGGAGACGGACCCCTCGCACGATGTCGATGGCTGGGATAGCACTGTGAAGCTGGTCATCCTTGCCAATGTACTGATGGGTGCGGACCTGCGCCCGGCAGATGTAGATCGCACTGGGATACGCGGCGTGACGATGGAGCAGCAGCGCGCGGCAGGCGTGGAAGGCAAGACCTTTCGGCTGCTGTGCGAAGCAGTGCGCGTCAAGGGCGATGTGCGCGCGTCCGTGCGACCGCTGGCGCTGCCTGCGAGCGACCCGATCAGCCACAACGCCGGACCGACAAATACCATTTTGTTCGAGACGGATGTAATCCAGTTGCAGGTGACGGAGCATCACGGCACGCCGACATCGACTGCTTACGGGATGCTCCGCGATTTGCTCAATATCGCGCGCAGCAGGGTTTGAACGGGCGCGTGAATTAGACTGCTTCGGCCTCTTCCATATCGTTGATCGTGCGCTCAATTAGCTCGACGATTGGGCGCAAAGTATCTGCGTCAAATGACAGGCGTACGCCTGCGGTTTGGTACAGTTCCGGGAGTGGGACCGTCCCGCCAAGCGACAACGCCTTGCGATAGGCAGCGACCGCGCCCGCCTGATCGCGCATCGAATTCGCCCAAATCTGCGCCGCGCCCAACTGCGCCACTCCATATTCGATGTAGTAGAACGGCGTCTCGAAAATATGCAGTTGGCGTTGCCAGAGTACGCGCCGGATGTCTTCGAGGCCGCTCCAATCCTGCTCCGGTAGAAACCGTGTGAATAGTTCCGCCCATTTGTCATTGCACGCTTCTATGTCGCGCGCAATATCATGGTTTTCGTAAATCCAGTGCTGGAATGTATCAACGAGCGACATATACGGCCAGAAGTAAATCAGTTCTTCGAGGTTTTCACGGCGGGCGCGTGCCGCCTCTGCTTCGGTATAGAAGCCGCCGTACTGCGTCGTCAGATAGGGCGCGGCGAGCAGCTCCATCGCCATCGACGCAACTTCGGCAAACTCCGTCGGGATCATGTTTTCGCCGCGCTGCTGGAGGTAGGGTAGGCGTGCGGCCTCGAACACATGAAAACTGTGGCCTGCCTCGTGTATCAACGTTTGCACATCAACATGCAGGCCAACTCCGTTCATGAAGATAAACGGCTGGTGCTTGACTGCAAATTCCGTACAGTACCCGCCCGGCGCTTTCGCCTTCCGGCTCTCAAGATCAAGCAGGTTTTCGGCGTCCATCGTGTTGAAGTAGTCGCCCAACTGCGGATCGACGTGCTGGAAAATCGCCTTGCTTTTTTCTATGAGTTCCGAACTTTGCTGATAGGGGTGCAGCGCCGCGCGATCGGACGTATCGACCGCCGTATCCCAGGGACGGAGCGTCGGAATACCCAACTTCGCGATACGTTTGCGAGCCAGACGGCTTGCGGCAGGCACGGCGATTTGCTCAATGGCGTCGTGAAAGCGCAAACAATCTTCGGGCGTATAATCGAACCGGAGCAATTGCTCCCAGCGGTACGCCCGGTAGTCGCTGAACCCGGCATTGAGCGCAATCTGTTTGCGCACATCCATGAACTTCGTCCACAAAACGGCGAGTGCGGGCTGTTCCTGCATCTGGCGCGCCCGAATGAGCCGCCATGCGCGCTCACGCAACGCGCGGTCGGGGTCGTGCAGGGCAGGGGTCAACCGTGCGAGCGGCACTTGTTCGCCTTCCCATTCAACCGTCAGAGAACCGAAAATCTGATCATATTCGATTGTCAGCTTACTCTCTTCAGTCAACAGCGGGACGTTAGCCTCACGAAATAAAGCAGCTTCTGCGCGCAATTTGGTAAGCGGGACATCGAAGTTCAGAGCGCTCAGGGTGCTATCCAGCAACTTTTGCTTGAGGGCTTGTTCGGCGGTCATCATCGGCGGCGTGATCATATCGAGAAAGGTCTTGTACTGCGCCTCGGCGTCTTTATCCTCGGTATTCACGGTCGTTGCGACTTGCAAGCGTGCTTGGCGCTCGTTCAACAGGGATGCAAGCTGCGTCCAATCGGCGAGCCACTGCTCGATGTTCTCCGTGTTGATTGGGCGTGCGGCCAGTTCATCGTAATAAGGCGCGATTTGCGGCCAATCCAACAGATTGAACACAGCGACATCATTGGGAAGGGAAGCAAGCATCTTTATCAATCCCCTGATCGAACGCGGAGATGATAACCGCTATTCAGAATTTTGCCTGTTCGCACCCCAAATTGATATTATGGCGTCGTGGTCGCCGTGGCAGGACCCGGTTGCGGCGTAAAAGTCGGCGGGCGGGTCGCGGTCGCGGCGCTGGTCGGCGTCGGGCGCAACGCGGTGATCACGACGCGCGCTTCCGCGTTGGGGATGCTCGCGTTGGCGCTGGTCAGCCCATCGTGCGCAACGGAGGCTTGCAGCGTGACGGTATGCGTCCCACCCGCGAGGTTGGTGAGCGGCGCGGTGACGGTCAGCTCGGAGGCTTGCAGCGAATTCACCGCTTGCAGAGGACCACGCACCAGCACGGTTACGGTTTGCGGCTGGATTGTAATCTGGAAGTCGGCGGGGTCCAGCCCCTGCGGGATAACCGGGACATTCGCAAATTCGCGCGTGATATTGATCGAGTCGATCTGCACGCTAACGACCACATTTACCGGGTCGGTCAGCGTGACGCCGCTGGGTAGTGCCAGCTTGACTGTTTGCGTGAACGACCCCGTTTTGCCGGACATCGACACCGGATCGGTCAGGATTTCGCCATTCAGTGATTCGATAGTCGTCCGGTCGCCGCGCACCGCCACCACTGTCGGATCGGCGCTGTAATTGGTCACGAGGTAGCCGAGCGGAAGCGAACTGGTCACGAGGTTCGGCTTCACCTTCATCACGGTCACGCCGGGTCGGGGCTGGATATTGAGCGTGGTTTCAACTGTGCCGGGCGTGACGCTCACATCCTGCACGACGCGCCCATCCGAGTCGAGCGCGAGTACAGGCAGCGTGCGGACGACCGTTTTGGTCTGGTCGGCCAGATCAACGCGCGCAACCACGCTTGCCACGCGCCGCACAGCTTCTTCGGAACCCGTCACGCGCGCCGAACTCTCGCCAAGCTGCGATGTCGCAACCTCGAAACCAACTGGCGGCGGGCGCACAGGTGTCACGAGGATGTTAAATGCCGCCTCACTGCGCTTGACGAGTTCAACGGTGACGCTGCCCGGCAGGATGTCGCTCACCTCGCCGAGGCGGTTGGAGGCGAGCGTCGCGGCCAGAGTCACGCCATAGCGCCCGGCGGGTTTGCCGCGCAGGTCGGCTGTCACGCTGATGTCGCTCGTATCGAGGCTCTCCCAGACGGAGCGCGGCGCACGGACGACGACTTGCACGGGGTCAGGAATAACCATCACGAGCAACGCTTCGTCGCGCAGCACCGTCACCGAAACGCGGCTGTTGAAGCGCTGCTGCAAAATCGGGTTCTGCTGGCTGACTGCCGCGTACCAGACGAACACCGCAATCAGGAACGACCCGGCCAGCCAAAGCGCATTTTCGATAATGCGCGCGCGCCACGAGCAGACCGCCCTCACCGTTCCACCTGCGGGATACCGCGGCGGCGCACCCACTGCGAGACGCTGATCAGCAGTGAGGGGCGCGGCGGGTCGCCATAAAATGCTTCGAGGATGCTGCGCAGGCGCGTCATATCCAGCTTGCGCAGGATGCGCCCGGCATTCGCGACGGAAACCTGGCTTGTCTCTTCGCTGACAATCACGCATACCGCATCGCTGACTTCGCTGATGCCCAGCCCGGCGCGGTGGCGCGTCCCCATCTTGCGGTCGCTCAGGTTGCGTCCCGATGAGAGTGGCAGCACACACGCAGCGGCGGCGATCCGGCCATCACGGATGATCACCGCGCCGTCGTGCAATTCCGTTTTAACCCAGAAAATCGTGAGCAAAAGCTGCGGCGTGACATCGGCGTTCAGCACGACGCCTGTATCGACATATTCCTGCAAGCCGACATCGCGCTCCAGCACAATCAGCGCGCCCTGCCGCCGCTCGATCAGACGCTGCGCAGCCTGACATACTGCGTCGATTACCTGCAACCGTGCGCTGAGTGCGTTGTTATGCGTATTCAGGAAGACGCCCGCGCGCCCGACTCGTTCCAACGCACGGCGCAGTTCCGGCTGGAAGATGACCGGAATCGCGATCACTGCTGCCGTGACGATGTTGCCAAGCAGCCAACGAAAGGCGACCAGCGGGAAAACGGTCGCGACGAATCCGGCCAGCAAAACCACAATAACCATCCCGCGCAGCAGCAAAATAGCCTGCGTTCCGCGCAGCAGCAGACTCGCCGCGAAGAAGATCGCCGTTACGACCAATACATCAAGCAGCGCGGTCCCGGTGAACCCGCTTTGAAAGGTCCAGCAGACCTCACCACAAAGCTGCGGCATGGTCCGCTTTCATGAACTGCCGGGTATGCATCGCCTCAACACCCCAGCTTGGAGAGCAGGCGGCGGTATGGCTCCACATCGGTCGGGTTGAGCGTGATGATCTGCTTGATCGTCTGGCAGCCATCCTGATACAGCCCGGCCTCAAGCTGCAACTGGCCGAGCGCGTCCAGTTGTTCAATCGCGTCGTTGCTGCGGCGAAGCTGGCGATAGACGGCGGCCATCCGCGAACGCAGCGCCATATCGTTCGGCATCCGCGTCACAAGTTCTTCCAGCAATACGCGGATTTTTTCGCTCTGCCGCGCGGTTGCATAGATACGCAGCAGCGCGTCGAGTTCCTTGACCGCTTCGAGCGGATTGTTCAGTTTGAAATGAACGTCTACCAGCTCGCGGCGGGCGCGTTCGTCGTTGGGCGCGAAGCTGCGGATTTGCTCGTAGGTCCGCATCGCCTGCCGCAAGTCGAAGCGGCTCATATCGATGTCGGCCAGACGGTGCATGATCTGCGCACGGCGTTCGTTGTCACCGAGCCGCTGTGCCAGCCGGATCGCTTCCTGATAGGTCGCGCGAGCCTGCTCCATATCGGCAAGCTGGTTGTAGGCATCCGCGAGGTTGATATATTGTTCCAGCACTTCTTCCCAGCGATTTTCCTTCTCCAGCAAATCGATCAGGCTGGTCCGCAGGCTGGTATCGGTCGGCGCGATGGAGATGACTTCGTTCAGGATTTCTGCGGCGCGGGCTGTCTGGTTGCGCGCAAGGAAGCTGTTCGCAATGATGTTGTATTTGGTAATCGCGGGCTGGATGCGCCCCTCTTCCATCAGGATTTGCGCGATGCGCAGGTGGATCGGCAGATAGGTTGGCGCGAATTCAATAGCATGGAAGGCTTCATCCATCGCCAGCGTGAACAGCCCCTGCCGCATATAGCTGTCGATGCTGATCACCATATCGGTAATCTCGTCGCTGCCCTCGGTGATCACTTCGGTCAGCGCCCCGGCTCCCTCGCGACTGAGTGTTTCGGTAAGCTGGCGGCGCGTCTCCGCGACACGGCGCTTCCAATCCGGTCCGACCATCCATTTGATGAGACGTTCATTCATGCGGCTCAGGTCGGCTGGCTCCATCCGGTCGAGCGTCGGGATGAGCGCGTTGTATACTGCGTCGAGCTGCGATTGTTCTTCTTTACCCATCGCAAGACTGGTATCGACTGTGCGCAACGCTTCCATCAGCGCGACACCCGCCTCCTTGTAGCGGGTTTGCCCTTGCAAGACCTGCCCCATCCCATGCGAAGCGCCCGCGCGATAAGATGCCGTGTTTCGGGCGCGGGTGAGCAGCCGCGCGGCGTCGTCCCACTGCGATTGTTTGACGTAAATCGCGCCCATGACCATGTTCATCGCTTCGTTGCGGAAGCCGTTCGCGTCGGCGCGTTTGTAGAGGTCGAGCGCGGCCTGATATTCGCCCGCCTTGTGCAGTTCGATACCCTGAATAATTGCGGTCGTCGCGGCGGTCAGGTCGCCTTCGAGGACCTGTTCGGCGAGGTCGGCCAGCGCGGTCGAAGTGGCTTCGCCAATAGGACCGTCCGGGTCCGAATTCGCGAGGTCGGCCAGCGCCGCCGCCGCACCGAAACTCTCCGCGCGCGACTCAGGCTGCTGCATCTCGAACTCTTTGGGGACGAACACCGTTGCGCCCGTTTGAAGCGCCTGCTTGGTATTCAATGCCTGCGGGTTGGTCGGCTCCAGCCGCAGCGCGCGTTCGACGGCCTGCAATGCGCGCTGTGTATCGTTGTTGCCGCGAAAGTTGAAGGCCAGCGTCAGGTACTCGCGCACGGCGTTGGAGCGCTGTCCGGTACGTTCGTAGCTCTGCGCCAAGCGGAAGTGAATTTGCAGCAGGCCGGGCGTGAGCCGCGTCGCGCGCTCCCAATTCGCAATCGCCTTGTCAAGGTCGCGCGCGGCGAGGTACATTTCCGCGACGGTCACGTATTGCTGCGCGGCCTCGTTGAGTCGTCCAAGCCGCTCCAATACATCGGCACTCTTTTCCAATGGAATGGGGTCTTGCGGCGCGAGTTGGTGCGCGCGGGTGTAGACCTTGAGCGCGTCGGAGTAGCGCTTCGCTTGCAAGAGCGCGAGGCCGAGACTGTTGTGCGCTTCGGCGTCATCCGGGACTTCCTGCACGGCGCGGGCATAGGATGAGATCGCCGCGTTCCAGTTATGGTCCCACGCCGCGCTGTGACCCTGATTGATTGCTTGCTCGAATATCTCGCGATTTCCCGCCATTGCAGAGCCTTTCAGGTCAACAGCCGAACGAGGATAGCTTTCTGCGCGTGCAGCCGATTTTCGGCCTGTATGAAAAGCGCCGATTGTGGACCATCGGCGACTTCATCCGTCAATTCATCGCCGCGATGCGCGGGCAGGCAGTGCATCACAATCGCGTGCGCGGGTGCGTGAGCAAGCAGCGCGCGGTTCACTTGCCAGGGTGGGAACACCGCGCGGCGCTGCACGGTTTCCTTTTCTTGCCCCATGCTCACCCATGTATCAGTATACACGACATCCGCGCCCCGCACGGCTTCCAGCGGGTCGCGCGTCAGCTTCAATTCGAGACCCTGTTCCTGCATCTCGCGAAGAAAGCCGGGTGTCGCGTCGTAGCCCGCCGGGCTGCTGATCGCAAGGTTCATGCCGAAGCGCACCGCGCCGAAAGCAAGCGAGCGCGTAACGTTGTTCGTATCGCCCAGATAAGCAACGGCCAACCCTTCCAGCCGCCCGAAGTGTTCACGGATCGTCAGCAGGTCGGCCATTGTCTGGCAGGGGTGCGCGTGATCGCTCAATCCGTTGATGACCGGAACAGGGGACCACTTCGCGAGTTCCACGATGTCTTCATGCCCGAAGACGCGCGCCATAATCCCTTGCGCATAGCCGCCGACCACCCGCGCCACATCCGAGACGGACTCGCGAACGCCCATGCTGATTTCTGCCGGGCTGATGTACAGTGCGTGACCGCCGAGGTGCAGCATCGCCACATCGAAGCTGAGGCGCGTGCGCAGTGAGGGCTTCTGGAAAATCATGGCGAGGACCTTGCCCGCCAGCAGTGGCGGGTTGGCTCCCCGTGTCTTCCATTCAGTTTTAAGGTCGGCGGCGAGGGT
>Ga0123337_10004824_pt1 | contig 13537 bp, 10 predicted proteins | sample frozenSSSSmetaG_FD_89792 | JGI IMG/M metagenome (GOLD analysis project Ga0123337, IMG submission 89792) | Glacier valley bacterial and archeal communities from Borup Fiord, Nunavut, Canada, to study Microbial Dark Matter (Phase II) -... | ecosystem: Environmental > Aquatic > Freshwater > Ice >... | reverse complement strand
CGTTGGTGACGATCCGCACGCCCCGCTGGACGGCCTCGCCGAGCCCGGTCTCCAGCTGGCGCAGGAAGGTCTTGGCGTAGCCGAGGCCGGGGTCCTTCCGCCGGTCGCGGCCGAGGATGAGCATGGTCAGCTCGGCGAGGTAGTCACCGGTCAGGACGTCGAGCTCACCTCCGGTGAGCATCTCGAGCATCGCCGAGGCGCGGTCGCCGTAGAAGCCGCTGCAGTTCCCGATACGCAGGGGCGCCTTCGGCTCGGCGCTCACCCCCGGCCCCCGGCCGACGCGGGGGCCGGGCCCCTGCCCGGTGCCCCGGCGAAGGCCTGCGCGATACCCAGCCAGTGGTCGGCCTCGTCACCCTGGGCCACGACGGTGAGGTCGTCGCGATGGCGCCGCTGGGTGACGAGCAGACAGAAGTCGAGGGCGGGCCCGGTAACTCGCGCAGGCGCGTCGTCGGGGCCCCATACCCAGGTCTGGCCCGACGGGGACGTGAGCTCGACGCGGAGGGGATCGGTCGGCGCCACCAGCCCGCGGACCGCGTAGGCGAAGACGTGAGTGCGCACCCCGAGGTGGGCGACGTGCCGCAACCGGTCGGTGGGCACACGGGTGACGCCGAGGGCGTCGGCGACGTCCTGGCCGTGCGCCCAGGTCTCCATCAGCCGGGCGGTGGCCATCGACGTCGGGCTCATCGGCGGGCCGAACCAGGGGAGCCGCGTCGCGGTCGTCGCGGCCAGCGCCTCGTTGAGGTCGGCCCGACCCCTGCGCCACACCTCGAGCAGGTCGGGTCGGGCGGCCCAGGTCGCGGCTGCCGTGTCGACGACGCCTGCGGGGTCGGCCATCGCGGCCTCGACCAGGGTGTCCCACGCCGGCCCGCCGAGGGCGGAGGCGTGGGCGGCGCTGTCGGTCCACGCGAGGTGTCCGACCTGGTGGGCGATGGTCCACCCCTCAGCGGGGGTCGCCACCGCCCAGTCAGGAGCACGGTCCACGAGGGTCTCGAGCTCGGCACCCTCGGCGGCGAGGTCGGCGAGCACGCCTGCTAGGTCGGCCATGCGCTCACCGTGGCACGGAACCGCGAAACAATCAAGCACGAATGATTGTTTCGTGGCTCGGGCCCTTGCCGTCGCCAGGTCCTGACCCGGAGGATGAGCACACGCCCGCGGCAGCTCCGGGCGACGGGTCGACCGGTCGACGAAGGAGTCTGGCGTGGAGCAGTCCGGGGTGGACAACGGCATCGACAACTGGGTCGCCCGGCGGGCGTCTCGCCAGCCCGACGCGGTGGCGCTGGTCGACGGCGTGACCGGTGAGCGCTTCACCTACCGCGAGCTCGACCACCGGGTCAGCGCGCGGGCGTCGACCCTGGTGGCCGACGGGGTGGGCGCGGGCGACCGGGTCGCCCTCCTCGCAGAGAACAGCACGTCGTACCTGGAGTGGTTCTTCGCGATCGCCCGCACGGGCGCGGTGTGCGTGCCCCTCAACACCCGGCTGGCGCCTGACGAGGTGGCCTACATGCTCTCCGACTCCGGCGCCCGCGTGCTGGTGCACTCGCCGGCGCTGGCGTCGCTGGCCCAGGGCGCCCTCGAGCGGACGACCCCGGTCGAGCGGGTACTGGACCTCGCGGCTGCCCCGGGTCCGGCTGGCGACCGGCCCACCCGCGGCGCCAACGGCAGTGAGCCCTGTGCGATCGTCTACACCTCCGGCACGACCGGCCGACCCAAGGGCGCGGTCCTCACCCACGACAACATGTTCTGGAACGCCGTCAACCTGGTCACGGCCGGCAAGGGGCTCTCCCGCGACGACGTGACGGTCGCCGCGGCCCCGCTCTTCCACATCGGCGCCCTCGGCCTCTCCGCTCTGCCGGTGCTCTACGCCGGCGGCACGGTCGTCGTCGTGCCGACCTTCGACCCGGTGGGCCTGGTCGCCCTCATGGCTCGCGAGGGGGTCACCACCCAGTTCCTCGTGCCGGCCATGTGGGCCGCGGTGGCCCGGTACGGCGACCTCGAGCACCACCCGCTACCCGCGCTGCGGTGGGGCCTGGTCGGCGGCGCCCCCTGCCCCCTCACCGTCATCGAGCACTTCCGCGACCTCGGGTACGTCCTCTGCGAGGGTTTCGGGATGACCGAGCTGTCGCCGGCCGCCCTCTTCCTCGACGCGAGCGACATTGCGGCCCATGCGGGTTCGGTCGGGCGACCGTTCCTGCACGTCGACGCCCGGCTCGTCGACACCGACGGCCAGGTGGCCGAGGTCGGCGCCATCGGCGAGCTCGAGCTGCGCGGCCCCACCGTCTTCGCCGGCTACTGGGGCAACCCGCAGGAGACGGCGGCCGCGATGCACGACGGCTGGTTCCGCTCCGGTGACCTCGGGGTCGCTGACGCCGAGGGGTTCGTGACGCTCGTCGACCGCCGCAAGGACATGATCATCACCGGTGGCGAGAACGTCTACCCCATCGAGGTCGAGCAGGTCATGCACCGCCACCCGGCCGTCGTCGAGGTCGCGGTCATCGGGGTCGGCGACCCCACGTGGGGCGAGTCGGTCGTGGCGGTCACGGTGGTCCAGGGGGAGGTCGACACCGACGAGATCGTGGCCTGGACCCGGGAGCGGATCGCCCACTACAAGGCGCCCAGCCGCATCGAGCTCGTCGACGAGCTGCCCCGCAACGCGACCGGGAAGATCCTCAAGCGGGTGCTGCGGGAGCGGTACGCCGGGACCGAGGCCAGCGTGAGCCGCTGACACCTCCGCGGGCGTTCGGTCCTTGGGTGGCCAAAGAATCACCTCAACCTTGGGTGGTTGAGGTGATTCTCTGGCTACCCAAGAACCGGCACCATGCTGGGGCGCGTGGCCTTGGTCACGTCGGTCATCCGAAGTTCCTTCCCGTGAGGCGCTTGTAAGCCTCGACGTACTTCTCACGGGTGCGCTCGACGACCTCGTCGGGCAGCGACGGCGGCGTCTCTCCCGACCGGCGGTCCCACCCGCTCGCCGACGAGGTGAGCCAGTCGCGCACGAACTGCTTGTCGTACGAGGGCTGCTGGCGCCCAGGCAGCCAGGTCTCGGCGGGCCAGAAACGCGACGAGTCGGGGGTGAGCACCTCGTCGGCGAGCACGACGTCGACGTCGTCCGGACCGGCCCCGGGGGCCCGCCCGAACTCGACCTTGGTATCAGCGAGGATGATGCCGCGCGAGGTCGCGATCTCGTTGCCCCGGGCCAGGATCCGCGTAGTGAGGTCGGCGACGCGACGCCGCAGCGGCTCACCCACGAGCTCGTCGACCTGGGCGGCCGAGATCGGCTCGTCGTGCTCCCCTACCGGAGCCTTGGTCGAGGGGGTGAAGATCGGCTCGGGCAGGCGCGAGCCGTCGACCAGGCCCGCGGGCAGGGGGATTCCGCTCACCATGCCGGTCGCGGTGTACTCCTCCAGCCCACCCCCGGTGAGATAGGCGCGCGCCACGCACTCGACCGGCACCATGTCGAGGCGTCGTACGAGCACTGCCCGCCCTGCCACAACGGCGGGGACCTGCGGTCCGTCGCTCGACAGCACGTGGTGCGGCACGAGGTCGGCGAGCTGCTCGAACCACCACAGCGACAGCTGAGTCAGCACGGCGCCCTTGTCGGGGACCACCGTGTCGAGCACGAAGTCGTAGGCGCTGATCCGGTCGGAGGCGACGAGCAGCAGCCGTTCGTCGTCGGGGCGGCCGTCGGCAAGCAGCGGTGCGTAGAGGTCGCGCACCTTGCCGCTGTAGACGTGGACGTAGCCCGGCAGCTGCGGAGCCGTCGGCGGGGTGGCTTCGGACGAGCTCGTCACAGGTCAGCCCTTCGGGTCAGTGGTGACGACCTCGCCGCGCTCCGCGGCGAGGGCGATGTCGGTGCGGAAGTGCGAGCCCTTGAGGCCGATGCGCCCGATCAGCCGGTATGCCGTCTCGCGCGCCTGCGCGAGCGACTTCCCCGTCGCGACGACGCCGAGCACGCGCCCTCCGGCGCTGACCAGCTCGCCGTCGGGAGACAAAGCGGTGCCGGCGTGGAGCACGACGGTGTGAGGGACGTCGGCGACGACGTCGAGGCCGCTGATCACGCCACCCGTGACGGGTGCCGTCGGGTAGCCCTGCGCGGCCAGCACCACCGTGACCGCGTGCTCGGCGCCGACCCGCAGCGGACCGAGCTCGTCGAGCGTGCCCGTCGCGGCCGCCCGCAGCAGCCCGCCGAAGGGGGTGCGCAGCCGGGCGATCGAGACCTGCCCGTCGGGGTCGCCGCAGCGCGCGTTGAACTCGATCACCCGCATCCCGCGCGAGGTGAGCGCCAACCCGACGTAGAGCACCCCGACGAACGGCGTCCCCCGACGGCGCATCTCGTCGACCGTCGGCTGGGCGACCCGCGCGACGACCTCGTCGGCCAGCCCCTCGGGCGCCCAGTCCAGCGGCGAGTAGGCCCCCATACCACCGGTGTTGGGTCCGACGTCGCCGTCGCCGACGCGCTTGAAGTCCTGCGCCGGGGGCAGGGCGAGCACCGTCGTGCCGTCGGTGACGCAGAAGACCGAGACCTCGGGCCCGTCGAGGAACTCCTCGACGACGACCTGCCCACCCTCTTTGGCCAGGCAGGCGGCGGCGTGCTCGACCGCGACCGCGCGGTCGTCGGTGACGACCACGCCCTTGCCGGCGGCGAGCCCGTCCTCCTTGACGACGTACGGCGCCCCCATGGCGCCCAGGGCCGTCTCGACCTCGGGCATGGTCGAGCAGACGTGGGCCAGCGCCGTCGGCACCTCGGCCGCCGCCATGACCAGCTTGGCGAAGGCCTTGCTGCCCTCGAGCCGGGCGGCCCGCGCGGAGGGCCCGAAGACGGCATAGCCCGCCGCTCGCAGTACGTCGGCGACCCCGGCCACCAAGGGCGCCTCGGGGCCGACGACGACGAGGTCCGGGTGCGTGCGGGCGGCGAGGGCGAGCACCGCCTCGGGGTCGTTGGGGACGACCGGCTCGCACGACGCACCGGGCTCCCGGGCGATGCCCGGGTTGCCAGGGGCGGCCAACACCTCGTCGACGTCGACGTCGGCGAGCAGTGCGCGGACGAGGGCGTGCTCACGGGCACCGGAGCCGAGGACGAGGACCACCACGCGACCACCCTAGGGGAGCCCCCGAGGTCGATCGGGCATCCGTCCGTCCCCGCCTCGGACAGGAGCACGGTGCCCCCGAGAGGCAGGGGGGACAATCACCCGGGGACACCGCGCCGTCTGTGTGCGGGACGTGCTCGACGCCCCGACGCCCCCACCTTGGCAAAGTCTGGGGCTGTCGAACGGCCACGGGGTTGGCAGAGTATAGTCAGTGTCGGCATCCCGCCACGCGGGTGGCCACCCGCGGTTGGGGGTCCTGACCGCTCGACGAGGCGAGGCCTCATGCCTGACGTACGTGAACCACCAGCAGCGCCAGAGCCCCCGCACGCTCCGGAACCGCCCCGGCGACCCGAGACGACCGAACCCACGGCTCGCGACCACGGCCGCTCGGATGCGGTCGTCCACGTGCTGAGCGGCCCGGAGGCGGAGGCCACGGCCTCGCGGGTCTACCTGGCCGCCCTGCGCACCCCCCAGCCCACTCGCGAGCTGCTCCTGGCCCAGGGCATCACGGCCGCGGTCCTCGACCAGGCCCTGTCACTGCTGGACGCTCGCGGGCTCGTGCACCTCGGGCCGCGGGGGAGCCTCGAGGTGCCTCCTCCCATCACCACCCTGCCCCCGCACGCCAGAGACCTCGAACGACGGGCACAGGAGCTGCGGGCGACGGCCTACGAGCTGACCCAGCTCTACTACGGTGCACGCACCCGAGAGCGCGACCCCGGCAACGGGCTGATCCTGCTCTACGACCTCGACGAGGTGAGCGCCCAGACCAATGCTCTCGTCGCCGGTGCGGTCGACCAGATCTCGGTGACCCTGGCACCGACCCGCCGGTCGCGGCTGCTGCTCGGAGCACCCCTGGAGTCGCATCGTGAGCCCACGGTCGGCCTCGACTCGCAGCCAGTGCGGCACCGTACCCTCTGGGCCACCGAGCTCCTCGAGACGCCGGGCACCATCGAGGTCCTCAGGGCCCGTCGCACCGGCGGCGAGGAGCAGCGCTTCCTCCCCCGGGTACCCCTCAGCGTCGTCGTCGTCGACGAGGCCGCCTGCATCGTGGAGTGGACGAACGACCCGATCGACGACGCTGACGCTGCGGTGGGGCTCGTCATGCACACGGCCGGGATGGTCTCCGGGATGCTGCGGCTCTTCGAGCGCATCTGGGACCTGGGCAGTCCCGTGGGCCGAGGCACCTCCAGCGACGAGGTCGAACGCCGGGACCTCACCATCCTGCGCCTGATGTCGGCGGGGGTGGCGGACGCCTCGATCGCCCGCCAGACAGGCGTCTCGCAGCGCACCGTCGAGCGACGCATCCGGTCGTTGATGGAGCGTCTGGGGGCTGGCACCCGTTTCCAGGCGGGAGTCCAGGCGACGCGGCGGGGCTGGCTCTAGCCCTGGGTGGCCACAGAATCACCCCTGGGCGCCTCAGGAGGGTGATTCTTTGGCTACCCAACCTGGGCGACCCGCTTCTCCAGTCCTCGGCGCACCGTTGGCCACTCGTCGGCGAGGATGCTGAAGACGACCGTGTCGCGCCAGGAGCCGTCGGCCCGGCGCACCATCCGCCGCAGCACGCCCTCATGCACCGCTCCCAGTCGGGCAATCGCGGCCTGCGACCGCAGGTTGAGCACGTCGGTCTGCAGGCGCACCCGCCCGAAGCCGCAGTCGTCGAAGGCGTGCCCGAGCAGCAGCAGCTTGGTCTCGGGGTTGACGACGGTGCCCCACCAGCGCGATCCGTAGGTCGTCCACCCCAGGTGCACCTGCTCGGTCGGCAGGTCGACGTCACCGAGCGACGAGGTGCCGACCACCGTGCCGGCGGCGCCGAGTGCGGTGTCCCCCAACAACCGCACTGTGTACGCCGTGCGGCCGGGTCGGGCGGGTCGGGCGGCCAGCTGCACCTCCACCGCCTCCCGTGCCTGCGCCAGGCCGGTCAGGCGTTCGCTCATGAGGAAGCCGTGACGGTAGACCTCGGGGTCGGACCACACGGCATACAGGCCGTGGGCGTCTTCGGGAGTGACCGGGTCGAGCCGCACCACCCGGCCGACCAGCGGGAGACCGCTGGGGGGACGGGTCGCGTGCGGCTCCACGCACGAAGTCTAGACTCGACTGTCCTGCCGACGGCTGAGGTCGGCGCAAGCCATGAATGATGAAGGCGGAGTGCGTGAGCAGCAGTGGGGACACGACGACGCCGACGGTGCCTGAGGTGCCTCGGGTGCCTGAGGTGCCTCGGGTGCCTGAGGTGCCTCGGGTGCCTGACGCGGCGGCCGAGGTCACCGCCGAGATCGCGGCCGAGCAGCGGCACGTCGACCGGGTCTACGAGGAGCTGGCGAAAGCCGGGGTGCGCGCGGGGCTCGTCGAAGCCGACGGCCTCGCCCGCGGACGCACCGACCGGGTCGGGGAGGCGCGCGACGAAGAGCTGACCGGGCTCTTCGAGCGCGACGCCATGGTCATGCACGCTGCCCGGCGTCGCCACGCCCTCGAGAGCCAGTACGAAGGGCTCGTGTTCGGCCGGCTCGACCTCGACCACGAGGTGCGCTCCCCCGCCGGCGAGACCAGGACGCTCGAACGCGAGGTGCGCTACATCGGCCGGCTCGGGGTGCGCGACGACGACTACGAGCCGCTCGTCATCGACTGGCGGGCGCCCGCCGCGTCACCCTTCTACCGCGCGACCCCGGTGGAGCCGCTCGGGGTGCTGCGCCGACGAGTGCTGCGCTGCAAGGGAGCTGCCGTCGTCGGCGTCGAGGACGACCTCATGGTGCCCGAGGCCCCCGACGACCTCGTGATCGTCGGTGACGGGGCCCTCATGGCCGCTCTCACCCGCAGCCGCGGCACCCGGATGCGCGACATCGTCGCCACCATCCAGGTGCACCAGGACGAGGCCATCCGCGCGCCCGCGCGAGGCGTCACCGAGATCACCGGGGGCCCCGGCACGGGCAAGACCGTCGTCGCCCTGCACCGGGCGGCCTACCTGCTCTACTCCGACCGCCGCCGCTACGAGTCGGGCGGCATCCTCGTCGTCGGCCCCTCCGCCGCCTACACCGCCTACATCGAGCGGGTGCTGCCGTCCCTCGGTGAGGACACGGTCGCGCTGCGCTCGCTCGGCGACGTCGTCGACGTCGTGAGCACCGAGCGCCTCGACCCCCCGGCGGCGGCGGCGGTCAAGGGGTCCATGCGGATCCGGGAGGTGCTCGCCCGGGCGGCGCGTGACGCCGTACCCGATGCGCCGCAGGAGTTCCGCGCCTTCGTCGCGGGCCAGGCCATCCGGCTCACCCCGCGCCTGCTCGGCGGGCTGCGCAGTCGCGTGCTGCGCGGCACCCAGCGCAACCTCGCCCGCTCCGCCGTCGTCAAGGAGCTGGGTGACCTCGCCTTCCGCGAAAGCGGGCACGCCGACCGGGCGACGTTCCTCGACCGCTTCGACGACTCGCGCGAGGTCGAGGCCTTCGTGCGCGGCTGGTGGCCGCAGGTCGACGCTCGCGAGGTGCTGCTGTGGCTCACCGACGAGGAGCGCGTCAGGCGCTACTGCGAGGGGATCCTCAGCCCGCACGAGACCACGCTGCTGCACGAGTCGCTCGTCACGACACTGCAGACCGGCACGTGGTCGGTCGCCGACGTCGCCCTGCTCGACGACCTGTCGTCGCGGCTCGGCCCGGTGCAGGAGGCCGAGCGCGAGGAGCGCGACTGGCTCGATGTCGAGGAGCTGGACGACCTCGCGTCGTACGGCGTGACGCAGGTGCAGTCGGTGGGTCGCGCCGGCGAGCCCGGCAGCCGCCCCGACGACCGCTCGCAGATGGGGCCGGACACCCGTCCCGACGTCGTGCGCCGCGCCTACACGACCACGCCGGAGTCGATGCGCGCACGGCTGATGCTGGGGCGGATGGGCCGGCCCGCGGAGTACGCCCACGTGCTGGTCGACGAGGCGCAGGACCTCTCGCCGATGCAGTGGCGCATGCTCGGGCGCCGCGCCGGGCACGCCTCGTGGACTGTCGTGGGCGACGCTGCGCAGAGCTCGTGGTCGGGTGCGGCCGAGTCGGGTGCGGCCCGCGACGAGGCCTTCGGCGGGCAGCCCCGGCACCGTTTCCACATGCAGACAAACTACCGCAACGCGGCCGAGATCTTCGCCTACGCCGAGCGCTTCATCCGCCTCCACGTGCCCGACGCCGACATCCCCGACGCCGTGCGCGAGACCGGCATCGAGCCGGTCGAGCGGCTGCTGGGCGACGACGTGCTCGCAACCGCGCGTGGTGCGCTCGACCTGCTGCTCGAGCAGGTCGAGGGCTCGATCGCCGTCATCACCCCGCGCCGGTATGGCGCGCTGCTCGCTCCCCTGGTCGGCTCCGGCGACGGCCGGGTGCAGGTCATCGACCCGATGTCGACCAAGGGCCTGGAGTACGACGCCACGGTGCTGGTCGACCCCGACGAGATCACCCGCGAGTCACCGGGCGGGGCTCGGGTCACCTATGTGGCGATGACCCGCGCCGCCCACCGGATGACGGTGTTGCAGTAGCGGTTGACCACCTCGTCGGCAGGTACGCCACCGCCGCACGCGGACTCTCGACCGGTGCTGCTGCTGGTGCGCTACCTCTCGGTGCACCGGTGGGCCGACGGTTCACCTCAGGCGAACGGAACGGACGTACGGCGTGGCGCTCCCCGGCTCGAGGACCCATGGGCCGGGACTGCCGGCACGGTGGGTGGCCGGTACGGAATGTGGCGGGTAGGCCTCGAGGACGTCGTCGTCGAGCCACACCGTGGTCCCGGCCGGCAGCTCGACCACGAGATCGCCGCGAGTCAGGTGAGCGGGGCCACCCGGGCCTTCGACCACGACGTACGCGCCGGACGGCAGCTCTCGCCCGCCCTCGCCCGAGCCGTCCTGCCCGATGGGCGAGCCCAGCAGCGCCTGCGTACGCCGGTCCACCTCCCACCACACGCGTCCACCCTCCCGCCGCGGCCGCCGCGGCAGAGTCAGGCAGCCTGCGACCGCGTCGGGGTCGGTCTCGGAGGCGACGCCTTCCTGCTTGACCCATCCGAGGGCCCACGGGCCCTCGTCGTCGGTCGCCACCTGGGGCGCGTAGCAGGCCTCGCCGGTGTCGAACGGCTCGACCGTACGGAGCGCCAGCACCGGCACCCCGTCGCCGTCCACCGTCAGGTCACCGACGGCCTGGGCCACGCCGGTGAGCACGTCACCCATCCAGAGCGAGACCAGCAGGACGGCGAGACCGTCGACGTCGACCAGCTGGGGGCACTCCCAGACGTTGGCGGGTCGGGCGGTCGGGCCGCCCAGCACCGGGTCGCTGGCGTCGAGCCAAACGCGCTCGAAACGCCACCGCTCGAGGTCGTCGCAGGACCAGAGCAGGAGCGCAGGGCTCCAGGTAGCGGGCTCGCTGCCGGGGTCGCCGACGCCGGCCCCGAGCAGCGCCCACCGCCGCCCACCGGCCTCGAAGAGGAACGGGTCCCGCATCTCCTGCACCTGGGCCTCGGCGGGCACGTCGTGCTGGTGGGCGACCACGACGGGAGCCGACCAGACGTCGAGACCGGGGTCCGCGGCATACCGGACGCAGACGGTCGTGGTGCGCGGGCTGACCGCACAGGCGGTGTAGACGGCCGCCACGCTGGACCCGAGGTCGAGCGCCACGCCGCTCCAGCACCCTGCGGCGTCGGGGGCCCCCGGGACGGGGGCGAAGGCGACGGGGTGCTCGAGCCAGGTCACGAGGTCGTCACTGGAGGCGTGCCCCCAGTGGATGTCACCGTGCTGGGCCCGCGTGGGGTGGTGCTGGAAGAACACGTGCCAGCGACCGGCGCGTCGGAGCATCCCGTTGGGGTCGTTGAGCCAGCCCCGACGGGGCCGCAGGTGGTGGGCGGTGACCACGGGTCAGACCGGTGCGGTCGAGCGGCCCGCGTCGACCGAGCCCGAGCGCACCGGCCGCATGTCGTACCGCTCGATGATCGCGTCCCGCTCCGGGCCCACGCCGATGGCCGAGACGCGTGCGCCGATGAGCTCCTCGACCCGCAGGACGTAGGCCTGCGCGTTCGCCGGCAGCTCCTCGAAGCTGCGGCAGCCGGAGATGTCCTCCCACCAGCCGGCGAGCTCCTCGTAGATCGGTACGGCGTGGTGGAAGTCGCTCTGTCCCACGGGCATCTCGCCGTGCCGCACGCCCTCGACGTCGTAGGCGACGCACACCGGCACCGTGTCGAGACCCGTGAGGATGTCGAGCTTGGTGATGACGAAGTCGGTGACCCCGTTGATGCGGGTGGCGTAGCGGCCGACCACCGTGTCGAGCCAGCCGCAGCGGCGCGGCCGCCCCGTGGTGGTGCCGAACTCGGCCCCGGTCTTGCGCAGGAACTCGCCCTGCGCGTCGAACAGCTCGGTGGGGAACGGTCCCTCGCCGACGCGGGTCGAGTAGGCCTTGAGGATCGCGATGACCGAGTCGATGCGGGTCGGCGGGATGCCCGAGCCGGTGCACGCGCCACCCGCCGTCGCGTTCGACGACGTCACGAAGGGGTAGGTGCCGAAGTCGACGTCGAGCAGGGTGGCCTGACCGGCCTCGAGGAGCACGGTGTCACCGCGGTCGAGGGCCTGCTGGAGCAGCAGGGTGGTGTCGGCGACCATGGGACGCAACCGCTCGGCATACGAGAGCAGCTCGGCGACGACCTCGTCGGCGACGACCGCGCGCCGGTTGTAGATCTTGGCCAGCACCTGGTTCTTGACCTCCAGGGCGGCCTCGACCTTCTGGCCGAGGATGCCCTCGTCGAAGAGGTCCTGCACGCGGATGCCGGTGCGCGACATCTTGTCGGCGTAGGTCGGACCGATGCCACGGCCCGTCGTCCCGATCTTGCGCGAACCGAGGAAGCGCTCCGTCACCTTGTCGAGCGTGCGGTTGTACGGGGTGATGAGGTGCGCGGTCGCGCTGACGACCAGCCGGCTGGTGTCGACCCCACGTGCCTCCAGCCCGTCGATCTCCTCGAAGAGGACCCCCAGGTCGATGACGACGCCGTTGCCGATGACCGGCGTGCAGGTCGGCGTGAGGATGCCGCTCGGGAGCAGGTGGAGGGCGTACTTCTGGGCGTCCTCACCCTCACCGATGACGATGGTGTGGCCTGCGTTGTTGCCGCCGTTGAACTTCACGACGTAGTCGACGGCACTTCCGAGCAGGTCGGTCGCCTTGCCCTTGCCCTCGTCGCCCCACTGGGCTCCCACCAGCACGATCGCCGGCATCGTCGCTCCCTTGCTCGTCTGCTCCTGCTGGCCGCTCCCCGGTGGCTCGCCCGGGCGCATGCAGGAGGCTATCGGCTGTGTGCCGGACGACCCAACCGCGCACCAGGGAGGGCGTTGGCGCGGGGCGCCCCGGCCATCCGCCCCGAGCGCACCGCCTGAGCCCCCAGCTGGAAACGGGTCCGGGCACCGAGCTCCTCCATCAGCCGCGCGACCCGGCGTCGCACCGTGCGCAGGCTCCACCCGAGGTAGCGGGCGATCGCCTCGTCCTTGAAGCCGCGGGCCAGCAGGTCGAGCAGCTGCTCGTCCTCGTCGTCGTCGCCGGAGCGGGACGAGGGGAACGGCAGGGCCCGGGACCAGACCTCGTCGAAGTAGCTCACGAAGAGGGAGACGAGCATCGGGTCGCGCACCAGGACGTAGTCGGAGGCCGGGTCGCCCCAGGTCTCGACGCAGACCACGGCCTCCGTACCAAAGCAGAGGAACTCCGTGGACACCCCGTCGGCCAACCGCTGGAGCTCCCCGACGGTGCGGTAGGCCAGCGCGTGCGCGACGGCATCGGGGTGCTCCAGCAGGCTCGAGTCGTAGACCGACATCATCTCGCGACCGCCGGCGACGACCTCGCGCGTGTAGGCGTCCATGTCCTGGTCCATGACCGCGGCGCCCACGTCTTCGGTCATGATCAGCTGGCGCATCGCGCCGGTCGTCGACCCCGCGAGATCGTGGATCAGGCTCGACGCGACCTCGCGGGTGAGTCGCGCGACTCCACTGACGGCCTGTTGGCCCGGGTCGCCGAGCCGGGCGAGGGCGTGACGGGCCTCCGCGAGCTCGATCCCGTCCTGCGTGGCCCGCGTCTGCATGTTGGAGAGCGTGCGCCGCAATATCTCACGCGGGTTCTCGTCGACCAAGGACGCCCGTGGTGCGCCGTGCCGTGCCACGTCCTTGCTGCTCATACTGGCATCTTAGGGCCATTGGCAGGAAGGACCATCGGGCAAACGGCGGACAGATGCTTATATGTGGCTATTCCCTCCGGATGGGTGTCCGCCAGGACAACCGGGTTGGTTCCATCCACACGGGATGCAGGAATCCTCGGGCGCCGGTGCCGGGAAATGGACGTTCGGGGATCCATTGTCCGGCACCGGCGGACGGCGACGCCCAGGTGTCGCCCGGTGCGGGGCGCCGGGCGGCACGAGGGCGGCGCCGCACCCGGGGGCTGCCTCGGGAATGTGGCAGCTCGGGTCTGGTGCCGCCTCAGGTCTGG
>Ga0123337_10004822_pt1 | contig 13540 bp, 10 predicted proteins | sample frozenSSSSmetaG_FD_89792 | JGI IMG/M metagenome (GOLD analysis project Ga0123337, IMG submission 89792) | Glacier valley bacterial and archeal communities from Borup Fiord, Nunavut, Canada, to study Microbial Dark Matter (Phase II) -... | ecosystem: Environmental > Aquatic > Freshwater > Ice >... | reverse complement strand
TCTTCGCGGATGCCGATCTCGAAGAAGCGGTCGAGGCGGCAATCTTCGCCAGCTTCTACCAGACCGGGCAAAGCTGCCTAACGGGTTCGCGGCTGCTGGTGCAGGCATCTATTTACGATGAATTCATGGCGCGGCTGGTCGCAAGGACGAAAGAAATACGGGTCGGCGATCCGACGCAGCGCGAAACGCAGTTGGGTCCGCTGGTCAGCCGCGAACAGTTGAAGCGGGTCACCGGGTACGTGCAAATCGGGAAGCAGGAAGGCGCGCGCGTCCTGACGGGCGGCGAAGCGCTGCACGGTGCGCCCTATGATCACGGCTACTTCTTCCCGCCCACAATTTTCGACGCCGTGCAGCCGGGGATGCGGATCGCGCAGGAAGAGATATTCGGTCCGGTGGTGGCGGCGATCCCATTCAGGGACAAGGAAGACGCTGTGCGGATCGCGAATGGGACCAGCTATGGACTCGGCGCGGCGATTTGGACGCAGGACATCGATACCGCGTTCTATATGACGCGCGCAGTACGATCCGGCACGATCTGGGTCAACACCTATCTGAACATCGCGTCCGAACTGCCCTTCGGCGGGATGCGCGAGAGCGGTCACGGGCGCGAATTGGGGCGCGTCGGCATGGAAGAATTCACCGTGATCAAGACCGTGCAGTTCCACCTCGGTCCAAAGCAAAAGTTCTTCGCCGGATGAGCCTTTCACGATGATCAAATGGTCAATCAATCTCTCCACGCTGCTGCTTGAATACCCCTTTCTGGACCGTTTTCAGGCCGCAGCGGACCTCGGCTTCGCGGCGGTCGAGTTCTTGTGGCCGCGCGGTGTGGACCTCGACGACCTTGTGAGAGCGCAGCGAGCGGCAGGTGTTACGGTCGCGCTGTTCAATGCCGATGGCGGCGACCTCGCGGCGGGGGAGCGCGGCTTCCTCGGCAATCCGGCTAAAGCGAAGTATCTGCTCGAAAACTTCGAGTTTGCGCTCGACCTTGCCGACGTGCTGCCCTGTCCACTGGTGCATGTGCTGGGCGGGACCACCATTGCGGGGTTGACGCGCGAGGCGATGCTTACCGAGGCGACGCGCGCGCATCACGAACTTTGTGCATTAGCTGCATCCTATGATGTGACGCTCACGCTTGAGGCGCTCAACCGCAAGGATATACCGGGCTTTCTTTTCCCCGCAACCGCCCTTGCGCTGGAGCAGCTCAGGCGCGTGGATAGGCCGAACCTCAAGCTGCAATACGATGTCTATCACATGCAGCGTACCGAAGGCGACATTATAGAAACTATCCGCGCGCACATTGGCGACATCGCGCATATTCAGGTTGCGGATGTGCCGGGGCGTCATCAACCGGGAACGGGTGAGCTGAACTTCCCGGCAATTTTCCGCGCAATCGAAGACACAGGCTACGCAGGCTACATCGGGTTGGAGTATCTCGCACAGACGAGTACCGCCGAGGCTGTAGCGTGGCTCCCGCGTGAGTTCCGCAAGACATGCAACGCAAGTGTGATTCAGATGTAGGGACGCCAAAAATGGCGTTCGCAATCTTCAAAATTCATCGCGACGGGGTACACAACGCGCCAACCCGCGTCCGGAGACCGTGCCAATCGAAAGATCGCTGTACTTGATGTCTCTAGACTCCTATAATGCATAAATTGAACACATCGAGGTCACAAGCTATGTTCACCACGGCTCCTAACGCAGCGCTGATCCGCACGCTTTCCGATTACCGCATCACTCTGGATACAGGGCGCACGTTGCGCCTACCCACGCAAATCGCGGTGGTGCGCGTCGCGGCGGGCGGCGCGTGGATTTCCAATGGGACCGAAGAGCGCGTCCTGTTCACGGGCGATGTGCTATCGAATTGTTCATGCGGCGCGCTCGTTACCGCTGTCGGACGCGGAGCGCTCGTACTGGATGTACAAAACCGATAGCTGTCAGCCCGCTTTTTTGCGCGCCGCCGGACGCTTGACCGCAACCTTCTTCTTGGCGGGCGCTTTAGTCGCCTTCGCTGCGGGCGCTTCTGCGGGCGGCTTGGCCGCTTTTGGTGTAACCTTGCGCGCGGCAGGACGCTTTTTCTTCGTGCCGCCCTGCGCGGCTTTTTCAGCGATGAGCGCGACGGCCTGATCCATCGTCACCACTTCGACCGGAATGCCCTTCGGCAGCGTAACGTTCAGTTCGCCATATTTGATATAGGGACCGTAGCGCCCGCTCAGGATGCGAACCGCGTTGCCTTCCGTCGGGTGTGGTCCGAGGTCGCGCAGTGCGGCAGGCGCGGCTCTGCGTCCTGCACCGCGCACGCTTTTCGGCTGCGCAAAGAGTTCTAGCGCACGGTCGAGGCCAACCGTCAGCACGTCGTCGCTAGCGGCCAGCGAACGGAACTCCGAGCCGCGCTTGACGAAGGGACCCAGCCGCCCGACCCCGGCCTCGATTGCCTCACCCGTTGCGGGGTCGCTGCCGAGATTGCGCGGCAGCGCGAGCAGACCGAGCGCGGTTTGCAGCGTGAGTGTTTCGGGCGTCATGCCCTTGAGCAGCGATGAGCGTTTGGGCTTGTCGTCCTTGCTTTTCGCCTCGCCAAGCTGCACATAGGGACCGTAACGCCCGTTCAGGACGAAGATCGGCAACCCCGTTTGCGGGTCCGTGCCGAGCGTGTCCGGCCCCTTTTCTTTGTCTTCGAGCAGCTTGCGCGCGGCGTCATCGCTCAGGTCGCCGGGTGGCATTTCGGGCGGCAGGCTGGTACGGATTACCTCGTCGCCGTGCGTCTGTTCGAGGTAAGGTCCATATTTGCCGATCCGCACGCGCGCATCCAGCCCGCCTAACGCAAGCGCGAGGACATCCCGCGGGTCGATGCTGCGCTCCTTGAGGTGGACCTGCTCTTCCAGCCCGTTTTCACCGAGATAGAACGCTTTCAGGTAATTGAGCCATTCCGCATCACCATCCGCGATGTCGTCCAACCGCTGCTCCATGCGCGCGGTGAACTGCGTATCGACCAGCTCCGGGAAGTGCTGTTCGAGCAGGTGCGTCACGGCGAAGGCGGTGAAGGTCGGCGTGAGCTGGTTGGCTGACTTGATGGCATAGCCGCGATCCTGAATGGTCCCGATGATCGTGGCGTAGGTCGAAGGCCGTCCGACGCCTTCCTTTTCGAGCGTCTGGATCAACGAGGCTTCGGTGAAGCGCGCGGGTGGCTGCGTCTCGTGGCCGATGGCGGTCAGGTCGCGCAGGTTCAGCGCTTCGCCTTTCGCAAGCGGTGGGAGCAGCACGGCGCGATCTTCGAGCGCGGCTTCAGGGTCATCCGTGCCTTCGACGTAGACGCGGAAGAAGCCCGGAAAATCGATGCGCCGCCCGTTCGCCTCGAAGAGCGCATCTTCGGAGAGGATTTGGACGGTGATCAGCGTCAGCCGCGCGTCGGCCATCTGGGTCGCCATCGTGCGCTTCCAGATCATGTCGTAGAGCGCAGCCTCACGCCCGCTCAGGCCGATCTCATCGGCGGTCCGCATCGTGGTCCCAGCAGGCCGGATTGCCTCGTGCGCTTCCTGCGCGCCCTTGCTGCTGGTCGAGAACTGGCGCGGCTTGGGACTCAGATAATCCGAACCATAGCGCGCTTCGATGCCGCGCCGTGCCGCGCCGATGGCCTCACCGGAGAGGTGAACGCTATCGGTTCGCATATACGTGATGTGGCCGTTCTCATAAAGCGCCTGCGCCACGCTCATCGTATCACGCGAGGTCAGCCGCAGCTTGCGGTTGGCTTCCTGCTGCAAGGTCGAGGTCGTGAAGGGCGGCGGCGGGCGGCGGGTCTGCGCCTTTTCGGTCACGTCCCCGATATTCCAGCCTGCCGCGCGTAGCCGTTCGACCAGCGCGCGGGCGTCCTTTTCGTCAATTAACAGGACCTTCTTGCCCTTCGCGATTTTGCCCGTCGTCTCGTCGAAATCCTTACCCGTCGCGGCGCGCACCCCGCCGACGGAAACGAGCGTCGCCTCGAAGGTCGCTTTGGTATCGTGCGTCAGCGGCGAAAGCACCGCGCGCAGGTCCCAATAGGAGCCGCTCACGAACGCGCGCCGCTCTTCCTCGCGATTGACGAGCAGCCGCACCGCGACCGATTGTACGCGCCCAGCGCTCAAACCCGGCGCGATTTTTTTCCAGAGCAGCGGCGAGACGGTATAACCGACCAGCCGATCCAGAATGCGGCGTGTCTCCTGCGCCCGCACCAGCTTGTCATCGATGCTGCGGTAATTCTGGAGCGCGTCCTGTATGGCGTCCTTCGTGATCTCGTGGAAGACCATACGCCGCACCGGGACCTTCGGCTTGAGGACTTGCAGCAAATGCCAGCCGATGCTCTCTCCCTCGCGGTCCTCGTCGGTCGCGACGATCAGCTCGTCTGCGTCCTTGAGCGCCGCGCGCAGGTCCGTCACGACCTTCTTCTTCTTGGTCGGGATGACGTAGAGCGGCTCGAAATTAGCCTCGATATTCACGCCGAGCCGCGCCCAGCTTTTGCCCTTCACCGCTTCCGGGATTTCTTCGGCGTCGGCGGGCAGGTCGCGGATGTGACCCATGCACGCTTCGACGCGGTATTCTTTGCCCAGAAAGGTGCGGATAGTTCTCGCCTTTGTTGGCGACTCTACGATAACCAGACGGGTCATAGGCGGCGGGTCCTGTCTTTCATAGCCATAGGCTTTCAGCCGTCAGCAGTTGGATGTTCAGCGGAGATAAGACGGGTGAGGAAATCGTCAGCAGAGCGCCATGAGCGCATTCTGGTTTCAACGTTACAATACGTCCGCTCTTTTGGCTAGGGGTAACGGATGAATCTTAGATCATTGTTATGTGCTGCGCTGCTGATGGCGCTGTGTCTGTATGGGGTCGTGCGTCCGGCAGCAGCACAGGCGCAGGTGCGCGTCTGGCTCGGTCCGAACGCGGTCACGAACCTGGACCCGGTTTCGCTCGCGAAGGAAGACTACGCCGCGCGTGACCTCGCGGAAAATCTGTTCGTCGGGCTGGTACGCTATTCGCGTGGGACATTCGAGCCGCTGCTCGCCAAAAGGTGGGAGGTCAGCGCCGACGGCCTGACGTGGACCTTCCAACTACGGACCGATATTCAGTGGATGCGCCTCAACGCCACGACGGGCAAGCCCGAAGCCGTGCGGCCTGTTACGCCCGGCGATTTTTTGTATGGCATCCGGCGGGCGTGCGATCAGGCTGCGCCGAACCCGGCGGGACCTGCAATTTTCGTGATCGCGGGCTGCGCGACGATCAACAACGCGAACCCGGTGCAGGTCAACGATATTTTCATCACGCGCAATCTCAAGATCGAGACGGCGGGCGCGGATAAACTGACGATCACTTTCGCGTATCCGACCAGCGCGACCCTCGCCCTGCTCGCGCTCCCGGAGTTTCGCCCTATCGCGCGCGAGGCCGCCTCGAAGAACCCGACCGGGTGGGCGACCAGCGCGGGTACGCTGTATACGAATGGTCCGTTTGTGCTTGCGGCATGGAACGGGAACGAATTCACGCTGGCGCGCAACCCGAACTGGCCGCTCCCCTATGAAGGGAACATCACGGCTATTACGGCGCTCGTCGGTCCCGCGCCTGACCGTCTGGACGCCGCACGTGGCAACGCACCCGTTGCGAGTTTCGCCGCGCCGCCGGGCGATGTACCGGAATATTTCGTCAAGTCGATTAGCGCGCTCGGCTTCTCGTTGGAGCGTCCCGGCGTGAGCAATGACAATTTGCGCCGCGCCTTCGCGTTCGCGATTGATCGCACATCGCTTGCGCCGGGGACGCTGCCCAGCGGCTCGACCTTCTACAACCCGGCAGGCGTGGCGGACCCACTCGGCTTCGATGCGAACGCGGCGCGAGCAGCGCTTGCCGGGTCGAACATCCCCGGCTGTACGCGGCTCCCGGAGAAATTCGACCTCGCCTATCCACCCGAACTGGAAGCCGTCGCGGGCACGCTCCTCGCCGCGTGGAATAAGACGCTCGGCTGCAACGTGACCTCCTTCAACCTACGCAAGCTGGACGCGAACAAGCTGCTCAACATCGCGCACGGCTCCGTCAATGTCGATGAAAATCAGGCCGGAGCGCCGCGCCCGCATCTCTGGCTGACGACCTTCGCGCCGGATTATCTGGACCCACAGGCGTGGATTGCGGACGCGCTGCACTGCCAGTACGGTTTTCTGCGCACGAATTATCCGTGCGGTCCCGCCGATGCCGCGCTCGATCAGGCCGCCGCAGAGCAGGACCCGGCCAAACGTGAGGCGCTCTTTGCGCAGGCACAGGCGGCGCTCTTCGGCGCGAATGGGACGTTCCCGGTCGTGCCGTTGTTTTATACGCTGGTCCCTGTGATGCACACTACCGCGCTCGATCCGGCGTTGGGGACCGAACGCGGGCGCGGGGTCGCGCCGTTCCGGTTCGATCTGTGGAAGCTGCGTTAGGACGGACGCGGCGTCGTGGTGACGGGTGGCGGGCGCAATGCTCCGACAGTCCAGATATAAATCTGGCCGTCGCGGTCACCCGTCAGGAGGCGGTTCGCATCCAGCCATGCCGCCGCTAAAGGCTCGGCGGTGTGGCCGCGCAGTTCCGCGATAAGCAGCCCGGAGCGTGGTTCATAGAGCCGCACGAGGCGATCCCGATAGGTTACGGCGAGGCGATCCCCGGCGGCGTTGTAGGCGATCTGGTTGATCGCGCCCTGCGTGCCGAACGCGCCTACCTGAGCGACGGGCAACTTCACACCATCGGAGATCGATACCTGTCCATCAGCGCCTGCGACCGCGAAGGTACGGCCATCGCTGCTGCCTTGCAGTGCGACCGGGCCTTGCGGGATGGGCAGCGAACTCACGACGGAGCCTTCGATCACATCCCACAGGATGTATTTGTTATCTGTGCCGATGCTCGCAAAGCGGCGCGTATTGCCCAGCCAGCTTACGCCCGTGACCGCGCCAGTATGCCCCAGAAAGGTTCTGATTTCCTTGCCCTTGCGCGTGACTTCCAGATAGCGGACGTAGCGATCCACGCCGCCGACGAGCATCCGCGTACCGTCGGAGTTGAAGGTGAAGGAGCGGATCGGACCGCCGCCGGGAATGTCGATTTGGAAGAGCAGGGTATTAGTTGTCGCGTCCCAGATACTCACAAAACGATCATCGCCGCACGTCGCGAACCGCTTGCCGTCAGCGGTGAATTCGATGTGGTTGACGCTGCCCGCCTGCGCATTGAGTGTCGCCCTGATTTGCCCGGTAACGACATCCCAGAGGCGCACGCTGCCGCGATCATTACCCGCCACGACCAGCCCACCGCCCGGCTGCACAGCCAGCGCAGTGATCGCGCCTGCGTTGTCCTTCCAGACGACGACCGGCACGTTCTGCGGGAGCGGCGCGGCAGGCGTGGGTGTGCAGGCCGCGAGCAGGGCAGTACAAAAGAGCAGCAGCGTAAGGAGTCGAGCGCGCATCCGGGATACTCATTGAGATAACGGTGAACGACGCGGAGTATAGCACGTGCGCATCAAAACAAAACCGCCGCCGGGAGTCCCGTGCAACGGTTCAGTGTGTGGAGGCGGCGTCATCGAAGACGCGTCCTAAGAATTCGACAACCTGCTTCTACAAGCGTAGCCACCCTATTTGATTTCGCTTCGGGCATCCCCAGGTGGCGGGGTATCGCCTCTGCTAGTCGCTGGTTCTTTTGCGCGTTTTAGCGGCGGTCGGCGCGCAGCAGCCTGATATTAGTTACGCCCGGTATGCCCCGCCATCAGGCAGGCAGTGCAGCGGACGGTGGACCTCGCAAGATCCACATCCCACCCTATCGGTTGTTACGCCGCGAGAGCAAGACGAGTGCTGTTGTTGGCACTTAAAGTTTTGCCTGTATTTACGAGGCATCAGGCTCCTCGGCTTGCCACAAACGATCAGCCTTCCCAGTCGAAACCTGTCGCCCCCATGTGCAGGATATTGTAGCATGATTACGGATGGATGTAAACGGGTGAAAGGCGATCAACGATCCACAGGTGTTTGCAGTACGTCCTACAGGTGTGTGTAGGGAGTGAGTCGCGCGGGAATAAATCCCCGCGCTGTTACGGGACTGGGCATCGCTGCCGTAGCAGTCCGATCCACCGATGTGTGCAAGTACGTCCTACAGGTGTGTGTAGTGCGTCGCGGGGGGTAAGGCATTGCTGCCATAGCAGTTCGACGTTGGAACGAACACGCAGGCTTGCCTCTGGTGTTCGGTCTTTTGAAAGACCAAATGAGTGAAAGCGCGATTATTGGCTCTTTGGTATCGCGGGGGCGATCCGCGTTTCTCGTCTGATGGAACGGATGTTATTTATTCAATTTGCGCTGATGAGAACAGTATAGATCGGGTGTTCTAGAATGTCAAGGGGCAAAATATCAAGTTGCGAAACGGCGTGAGTACGTACCTGAAAACAGGTTCAATTTTCACGACTCGTCCTTATAAACTGGCGGGTGAACACGCAGGGGTTGTCACCACTGCGGCTGGATGATCTCGCGCAGCCGCATCTCATACACCATACGCACCGCCGCCGCAACTTCCAGCGTGATCGGCGGCAGATTCGAGGCGAAGTTTTCCGCAGCCTGCGCAGGCGTCTTCGCGCCGGGGATCGCGCACGTCACTGCCGGATAGGTGAGTATCCACGCCAGCGCGAACTGCGTCATGCTCATGCCTTCGGGCGTCAGCGCGCGGATTTGTTCGGCGGCTTCCAGAGCGAGGTCATACGGCACGCCGGAAAACGTCTCGCCCTTGTCGAATGCTTCCCCGTTGCGGTTGTAGGCGCGGTGGTCGTCCTTCTCGAAGGGAGTATCCTGCCGCATTTTGCCCGTAAGCAGCCCACTCGCCAATGGCACGCGCGCAAGGATGCCGACCTGCCGTGCCTCCGCGTCCTTGAAGAATTCTTCGGCGGGTTTGAGCCGAAACATATTAAAGATGATTTGCACGCTCTGCACATTTGGGTGCAACGTGCCGCGCAGCGCTTCCTCGACGGTTTCAACGCTGATCCCGTAATAGCGCAGCTTGCCGACCTTCACCAGATCGTCGAGGATGCCGAACACTTCCGGCATGTCGTAGACCTGCGGATGCGGACAGTGCAACTGCACGAGGTCCAGCGCTTCGGTTTCGAGGTTTTGCAGGCTACGCTCGATCCACGCCGTCAGGTTTTCGCGGTTGTAGCCTTCCGGGGTTTGCTCCGGGAGCCTGCGCCCGGCCTTCGTCGCGACGTAGATTGTATCGTGCGGACGCTCACGCTTGAGCTGCGCGATCAGGCGTTCGCTACGTCCGTCGCCATACACATCGGCGGTATCGATGAAGTTCACACCGAGGTCGATGGCCTTGTGCATCGCGGCAAGCGACTCATCATCCTTCACATCACCCCAACTGCCGCCAATCGCCCACGCGCCGAAACTGAGCGCCGAAACCTGCATATCGGTCCGGCCAAGCTGACGATATTCCATGATATTCCCCTTGCAGGACGCCCTGCCGATGTTGCATCGTGACTCAATCATCTACTTTAATCCGTCACGGTGGCAAAATCAATTGGTATGCAGTGACCTAGTACCCAGCCAGTATAGTTTTGATGGATATAATTTGTACAATTCACGCTTAAAATGCGAGTTTGTATCCATTATATCTACGTTGACTGGGTACTAGGAAGGGGGTAGCAACTACTACCCTGCCACAGTGAGTTTCGGAGGTTACGGACGCCAAAAATGGCGTCCCTACAGTCCACTTGCCGCACACCACGATCTGCGAAATTTACTGTAGTGGACTACTCCATAGCGGCTGATACTGTAGAATGTGCGCAGCACACGATAAGGGGACAGAATTGGCACAGACATCGAATATCGGGGCGGTCGGGTTCGGCCTGCTCTCCGCGACCTCATGGGGTTCGGGTGACTTTTGTGGCGGGTTGGCCGCGCGCCGCGCGCCGATTTACAGCGGAATCATTACCTCGCAATTGATCGGCTGGATTACACTCCTCACGGGCGCAATCCTGCTCGGCCAGACGGTCCCGCCGCTGGAACATCTGCTCTGGGGCGGCGTCGCGGGGTTGAGCGGCGCGGTCGGCCTGATGGTCCTGTATTACGGGCTGGCAAATGGGCAAATGGCGGTCGTCGCGCCCGTTTCGGCGGTGGTCTCAACCATTGTCCCGGTACTGATTGGGATTGGTATCAGCGGCGTACCGAGCGGCTGGAAACTGCTCGGTTTCGTGATCGCTATGGTGAGCGTATGGTTCATCTCGCGCTCGGAGAACACGAAAATCGGATTGCGGGCGCTTGCGCTACCCGTCCTCGCGGGTCTCAGCTTCGGATTATTTTTCGTGATTACCAGCCGGGTCAGCTACGTGTCGTATATCTATCCGCTGGTCGCTGCACGGTCGGCTTCGATCCCGGTCTTCATCATGATCGCGCTGCTTCGCCGCGAACGGCTGCTCGTGCCACGCGCGACATTCCCGATTGCCATTGGGAGCGGCATTCTGGATGCGGGTGGCAATCTGTTCTTCGTGCTGTCATCGGAGGTCGGCGGGCGGGTGGATGTCGCGGCGGTGCTGGGGTCGCTCTTCCCGGCGGCGACGATTTTGCTGGCGCGGGTGGTTTTGAAGGAGAAGATCGGGCGGATGCAGACGGTCGGGATCGCGATGGCGTTCGTCGCGATCCTGTTGATCAGCGCTTAGAGCATCTCGATTGCGAGTTCGGCGCTCAGGTTAGCGGCTACCGGGTTCTCGACATCGAGGACTTTGCCCTCTTCACCGATGATGAAGTGCGCGCGTTGTATCCCGGTGAAGGTCCGACCATCGGGATAGGTCTTCGTGCCGTAGACATCCCACGCCTTGCTCAACGCAAAATCGGCATCGACAAGCAGTGAGAAGGGCAGGTTGAGTTCCTTGCGGAAACGCTCGTGGCTCTCGCGATCATCGGCGCTGACGCCGATCACGATCCCGTTCTTCGCCTGAATGTCCGCGTACTTGTCGCGGAAGCTGCACGCCTGCAACTCGCAACCCGCCGTAAAGTCCTTCGGATAAAAATAGAGGATCACTTTCTGGCCGCGAAAATCAGACAGCTTGACGTGTTTACCTTCGTCGTTTTCGAGCTCAAAATCCGGCGCGATTTCACCAACACCTGGCATGGTGTGCTTCCTTTCAGTGGCTGAGGTATTACAAAGACGCGGGCAAACTTACCCAAATTACCGTGAAACTCCAAACATTCATCATTTCTGCGAAAACAGCGTAGAATTTGGTTTGCCGTTATTGAAAGTCGCCGTCATGGTTTATACCCGTGAGCAAATCGAAGCGCGCGAGATGGAGACGCTCGCGCCCTATGCATGCAAGAGCGCGTCGAGCAAGGGGCGCGTTTACGCGGAGCCGGAGGACCCACACCGCGCGGCCTTTCAGCGCGACCGCGACCGGATAATTCACACCTCGGCGTTCCGGCGGTTGCAATACAAGACGCAGGTCTTCGTCAATTACGAGGGCGATTATTACCGGACGCGACTGACGCATACGCTCGAAGTCGCGCAGACCGGGCGCAGTCTGGCGCGGGCGCTCGGCGTCAACGAGGATTTGGTCGAGGCGATCTGTCTGGTACACGATCTCGGCCATCCGCCCTTTGGTCACGCGGGCGAAGACGCGCTCAATACGCTGATGCAGGCGCACGGCGGCTACAACCATAACCTGCAAACCTTCCGCATCGTGACGAAGCTGGAAGCGCGCTATCCGGGCTGGAAGGGCCTCAACCTGAGCTTCGAATTGCGCGAAGGGATCGCCAAGCACGAGACCAAGACCGATTTCAGCGCGCGGGAGGGCTTCGACCCGGAGCTGTGCGGCACGCTCGAAGCGCAGATCGCGGACCTGAGCGACGGGTTGGCTTACAACGCGCACGATCTCGACGATGGACTGCGCGCCGGGCTGCTCACGCCCGAACAGCTTGCGCCACTCGAACTCTGGCAGCGCGCGAAGGATAGCATCGAATGGGACGGCGTGCATTTCACGGATGAGGTACGCTACCAGATTGTGCGGCGCATCCTCTCCCTGAGCGTGCGAGATGTGATCGAGGCGACCGACAAGCGCCTGCAAGCACAGCAGCCGCAATCAGCGGAAGCAATCCAACGTGAAAAGGCGATGACCGCCGCACCCTCAGCCGAGTTCCAGACGATGCACGCGGCGCTGAAAGCGTTCCTCTACGCGAACATGTATTCGCAGTATCGAGTCGTGCGGATGCAGCAAAAGGCGACGCGCACCATTACGGACATGTTCGAGGCGTTCCTGCGGGAGCCGCGCCAACTCCCACCGCTGTATCAGGCGCAGGCCGCAGAAAAAGGGCTGCACCGCGCGATTACGGATTACATCGCGGGGATGACCGACCGCTATGCGCTGGAGGAGTATCAACGCCTGTATGAGCCGTTCGTGCGTCCTTGATTCCATGCCCCGCAAGTGGTACGCTTACCCCTACAAAACAGCCTTTTTCCGAGAGGTATTTATCCAATGGCTGAAGAGCAATATCTAACCGTCGATGGAGCCGCCCAGCTTCGCGCCGAGTTGGAAGACCTGAAAAACGTCAAGCGCCCGGCACTATCACTCAAATTAAAAGAGGCGATCAGCATGGGCGATCTCTCGGAAAATGCAGATTATGCGGATGCCAAAGAGCAGCAAGCGTTCCTGGAGGGGCGCATTCACCAGCTTGAGGGGCTGCTGCGCAAAGCGGTGATCGTTGCGGATCAGGACAAAAAAAGCACGACCGTGCGGGTCGGGAGTGTGGTCACAGTGCAGGAAGAAGGCGCGGGACCGGAGACGTTCGCGATTGTCGGAGCGGCAGAAGCCGACCCCAAGCACGGCAAAATTTCCAATGAAAGCCCGATTGGGGCGGCGTTGCTCGGTCACAAGGTCAAGGACAAGGTGAAGGTTCACGCGCCGGGTGGCGAATTTACGCTGGTGATCAAGGCGGTCAAGTAGGTATGGTGTAGAGGCCAGACCCGTATTCGGAATATTCCGGGCGGGTCAAGCCCCGCCCCTACACAAGACGCGCGATTTAGAAAATCGCCGCCGTGTCGATGAACGTCAGTTGGTAGGGTCCCGCGTTCTGACCCGCTTCATAGCCCGCGCGCCCGACGATCACGGTATAGGTTCCGCTTTCTGGCAAGGTGAAGGCCGTGATTGTCGCGTCGCTCGCGGTCTGCGCGGCCTGTACTACGAAGCGGTCCCCGGCGTCGGCGTAGAGCGCGCCGCTATCGTCGTCGTGCGCGCCAACGGTTACGCCATCCGGTCCCAAGAGGACGAGGTAGGGGTCTACCGCGTCGTCACCAACCCAGGCCAGTGAGCGCATGGAGAGCGAAACCTGCGCGGCTGCCTCACCCGTGAATTGGTACAGCAGATAGGGCAGCTTGCTGTCCAGCACACCCTGATAGGTCACGCCCGAAATGAGCGGTATGGCGCTAGCGGGGTCGAGCGGCGGTTTGGGGAGCAGCACTTCGGGCGGGGTATAGCTCGCGTCTTCCGGTGCGGCAAGCGCGGCTTTGAAGAAGGCGAGCGTCGTCTCGCTGAGGCCGCCCCCATGGATCGCGA
>Ga0123337_10004821_pt1 | contig 13543 bp, 21 predicted proteins | sample frozenSSSSmetaG_FD_89792 | JGI IMG/M metagenome (GOLD analysis project Ga0123337, IMG submission 89792) | Glacier valley bacterial and archeal communities from Borup Fiord, Nunavut, Canada, to study Microbial Dark Matter (Phase II) -... | ecosystem: Environmental > Aquatic > Freshwater > Ice >... | reverse complement strand
GCGGCCAGCGTTGCCCTGAACTTTGCGACGTCCAACGCAAAGGCCATTTCACTGACGGGCAACGTGACGTTTACCACCTCGAACCGGGCCTTGTGCCTGGGGGTTGTCCTGCGGGTTGTCTGTGACGCCACGAGCCGGACACTGACGTTTCCGACCGGATGGGTCTGGCTGGGCAGTGCGGCCCCAACGAGTATTGCGGCCAGCAAAACGGGGATTCTTTCGCTGTACTGCTGGGGTGCCAATGACACGGACATAACTGCGGCCTGGGTCGCTCAACCATGAGTGTACTATCAATCCTGAACCCCGGCTTTGTGGGGCGGCTGATACCCTCGGGCGGGGGCTGCGTAAATCTGGCGGGGTCGGTTGCCGCGACAGGGCCAACCGCGATCAACCGGACGACCGGCACGACAGCTACCTATACGGCCAACGTCAGCCAAGTAACGGCGGGCAGTACACCCTACACCTACGCATGGTCGATTGTCTCGGGTCCTGCCAACATCACCAGTGGCCAGGGCACGGCCAGTATATTGATTACGACCACCGGTACGGGGTCGTTTGTTCTCCGGTTAGTCTTGGGTAACTGCGGCACACCAACGCTGGCCGCTCAAGGTACAATTACACGAGTTGCTTAAAAATCGCTTAAAAATCTTATGTTCAAATTAGTGTTAATCATCTCTGTCTTGCTGTTCGGGAGTGTACAGCAATCGACAACCGCCCCAGACCGCGCCGGTCTAACGGGTCCACTGGCCGCCCAGAAGGGCATTGCCGCAACGTACCAGTGTGTGCTTTTTGAGCCGGATGGCAACACGCCCTCCGACGCAACCGGCTACACCTATACGTTTTCGATCACGCCCGCCATCGGGCTTGCGATCAACAACAATCAGGTGACGTTTGTACCGGGGAATGGCCCCTACGTGCTGGAGGCTACCGCCACCGGCCCCGGAGGTTCGTTTTCGACCAGTCGCCGACTCAACATCATGCGGTAATCGGGTAAATTCACCTTCACCCTAAACCTCGCCCAGATGTCAACCAAGAAAAAAACAACTGCGCCTGCCACCCGGCAGGCGCAGGCTCACAAAACAGCGATCCGGAGCATCAACCCAACCTCCGGCACGGTCGTATTCGACACCGACGCGCCCACGGGCAGCCGGGGCTTGGTGACCATCAATGGCCGCGCCCACAACGGCACCGTGCAGAACAGCCAGCTATGGATTCACACCGGCAAACCCCTGGGCGATCAGTACACGATCAGCGAGGTGAGCATCACCGCGCCCGCTACGCCCGCCAAACCGGTAGCCGCCAAACCGGTAGTGGCCCAGCCAGCAGCGGCCAGCCCGGACCCTCAACCCTCCACCACCCGCAACGATGCCACAGGCGCAGATTAGACAGGGGGCCGTGGCCGGTTCGGCCAGAGTCACCGTCTCGGCGGGTGACGCTGCCGACGCTACGCCGGTTCTCCTGTATTGGGGGAACCGGCTGCTCGGCAGCGGCTCCCTGCTCACCGGCCAGTGCGAGCTGATCCTGAACGCACCCCTCGCCGAGGGGCAGATCGTGCAGGCACACCTGACCGCGCAGGGCAGCAACTGCGGCCTGCCCGTGCTGGTGGTGGCCGGCAACAAACCCCGGCCCGGCCAGTGGGTCTCGCCCACGGAGATTGCCGTTACGGAGGTCAACGCGCAGGGAGCGCGGACCCTGCGGACGCTGACCGCTGCGCAGTGCTTTGCCGAGTTCGGCTACCTGCCCGCCGGTCAGCAGGACCCCTTCGGGCTGAACCTGACCGTTACGCCCGAACTCGACGCGCTGCCCGATGCGGAGATTCAGTTCGATGTCAACGTCGAGCGGCAGGCCGGGCTGACAACGGTAACGGTGCAGAACGTGCTGCACACGCGGGGGGCGGTGCTGGTGCGCTTTGTCAACGGGGCGGCTGATACGGGCTACCAGAGTAACCCGTCCGTGTCCTACGCGGCAGTGGGTACGGTGACGATCAGCGTGAAGGGGAGTCAGGATGCCAACGCCCGGCTGGTGAGCCGGTCGGTAGCCATTTCCATCCAGGCCCCGCCACCCTCCTCGCCCGCGCCCGACAGCCGGATCGAGTACTACGCCTGGCGCAACTACCCCGACCAGGTGCAGGTGTACATCAATACCAGCGTCCAGGTGCAGGCCCGGATCGACGCCGGGGCCTGGCAGGACTGCAACACCTACGACCAGCCGCGCCAGCGCGAGGCCCTGTTTGCGGGGGTGGCCAGCGGCTCCCACCAGATCGACATTCGGGTCCGGGAGGGAACCGACAGCAGCAAGTGGGTCACGATGAACATTATCAAATACGGATAATTCAGTCTATTTTTGTTACACCTTTTGTTAGTGATATTATTAACACTTAACCCCCTAATCGGTCATGCCAGGTATTAAGGATTTTCTCAATGATTCGTCTCCCGCCACGTCGGTAGGCTTTATGCAGCCGGAGTCTGGCAAACAGACCCCCGGCTCGAACTACGTGGCCCTGGGCCTGGTCGAGCGCGGCCTGATGCCGGACATCGGCGGCAATTACATTGCCCCCGGCGCGGCAGGCCCCGGCGCAACCCTGACGGAGGCCAACATTGTCGCTACGATCAAGTCCCTGGCGTTTCTGGGCCGGGCGGTGTTTTTCGGCGACGGGCTGATTAACGGCGCGAAGGGGATGCCCAAGCCCTTCGAGGAAAGCAACATGTACGGGTCGCGGACGCAGAAGCGGGAGACGGGCCGGGTGACGGATAAGGTTGATTTCGAGTTCTCGGGCATGTTCCTCAACGTGGCGTTTTTCAACGCCCTGCGCAGCCGCGTCAAAGTCTATGACGCCTTCCTGTTTACCCCCGGCAGTGTGCAGATCGTGCGCTACGACGCCAACTCGGCAACCTACCACGACATCGGCCACAAGATCGAGAAGGACGTGACGAAAGATATTTCGGGCGGCTTTAGCCTTTCCTGGAACGCCCAGGGTGAGCTGGTACCCTTCCTGGGCATCCCGGCGAGCGAACTCTCGAGCGAGACGATGCGCTACACCTTCGGGGCCTACGGCACGACGACGGGCATGGTGCCGGTGGCGGGTCAGCCCGACCGCTTCACCCTGGCGACCGCCACGGCGGGCAGCGTCACGCGGGTCGTGGTCGAGACGGGTCAGGTGAGCTACCAGATTCTCAAGAACGTCTCCGATCCGATTCCGGTGGGCGAGAACGTAACGGTGAACGCCATCACGGGCAAGGTGGATATTGCCACTGGTGGCCCGCTGGGTCGGCGCGTGTACACGGTCATTGCGACCAACACCACGGGCGTATTTGGCCGCTACACGTTTACCGTGGACGTCACGGCATAGGGTTTTTCTTATTTAAGTCTGCGCAAAGCGGCAGGGCGGGCGCGTCCTGCCGCTTTTTTAGTTTCCCCCATTTTGGCCCTGCCTTCCCATGTTAAGTTTAGAAAAAGACATCCTGCCGTACCTGTCCTGCGGCCCCGTTGCCGTTGGCCAGGTGCCGACCCCACCCCTGACGGATGCCACGGGCCGGGTCACCCTGCGCCATGCGTTCTACGGGCGCAGCATCCAGCATGTACTGGACCTGAAGGAGGTTTTTTCCGACAGCTACCCCAGGTACCTCGACATCAACCGGCCCAACGAATCGGCCAAAAATAAAGCCTACCGCAAGCGGGTGTACCGCAACCCGTTTCGCTCCTACGCCAACCGGGTCAAAAACGCCTTAGATTTCATCCGGCAGGCGGACGACTTCGAGGTCAAGTTCCCCACGCTGCCCGAGAACACCCGCGACCGGCTGGAGGACTACACCGGGACGGGCTTTTCGGCCAGCGGCAGCGTCGTCAACTGGTTTTTCGAGTACGCCGTGCGGGACTACCTCAACGATCCCAACAGCGTCCTGCTGACGCTGCCCGAGGAGGGCACCCGGCTCGACACGCAGTACCCGGAGCCGCGCCTGCAACTCTTTCCTTCGGAGTACGTCTGGATGCACCGGAAAGGCAAAAAGGCGGTGCTATGCTCCCCCCGCCGGACGATGCTCCCGCAGGGGGATGGCACCGAACGCGAGGAGGGGCTGATCCTGTTTTTCTGCGACCACGACAGCTACACCATCGCCCGGCAGGTCGGCCTGACCCGCAGCCCCGCCACCGCACGGGGCGGAGCGCGGGCCGAGTGGGACATTCTGGGCCTGCGCCGGTACGCCTTCGACGCGGCCCGGCCCGAGCTGGGTATTATGGAGATTGGCCCCGGCGGCCTTTCCCCTGACACCGTGGCCGGCACGGTCGTTACCTTCGAGGAGTTCAACCCGCCGATGCACTACTGCCCGTCGATGCCCGCCATGAAGCTGGGGAAGCTGCTGGCCGAAAAAAACGCCCAGGGCGAGGAGTACTTCGAGAGCCTGATCGCCGACGCCGTGCCCCACATCAAGGACGGGCAGCAGGCCAAGAGCGACATGCAGATCGAGCTGAACTTTCACATCAGCAGCAAGGAATGGCAGCGGCAGCCGCGCAGATGCACGAACCCGGCCTGCACCAACGGTCAGATTGCCCAGGTCAAGAAAAACCCCGGCGACCCGCTCACCATGAGCGACTGCCCCAAATGCAAGGGCCTGGGTCTGGACCTGTCGGGGTCGGGTCTGGATATTCTGTACGTCTCCGATGGTGAAACGCAGGGGATGCAGGTGGGCGCGGGTGGTCAGCGCGTACCCTCGGGTGCGCCGGGCGGCTTTATCCCCCGCAGCATCGAGCCGTTGCAGGAGCTGTCGAAAGAGCTGCAACGCTGCACACTGGAAGCGTTCACGACAATTAACATGCAGTTTATCCGGGAGACACCCCTGGAGGTCTCGGGCGCATCCAAACGCTACGACCGGGAGGAAATGTACCGGAGCCTGAACAACGAGGGGGCGCACCTGGTCGGCTGGATTCTGCAACGGGTATTCGAGTTCATCGACGCCCAGCGGTACGGCCCCGCCGGACGCAAGGGGAAGCAGACCCCCACGATACTCGTCCCGGTGCGGTACAACCTCGAGAACGCGGAGCTGGTGCGGCAGGAGCTGAATGACGCCAAGCTCAACAAGTACGACTCTACGATTATCGAAGGGCTGGAGAAGAAGATGCTGGAGTACAGCCTGGGCAAAACCAGCGAGCAGTACCGCCGGTATGACCTGCGGACGCGGATGGACCCGTTCCGGGACATGAACGACGAGATCAAGTTCTACACCCTGGGTATTCAGTACATGCTCTACGCACCCGGCCCCGAGCAGATTCTGGCCATCGAGCGCATGTTTCTGTCGATTAATTTTGACGGGCTGGTCTCCGACTGCGTGCTGGAAACGCCGGAGTTCTGGCAGTTGGACTTAAACGCGCAGCGCGAGGTGCTGATGGCCAAAAACCGGACCCTGATCGGGCAGTTGCAGGAGAAGGGCATGGGGCAGGGTGGAGCCAACCCCGGCGTATTTCCCCAGATCGACGCCCTGAGCTTTAAGCCGTTGGTCGATCTCCAGAATATGGCCCAGACCAGCGACAGTTTTATTAATCCCAAAAAATAACATTAACTTTGAGTTAGTAATATAATTAACAAATTTGAGTCATGGCAGATCAAAAACCCAAAGCCCCCGGAGCGGCTGGAACCCCGCCCGATCCGGCACCCGAGACCGGCACCGTTGAGACCGGCACCGCCGAGACCAAGCTCCTGTCCGAGGTGGAGGAGGTTGTCGTTACCGTTGGCCCTCGCCTGGCCCGGTACAAAAACGAAATGCGCGAGATTGAACCCACCAGGCAGCAGGTGTACACCCGTGCCTGGTGGGAGAGCCTGTACAAAGATGCCGACGGTGACGTCGTGCCGTTTAAGGCCGTACTGGACGGGTACCCGATCTGGAACGAGGACAAGACCGCCTATACGGTGGGGCCACTGGCCGACGCCGAGTAACCCATTTCCTTTCACCCCTGCCGGGTAGTCCTGCGGGACGATTCGGCAGATCACAGTAAACCGGGGCCAACCGGCCCGAACCAACATGATCCGGAGAAAATTTCTCGAAACGATTCTTAAAAAAGGCGGTCTGACGGACGCCGAGATTACCGACGCCCTGACCGACATCGACACCGGCCAGATCGACGACACCCGCGCCGGAGAAATCCAGGCCGTGCTGCTGACGGAGGACGAGGCTGCGGCTTCGGACAAGATCACGACACGGGTTAAGCAAACGGCCAAAGCCGAGGTTTTGGACGGGGTTGACGCCATCCTGAGGGTGTACGAGCCAAAGCTGACCACGGCCCAGAAAACGGACTACACGAAGCTGGGTAAGGACACCAACAAAAAGGCGCAGTTCCTGCTCAAGGCGTTCGACGACAAGGGCACGCTCACGGGTGACGATCAGGCTGCGGCCCTCCAGGCGGAACTCGACGAGCTGAGAACCTCGACCGTCCCGAAGGGTGACTACGAGAATGTCTCGGCACAGGTCAGCGTCGCCCAGCGCAGGGCGACCCACGCCGATATGATCGTCGCGGCCCGGCTCAACCCGCGCCTGCGGGACGTGAACGCCGACCGGCATTTTAAGACCAACCTGATTGCGGATGCCGAGGCTCTGCTGGCCGAGGGCCTGCCCGTCACCGATAAGCTGAAGGTCAAAGGGATGATTGATTACGCCACGGGTGAGCTGCGCAAAGCGGAAAAGCCCGACGAGCCAATCCTGCTGAACGGACGCAAGGCGACGGTTAACGATCTGGTCACCCACACGATAGCCGCCGAGAGCTACGGATGGGGCAAAAGCTCCGACGTGCCGGGCAGCACCGTCATTACGACGGAGGTTAATGCGGGCGGCAACAAGACCATGAGCCGGGCGGCCCGCGCCAACCTGGACGACGACAACGAATAACGCGGCCTGCGCAACACTGCCGGGCCGATTCCTGAACCCTTAACATTTTTCTATTTCAATGGCAAACGAGATTAATCTTAGCCCGGCACGGGTACTGCGCACGGCGATTGCCCACGTCAGTACCAACGGCATGAAGTTTAACCAGATCGGCACGCTCCAGGCGTTGCGGTCTCCCCTGCTCAAACCCCTGACCGACGAGCTGATGCCCGAGCGGGCCAACGACGAGAAACGCCTGAGCTTTCTCAACGGCGCAGGGGGTGACGACGACATCGTACCCACGATTGAGGTCAACTACCAGACGCAGTATATCCCCACGTCAAAGAAAACGACTCGGGGTGTCAACACGACCGGCGAACGCCCGAAGGCTCCCCAGACGGTGGTGGTCGAGTTCAAGATGTACCGCGAGTACACCCACGCCTACAAAACGGTTGACTTCGTAAAGCTGACCGCCGAGGCCGAGGCTTACCTGGCCAAGACGAAGGCGGGCGCGGTGCCGGACATCGGTGACGCCAACTTTAACGGCCTGAAGATCATCGGCTCGTCCATCATGGACACCATCGAGGGCGGTCTGCTGACGGACATGAACGCCGACATGCTCACGATGCTGATTGCCGGTCGGGGTGGTAACCTGACGGTTGGCAAGGTGGCTCCGGCCAACAACGTTGAGCCGATTATCGCCCTCTACAACGCGGACGATATGAAAACCAACAACCGGGGGTTCTGGGAGACGCTGAACGCCCTGCGCCGGGAACACAACATCAAGGAGCGGCTCATCGTGATTGGTGGCCGCCGGGTGATGAAGTTCATGGACTTTAAGGAGGTGGTCTCGCCGACGACCCTGGGCGTTGACCAGAAGGCGATCTACGATAAGCTGCCGGTCGATTTCTACTACGACCCGGAGATTGACACGCTCTACGGCATGGACAAGATTCTGGTGATTGATCCGGGCGCGGCCTGCTTCCAGAACGTTCTCGAACACCTGCACATCGTCAAGCAGAAACAGGTGGCCAACACCAGCTTCGGCTTTATGTCGTTCTCGATTGCGCAGTACGACAGTCCGACCTTCGATATGAAATTTGACCTGCGCGTTCAGGAAAGCGACCAGGGCAAATACCCCTCGTGGCTGGCCACGCCCTCGAGCGGTCTGTACGGTGCGTTTATCCGCCCGAGCGGGTTCTTCAAGAACTACGGCGGCTGGAACACGGTGACGGGCATCTTCGGCTACCAGGTCGTCGATTACATCGTGTAGGGTTCCGGCTTTATTCCCGGCTTTTAAGCGGGCCGGATGATCCGGCCCGCTGTTTTTTATCCTGTTTTCATCCTTTACTTTTTTCGTATGGAATCTCCCCAGGCAGTAACCCCGTCCGACACGCAGGCGACCGATGATGCGGCCCTGACCATCTACGATGGCCTGAGCAATGAGAACTTTTCGACGGTGCAGAAGCTCGACGTTCTCCGCGCCCTGAAAGGGCTGATTGTCTCCGACATCGACGAGTCCATCAAGCAGCTCCAACGCCTTAAAACGCCGATCTAACCATGAAAGATTTGCAGTTTCGGCGCACCCCTGCGCCTGACCCGCCCGACCCCGCACCAGCTACCGGTTATCCGGGTCTGGATCAGCGGGCCGAGCCATCGAAGATGCCGGATTTTGCCCAGACCCTCGAGTTCGTTGAGCGGATGCAGGCCCGCGCCGACGCGAAGGTGCCCGATCCTGCCCGGCCCAAGCCGCCATTACCCGCCCGGCTGCGGCACCTGGTTACGGTGTTCAGCGGGCTGCTGCTGGGGTTCCTGTGCTTCAAGGCCCTGGCGGACTGGACCGCCTACACGACCGGCGAGATGCAGCCGGGGCAGATCGTGTTCAGCAATACCATGACGCAGTTATTCACGGCGGGCTACCGGCTGGCCTTTATTCAGATCGTGGCCCTGGCCCTGATTCGATTACTCTGGCCGGAGCTGTGGGCTTACTTCCGGCCTGACCAGCGCAGCGGCCCCGATATGGACACGACGCTTCGATACGAAATAACCCCCTTTCAACGGCTATGCGTATTTTTATTTGTTTTCTCCTTACACTGCTTACTCTTCGTACTCCTGCTACAGGTCAGTTTGCCGGCGTCGGTGAGCGTCGGGCCGTAGTGGAGGCCGCGAGCCGATTCGTCGGCACGCGGGAGACCGGTCAGAACCGGGGCGCAGTCTATGACCTGTTCATCAAGCCGTATGGCTACGGCCCCGGCACCCTGTACTGCGGGCTGTTTGCGCACCACGTCTTTACGGTGGCCCATGTGAAGCACGGCGTCAAAGGGGCCGCGCTGGCGGCCAACTGGAGTATGCCCGCCAGCGCGATTGTCTGGCGGTGGGGCAGGCCGGTGACGGGGCGCGTGCCCCTGAGTGGCGATCTGGCCCTGTTTCGCTTCGGTGGTAAGCGGATTAACCACGTTGAAATCATCATCAACTGGCCACCGGGCGAGGTGTACTGCTACGTCATTGGGGGCAACACCTCCAACCCGAGCGGACCCGGCGAAGGGGTATTTGCCAAGCGCAGACTAAAAAGTGAAATGATGGTCGTCAGCCGGATTGCGCTGATGTACCCGGCCAACTAAACGAGTTTTAACAAACGAGCCATGAATAAGTACGTTGCTATTTTTGCGATGCTTTGCCTGGGCAGCCTGATTGCGGCCCGCCCGTGGTCAACCGTCAACGCCCACCTGGGGATTGGCCGGCCTGCCGACTCGGTGCAGACCCGGCAGGTGCAGACTCTCGACTACCTGACGACCGAGGATAGCGTTGTCATTGCCAGTCCCATCCCCCTAAACGTCGTACTGCCCCAGGCGGTGACCGACAGCCTGGTCGAGCGGATCACCCGGCAGGAACACTACAAAAAGGGTCTGGAGGAGGACACCCGGTTACTGGAAGCTGAAATCCTGGCCGTGAAAGCGGAACGGGCAAAAAAGCAGGCCATCCTCGAGCGTGAGCAGCAGCAACTGGCCAACATCGAACAGATCGAGCAGCTCCTGCGTCGCCAGCAAAAGGGAGGGTACGAGGCCAACGTGTCGGCCAGCGGCAAACCCCCTGCCGGGCGCGACACCTCCCCAAAGTAACGGCCCCATCGTTTACGCGCCGGGCCGAGAAATTGGCCCGCCGGTGGGGTGACCCCGTGCGATCCATTGCCACCGCCGAACTGCTCTACCCCGAGACTGCGCTTTGTATCGCGCTGCTGGAGACGGGCGGCTTCCGGGCCAGGTGGATGATGAAACACCACAACTGGTTTGGCTTCCGACGCAACCGCCGGAACTACCAGACGCGCACCGAGCGCGGCTACAATGTGTATGCCGATCCGCAGACGATGCTGCGCGATTACGCGGAGTTTGAACGCGATACCTGCCAGCGGTATAGCCTGCTGACGGAGGGCGCGTTTCGGGAATGGGTCTTTATCAACTACGCCGAAGATCCAAACTACAAAAAGAAGTTTTTGCAGAACCTAAAACAGATTCAAACGAATGAAGAACTTGATCGCTTTTTTTAATGGCCACCGGCGGGGTTTGGAGATTCTGGCCATCGGGCTGGTGCTGGCCGTGCTGGTGGGCTTTGGCTTTATGACGGGGGCGTTCTACCAGAAAGCGCAGGACGCTGCCGGTACGGTGGCCCTGCGCATGGAGAACGCGAGCCTGCTCAACCAGATCGAGGTCAGCCGGGCCTACGGCGAGGGCGTAGCGACCGCCTACGCGATTCAGGAGGAGGAGTTAATCGATTTACGAACTAAACGCGCTACCGATGAAAAGATATTTTTGGATTCTCTTTCTGTTATCCGTGCTATGCAGCCCGCCAGTGCTGAACGCGCAGTCGCGCAGTACTACGAGCGACGCCGGCACAAGTAATCCCGGCCCGGACACCTCGGCGCGGCTGATCGCCGGGCCGGGATTGCAGCCCTGGATGATGCCCCTGATCCTGGAGGACATCGTGAAGGGCAAACTGGCGCAAACCAGCGCGACGAGTCTGGGCCGGGAGGTTGCCCTGCTGCGCTTTCGACGCAGTGCCGACAGTAGCATTATTGCCGGGCTGAAACTATCGGAGGGGCAGAGTACGCGCCGGATCGACGTGTTGCAGGACAGCGCGAGCCGGGGCTGGCAGATGGCCGGCTACTGGAAGGGCAGGTATAAAAAGGCGAGTGCCGAACGCTGGCTATGGCGGTTGGGCAAGGCCACGGAGGTATTTATCCGGTTCCGCTATTTTTAGCGAACGGGCAAAGGGAAAGGTATTAAACGTTGGCTTTCTTGTTGAACAAAGCCTGCTGGTCTTACCGGCAGGCTTTATTGTGAACAGCCGGGCCGGCCTTAGTGACAAACGGCCTGGGTGGTTTTTTTGAGGGTGGGGGAGGGGTAGGTGATCTTGACGCGCTCGGCTTCGAGCTTTTCAGCAGGGCCGCAGACGCGGTAGTTACTCGTCAGGGGGGAGGGGGGCGGCAGGGAGCCGCTGGCTTCGTACTGCACAAACTCGGCGCACGAATAGCACGGCTCCGGGGCGGGTTGGCAGGCCAGGAGCAGACCCGCCAGGATGGAAAGCAGAAACAGGCCCGCCAGCGCGTTATCGACCCAGACCGGCATCAGGTGTCGGTAAATGATAACGGGGCTGCTGTACGGGGCGTAGGGCCGGTCAAACGGCTCATGGGAGCGCGACGGGTGCGGGGGCAGGTAGATTTTCATGGTGGCGGCAAACATACGGAATCTGCACAAAAGAATCGCCCGAACAGAACCCGGGCGATTAATAAACCCACCAAAAACTTCCTCTACGCAATGAGTAACCGGGGCTTACAGAACTGGTACTACCAGGACTGCCCGGTCAGGAGGGGCGAGTGGAATCGAACCACTGTTAACCATTCGCCCCTGTGGTTAATCTTTCCAGGTGAGAGCCTTAACGGCCCACATCTGAGCAGCCTGTAACTCCGTGATGGCGATACTGGCCAGGCGTTTCTGTTCGGGCGAGCCGGACGAGATACGCAGCTCATTCATCTGGTCGATGAGGTCAGCCGCGTTCTGTTTGGCTTCGCTAACGGCATCATTGCCGGAGGGGTTGAAGGACAGGCCAGCCGCTTTCTGTCCGTAGGTCTGGGAGGGAGATTTTTCCATCGTTTTAAAAGTGGCCCTGTTCGCAATTTGGTGAAGCAGACCGGCAGATTCAGGTGTACTAAGCCTGCTCTTTTACCCGGTCTGCAACCCATTACCATTCACACAGCCGGGGCAAAGTTAGTAATATCATTATTATTTGCAAGCGGCTTATGCTCTTACCAGGTCTCCCGGATCGGTGGCCTGCCCCGGCCCGTAGCCATCGCGTTTGTAATCGACGAACACGACGGTTTTGTTGGTGGAGGTAACGACGCCCGGCTGGTGGGACTGATTGAATCCGCCGGTGTAGAGAACTTTCTCGCCTTTTGTAAAGTCGGCTACTTTGTGTCTGCTGGTTGTCATAGTCTGGGGTTTGTTTTAAGATAATTTCAGGACTGCACCCAACAGGACGAGGGCGTGAAAAACGCCCGTCGTCTGCGTTGGGTGGCTTCGCTAATCAGATTATTTCCGACAGGGCCGACATATCCGATTGCTTGCCTTCTAATTCGTCGGCCCATCCTGACAGCCATTCACGATAATCCGCTTTCTCCATCCCCTTCTCATCGAGCAACATTCTAATTTGTTCCGCAATCTGGCTGTGCTGTGCAACAGGTGGGCCGGGTTCGCTATCTGCCAACACTTTCAGGGGAATAAGGCGTTTCATCGACAGGTCAGGGTCGGGTCTTAATCCAGCGTCAAGTTCGGCTTTCTTGGCTGTTTCGGGCATGAATGTAAGCGTAGCCACCAACTGATTCCGGCACGTGTTGAGCGTCTCGAAATCGTGATATGGATGCAACGCCTTGTTCTGAGCAGCCGCGTTGCGTAGGCGGTCAATCTCAACAATCATAGCATCAGCTATGTACCAGAGCATTCGTTCAGTCGTCATGATTAGTCTCTGTTTTTTCGTCGTAATACACTCGCCTAATTAACTCTTTCATCATCGCCACAGCCTTCGGGTCGTCCCAGAATCCGGGGTGTGCTCTGACAAACGCGGAAGTTTCGGGTGTAGTCAGTACGTAGTCGCGTGGTTCGTCTTCTTCCATTTCGGCGTTTCGGTTGACAGGATGCTATCGACTATTTCAAGGTCTCGCAGCCCAACCGGGCAGGGGTGTAAACTCACTTCGTTCGCATCAACCCCTGCGGGTATTGGGTGTTGCTTTCGCCTATTTAACACCTTGCAGTGTTAGCAGGTCTCTTTCATACTTTGCTTTTTCAATCCACGTTTCAGAGCCTTCTGACAAAAATTCTGAAAACTGACGTATCATCAGAAACATTTGCCGCTTCGTCGTTTTCTCAAAAAAAACGTGTTCCTCTTGGCTATCATACCCATTATGAATTGTGCCGTTTTGCATTTGGTAAGCCATATTTATTAGTTAAGTTTGGTGAGTGACTGGTTAGGTTATTTCTGGCCGTGATGTTCACGGCACTCGTCTATGGTGTCAAACACCAGTTCCCTGCCCGACAGGCCCAGGTCGGCACCCATCGAAGCGGCCAGGTTAACGTAGGCATTCGCGGCTCCCTTCAGGAGCATGTGACCGGCACACTGCAACAGGGCCACCCCGCCATCTGCGTCTT
>Ga0123337_10004820_pt1 | contig 13545 bp, 5 predicted proteins | sample frozenSSSSmetaG_FD_89792 | JGI IMG/M metagenome (GOLD analysis project Ga0123337, IMG submission 89792) | Glacier valley bacterial and archeal communities from Borup Fiord, Nunavut, Canada, to study Microbial Dark Matter (Phase II) -... | ecosystem: Environmental > Aquatic > Freshwater > Ice >... | reverse complement strand
GGGATGGGTTTTTGAAATATGCTCCTGTAAAAACATATAGAGGTAACCGGTATGGACTATTTGATATGGCAGGCAATGTATGGGAATGGTGTAGTGACTGGTATGATTACAACTACTACCAGGTGGTGACTAACAACAGCATTGTAAATCCCGTTGGTCCGCAAAAAAGCTTCGATCCTCAAGACCCCTATACGCCAAAGCGGGTATTACGTGGCGGCAGTTTTCTTTGTAACGACAGTTACTGTAGTGGGTACCGTGTTGCAAGAAGAATGAAAAGCAGTACCGATACCGGACTTGAACATACTGGTTTCAGATGTGTGAAAGATGTAAAATCAAATTAAATAATTTCAATCTCAATCATTAGTGACTTGTAACCCCCAAACGGTAATTTCCGATGTTGTTTAACTGATCGAATGCATCGATGTTTGAGTGTACGCTATTAACCAGAAAGTAGTGGTTTGAAATCGATGTAATGCCAGGGCCTGAATACCGGAACAAACTGATGCAAGGCGTTTAATCTGCAATCATTTCTGCTAAATCATACTCTGAAAAGGGCTTTACAAAAAGCTTTTTTACAATTGAAAATTTTTCGGCTTTCAGCTTGTCCTGGTGATAAACGGATGAGGTGTAAAGAAAAACCTTTGTATTTAAAAACTTTTGAAGATCCAGCTGATCCAATGCTTTCAAAAATTCCCAGCCATCCATTATTGGCATGTTGATGTCTAATAGTATGATGTCTGGAAGTGCTTGTTGCAGCAACAGTTTTTGCTGAATGTATTCCAAGGCATCTTCGGCCTTTGTAAACGAATCTATCGTTGCCAGCGGCATGTGCATGGTGATGATCTCCCTGGTCAGAAAATTATTGATATCATCATCATCAATCAATAACATATGTTTTGCATCGTTCGTCATGTATGAAACTCCTTTTTAGGTATGGTAATCGTAAAAACAGTGCCCTCGTTTTTTGCACTCTCTACCTGGATAGTTCCATCCAGCGATTCGATTTGATTTTTAATGATATAAAGTCCCATGCCCTTACCGTTGACTCCGGAATGAAAGCGTTGAAACAGACTGAAAATTTTATCGCCATATTTTTCAAGGTCAATCCCCATTCCATTATCCGCTATTTTTAAAATATGATTTACCTCGTCTTCTCCAGACGAAATTTTTACGTACAAAGGTATTTCCTGTCTTCGGTATTTAATGGCATTGGTGAGTAGGTTTAAAAAAATACTGTGTAAGATGCGTTTCGGGTATTGAAGTACAGGTACGGTAAATTCAGTTGTAATGATGGTGCGTGTAGTTACAACCATCTCGCTGATGGAAGTTACTACAGCACTGAGTTCCTGTTCAAGATCTATCAATGCTGTTTTTTCTTCGCCTGCCGAGTGCAGGGAAAGTATTTCGTTTACATCATTGAGCGTTTCATTTAAGTTGCTGATGCATTCCCGGATCTTAGTGAAATAAACACTGTTATGCTCGCCCAGTTCTTCTTTTTTAAATAGGCGGGAAAGACTGATCAGGTTGGCTACCGGTGAGCGAAGATTATGGGAGGTAATGTATGCAAACTGCTGTAGTTCATTGTTGCGTTTTAACAAGGTAGTGGAAAGGTTACTCAACTCAATTTCTTTATTCTTTAATTCATCGATGTTTAGATGTATACCTGATAAACAGAGTGCATTTTTCTGTAAATCTCTTTTTAAAACCCTGCTGATCATCAGGAACCATTTCCATTCATTTCTTTTTGTTTTTAACCGGATGCTGAGGTTTATTTCCTCAAGCGTTCCTTCCATCTGTTGCGTCATTTCGTCCATCAAAGTTGGCAGATCATTTGGATGCACCATATTCTTGTACGATTCAATATCTGTAGGGAATGATCCCGGCGGATATCCAAGATTTTGGGCGATCGAATCACTCAAAAATATATTCCCTGTTTCAATATTCCATTCCCATATCCCTATGCCGGCTGCACGGATAGACATTTCCAGTCTTTCCTCGCTGAGTTGCAATTGCTCCTGCATACGGGCACGTTCTTTCACTTCCCGTTCCAGTTCAAAGGTTCTGTGTTTTACAGCTTTGTGCAAAGAGAAATTATAGAACAGGATAATACCAACTATCAGCAAAGCAATAAAACTGGTGAAAAGCAGGATACGCCACAAACGGTTAGATTCCGTTTTGCCGGCGTCATAAATAAATTTATCGAGGTCGGTTTTTTTATCAATGAGTCCCAATGATTGATAGGTAGTAAGAATATGTTGCCACCTTCCCTCATTTTGGTGCCCCATTTCTACCAGTCCCGGCAGAATCAGCTTTTTCATTTCCTCCGCTTCAAACAGCAAAGATGCTTTAGTAATATTCCGTTCTTTTACTCCTGGCAACGTTAAAATATAATCTGCTATTTCGCCTGGGTGGGCCATTGCATATTCCCAACCCTTAAAGCTTGCTTTACGAAATCTTTCTGTAAGCCGGGGATGCTTTTGCACCATTACCTGGGTGGTGAATAAAAGATCACCATAAAAATCAATTCCATAACTAACAGGAAGTATGGTGGCCACCTGGAACCCATTTTGCCTTAACTGATCCGGCTCTACAGATATGTATCCTGTCATGGCATCTGCGTGGCCATTCATTAAATCTTCATTATTCCAGGTATGTGCAATTACTTTCAGCGAATCAAGAGGAATGCCTTCTTTCAAAAAAAGGGCCTGAAGTTGAACCCAGCCCTGGTCATCTGATGCCATAATTCTTTTTCCGATCAGGTCAGATGGAAAGTTGATGTTGGCTTTACGGGAAGAAATAATTGTATAGGCAGAATGCTGAAAAATAGCGCCAATCGATACAACAGGCTGCCCCTTGGCATAGTTAAGAATCAGGTCCGATCCGGTTACGCCAAAATCAGCATTTCCTTTCAATACGGCCTGCACCGGCGGATGATTTTGATCTCCGGGAATGATATTAATGGTTAGGTTTTCCGCTTTATAAAACCCTTTCATATTGGCTGCGTAATAACCAGCAAACTGAAACTGGTGCCACCATTTGAGGTTAAGCGTTACACTGTCTTTTTGTGCAGCCGCTTCAAAAGAACCACTGCATAGGACTGCAAATAAAAACAAACAGTAAAGTGGTAATATAGATTGTGGGTGTTTCAGACCGGAAAAGTTTTGAGGCCAATGTTTACCAGGCCTTTTATATAATGGATTTTTGGAAATGCTTTTTACGGATTGTAGAAGGTAATCAAATTAAATTGACAAACTATTAATTGATCCAATATTATTTTTACTTTTTTCATATGGGTTAAATTATTATACAAATAATCGATTCAATAAAACGGTAAAAAATGTAAAAAGTAAATACTGCTAAATAGAATTTGCCAAAGGGATATCAACGGTTATTGTACAGCCACATCCTACCGAAGATTCTATCTCGAAATTGCCCGAAAATAATTCTGTCCTTCTTCTCATATTTGCAATTCCGATTCCTTTCTTAACCTTTTGGGCATCAAACCCAACCCCGTTATCGGTCACTTTCATGTGCAGTATGTTATCCTTAACCATGACTTCTACTTTTATAAAGGTAGCGCCAGCGTGCTTTAAGATATTTCTTAGTTGTTCCTGTATTATCCGGTAAAGATTTAATTCAATCTCCAGGCCGATCGGTAGTTCTTTTACGGCGTCATCAAACTTCAGCAAAATCTGGTATTTGGCGGCTATATTAAAAGTGGAAAATAATTTCTTAAAAGCTTCTTCCAAAGTTGTTTCATCAAAAAAAGCAGGTGCAAGGCGATGAGAAAGATTGCGTATTTCATCTAAAGCAAGCACAATGTTTTTTTCGCTTTGTTCAAACCATGGCAAACTTGCAGGCGGTAAAGAACCCTTTAGCATGCCAAGGGTAATGCGGCTGGTTGCTAATATCTGGCAAACATTATCATGCAATTCTCCGCCAATTTCGTATCGTTCGTCTTCCTGTGTCTTGATGATCGCTTTAGTAATGGCACGATCAAATGATTTTTTTTCGGTAACATCTATCGCAATAACCGATCTGTATTTTTTATTGTTGATAACGATGGGGGTGCTGTAAATCTCAACTTCAATTATTTCTCCGGACTTCTTACAATGTTTGAAACTGCCTTTATGAATATCTTCTATTTCATTGTGAAACTGCTCGTAAATCTCTAAAAATTTCAATTTTTCGTCTGGCGGTCGGATGTCTGAAATTGTCATCCCTAAAAATTCTTCCGCATCATACCCATAGTGCGATATGGCTGCATTATTCACCTGTATAAAGTGGAGTGTTTCAATATCAAAAACCCACATTGGCTGAGGGCTTGCATGGAATAGGTCGCTGTATCTTTTTTCTGATTCTCTTAGGTCAGCAATTGTTTTTTTTCTTTCTATCGCATAAATAATGCTTTTGTAGAGCATCATCGAATTTAAATCATCTTTTAGCAAATAATCGAGGATACCTTGAGATATGGAGTTAATGCTAAAATCAATATCAGCATAGCCGGTTAAAATTATGATGGGGCAGGATGCGATTTGAAGCATTTCCGTTATCAGGCTTTGCCCGCTTTTATCCGGTAAAGTAAGGTCAAGTAAAATCAAATCGAAAGCAACATCTTCGGATTGCAATATTTGAGCAGCCTGTTTAAAATTAGATGCGTTTATAATTGAGGGATTCGGAAATTCTACAGTCAAAAATTCTTCTACCAAAGTAAAGTCGCCAGGGTTGTCTTCTACCACTAAAAATTTGAAATATTTCCCACTCTTTATCATATGGCATTTCTTTTTTGATTAGGCAACTTGCAGATATCTAGCCAGAAATTAGCAGGCGTTGATACGGCGCAGCATCAAACCTGGCAAAGGCGATGCCTCAAATATTTTTAGTAGGTAGCTGGTTTCGATCACAATCAAATTTAATACAATAACACCATTATTAAAATATTATTGGATAGATCAACCAGTATTTTACAAACTCTTACTGACAGCTTGTTTAATGCCGGCGGTACGTAAATATTTACCTGGAAAATTGTTAGTAAATTCCGCTGTTAACAATGAGCAGGGAAGCGTTTAAATTGCTGAAAAGAGGTGGCAACCTTCTTCGGCTAATCATCGGATAAAAACACTCAAAGGATGGCATGTACACTATTAAGGGGGTGCAATTTTCTTTATTATACCCAAAGGCAGGAGGATTTTTTAGTTTAATTAAATTGATTTATTTTGCACTCCATCTTTTTGCCTTAAAATGCTCTTTTGCCTGTATTTTTTTGCTTCCGTTTTTGGGTGAAAGACTATATCAAAGATGTATTTATTGAAGCCATAAATCCTCTTCAATCCTATCCTGGGAAATACCGCAGATAAAACAAATCTCTGAATGAATAAAAAAATGAACCTTTTTTGCCTGCCATTTGCAGGTGGAAATAAATACTCTTATCGTGAATTTGTTGAAAAAGCGCCTGCGTTTTTAAATGTAGTTACACTTGAATATCCGGGCCGCAGCACCCGGATGAAGGAACCTTTACCAGTAGATATCAATGGCTTGACAGATGATTTATTCAACCAGGTGAAGCAGCTCGCCAGCCATGGTCATTATGCAATTTATGGTCACAGCCTTGGCGGATTGATGGCCTACCTGTTAACTAAAAAGTTATTGAAAAACGGCATGCCTATGCCCTCCAACCTTTTTATCACCGGTACCACCGGTCCTTCATCGATATCCCGTACAGAGAAAAAAAGGCATTTATTGAATCAACAGGATTTTATTGCCGAGATCAGGGATCTGGGCGGTATGCCGGATGAAATACTAAATAGTGAAGAATTATTATACTTTTTTGAGCCGATTCTTCGTTCTGACTTTAAAATAAGTGAAAATTATATTTATGAAGAATCTGAGCCGTTAAACATACCAATTACAGTAATTACCGGCACTGAAGAAGACATGGAAATAGATGACATTCAATTGTGGCAAAAAGAAACGACTCAAGTGGTAGATTTCAAGAGAATGCCTGGTAAACATTTTTTCATTCTTCAGCATAGTTTCAGAATTATGGAAATCATATCCAGAAAATTATATCTACATAAAACCCCCTTATAAAAATGAATACCAAACAAGTGTATCTTAAACCAAACGTGGTAATGGAACCATTGGTTGACAAATGGTATGCATGGAGCCACCTGATATCTCCTGCGACTGCGGCGATGAATATTGTCGGACGCCATCACATGATCACAGAATCTTACCTGGCGGCACCGTCCATTCATGCAGAAGCTGTGCTAAATCCAAAAATGCGTGGTGGTCCCTTTATGGATTTTGGCGGTGCCAGGATAGATGAGGTTACTGCATTGCATGAAGACTCTTTGAAGAATCAGGCAAAAATGGTGCAGTTTGCAAAGGCGGTAAAGGAACTTGATAAGATGCTTGCCGCCGAGGCTAAAGGATTTGGCCTTGAAACCCTCTACACCAAAGTTCCTGAAGTGTTGAAAGGATATGTGGAATTGTTTTACGATCGTTTCAATAATCCCGGTTTTCGTTTTTTCGAATCGCTTTTATACAAAAGTGATTTTTACAATAAATCATCGCAAAGTATCGGTTTGTGGATGACCAATAATGATGAGCGTCCTTTTTGCCTAAGCACGCCCCGGTTGAAGGAAGAAAATGTGTTAGATCTGCCGGTTCCTTTTGACCATCCCGGTATTGATGAGTTGGCCAAAATGCGCCGGGAGCCGCAATCGCTGGATTATATTAAAACCATCCTGGGAATAGCGCCTTCTCAGGAAGCGCTTTTTGAAACCCTTTTCACTGATACGCCACCGCCTCCCTACGAAAAGTATACCGGCGATAAGATACGCATGCGTTATTTTGGCCATGCCTGTATTTTGGTTGAAACAAAGGATATCAGCATTTTGGTAGATCCGCTGATCAGCTATTACGGCTATCATTCGGATGTAGAACATTTTTCTGATGTGGATCTTCCGGATGTTATTGATTATGTACTGATTACCCACAATCACCAGGATCATATTCTGTTTGAAACATTGTTGCCGCTAAGGCATAAAATAAAGAACCTGATTGTGCCACGTACTACCAGTGGAAAACTGGAGGATCCGGATCTTAAACTGATGTTTGAAAATGTAGGGTTCACCAATGTGATTGCAATGGACGAGATGGAAACCATCCGTTTTAGTGATGTGGTATTAACCGGACTGCCTTTTATTGGTGAGCACTCGGATCTGAACATCTTAACCAAACTGTGTTACCTGGTTAAGATTGGAGATTTTAAATTACTGTTCCTGGCCGATTCTAGAATTGTGGAATCGAAGCTATATGCGCATATTCACGACCAGATTGGGGACGTAGATGTAATGTTCCTGGGCATGGAATGCGATGGCGCACCACTTACCTGGTTATACGGTCCGTTACTAACCAAAAAACTAGCAAGAGATATGGACGGAAGCCGCCGTTTGGCAGGTTCCGATTGTGATAAGGGTATGGCATTGGTAGATATTTTCAAACCCAAAGAAACATATGTGTATGCGATGGGGCAGGAGCCCTGGTGCGAATTCATTAGCAGCATAAAATACACGCCCGATTCTCACCCAATTGTACAATCCAATAAGCTGGTAAAGCTTTGCGAAGAAAGAGGAATGATTGCTGAAAGGCTGTTTGGAGAAAAGGAATTGCTGTATAAAAAGCAAGCCAATTATGCAGAACTGATTTGATTTTGCCATCCTTAAACGAGGTATACAAATTTGTTTTCGATGAATAAATGATTACTCAAATAAGCGCTGTATACATATTTTCAATTTGAGTCAATTTGTTTTTTTAGAAATTAGTCAGCTACATTTGACGGGTCTTATTTTCTCAGGTAAATGATGCAAATGATAGGAACGCTGTGGGTGATTATTCTATCTGGTATATGTAGATATTTGCCGCTAATGATGATCTAAAATAGAATGAATGCTGCATTGACGTAATGCTGCATCGGAAGTTAAATGGGTATCACGGGCGGTGAATAGCAGTATCAGACCAGTTGTAAGCCCTGAGTTTTTTTAAGACGACTAAAGCTTTTCTCGAATTGTAAAATTATCTCAAAGACGTGGATAGGTTTATTTATAAAAAAGACGATCAACAATATTAACATATCCGATCCATTTCTGTTAATTTAAGAGTTTTAAAATTTACCTCGGGGACCGATGCTCAATCAAGAGAACGCAACACCAGATCCCCAGGTAAAATAATTGAATGTTTCCTTTAAAACCTATTCCAATAATTGATACTATCAGCGGCCCTCTTCGGGATGCTGATAGTATTTGTGTTATTAGCGTAGGAGAAGGTTTATAAAGTTGATATTCCTTACCAAATCATTGTCTATTTGTAATGCAGAACAAGCCATTTAATAAAACGCAAATCGGCAAAACCGGGAAAGATCTTCTAAGTTTAATGAGGTCGAAAAAGGAGTATGCCCAAAATAAAGATCTGGTTGCTCCCTCCGGGCCTTCTGAAATTAGTATACATAATTATTGGAAAGATTTGTTGGGGCAGGATGCATTTGGGGTAACGGATGATTTTTTCCTGGTTGGAGGTAATAGTATTAAGGCCATTCAACTGGCATCATTTATATCCCGGGAATTTTTGGTGACACTGAAGCTGACAGATTTTTTTTTACAACCCACCATCAGACAAATTGCCACCCTTATCGAAGCCAGGCAAGTGGAAAGGGCCATTGAAGCGACGATTACAGTAGCAGAAAGATCAGTCCGAATCCCTTTATCATATAGCCAGGAACGTTTATGGTTCATCGATCGGCTCGAAGGAAGTATTACTTATCACGTACCCGCCGTACTCCGGCTAAAGGGAGAGTTGAAAATTGAATTTCTGGCCAATGCACTAAAGCAGGTAGTCAGTCGTCATGAAGTACTCAGGACGATTTTTAAAGAGCAGGATGGGAAGGCCTTTCAGTATATTACCGACAATGAGAATTGGGATTTGCCGGTAATAAACTGGACTGCGTTTAGTGAAGATGCCTCCGGATTAGAGCGTTTAATATACGAATCAATCAGGAAGCCATTTGACCTGTCGAATGATCCCATGCTTCGGGCTGAATTGGTTTTGCTGAATCCCACAGAATCCTTGCTGGTAGTGGTATTGCATCACATCGCTTCGGATGCATGGTCGCTGGCAATTCTTATACAGGAGGTGATGGAATTGTACAATGCATTTGAAGAAAACCGTGCCGCTGCATTGCGGCCAATTGAACTGCAATTTGCTGATTATGCATTATGGCAAAAGCAGGAGTCGCAGGAAAGTTTACAGGATAAAAATATTGATTATTGGAAGGATAAACTGGAGGGAATAGCCCCCCAACAATTACCAACTGATTTTCCAAGACCGGTTAATAGGCATGCCGACGGCGACTCTGCGGAGATGTTAATCAGTAAACAACTGGCAGATCAGGTAATTGAGTTGGGCCATGAAACAGGCACCACGCTTTTCATGGTGTTACTCGCTGCATTTAAAGTATTGTTGCACCGGTATAGCAGCCAGCAGGATATTTGTGTGGGCACTTCTATTGCCAACCGGACCCGGCCGGAGGTGGCAGGATTAATTGGTTTTTTTGTAAATACATTGGCCCTGCGTACGCAGGTGAGCAGTGAGATTGATTTTGCAGACTTATTGCAACTGGTAAAATCTACCACACTGGAAGCATACGAGCACCAGGATACTCCATTTGAAAAAGTGGTGGAAGCCGCTGGCGGAGAAAGGGATGCCAGCCGGAGTCCATTGTTTCAGGCAATGTTGGTAATGCCCAATACGCCGGATGTGAAAAAACTGCGTTTGGGTAATGTTGCGGTTGAATTGGAACCATTTTCGCACAAGACTTCAAAATTTGATTTCACTTTTTTTATTGCAGAAACCAGTGAGGGATTGCAACTAACGGTGGAGTATAGTACGGAGCTTTACACTGCAGCTACCATTCGTAAAATGATGAATCATTTTGAAATGATCCTGCATTCGGTGGTGAATAATCCGCAGCAACAAATCGGACTGTTGCCTCTGCTCACAGAAGAAGAATCACACCAGTTGTTGATTTCGTTTAATGACAGTGATGTAGCATATCCAACTGATACAAGTATTGTAGCGTTATTTGAAGAACAGGTTTCAAAAGTGCCGGGTAATACAGCGATTGTTTTCGGAAATGAAATACTCAGCTTCCAGGAGCTGAATGATAGATCTAATCAACTAGCGAACTATTTGCAAAAGAAAGGGATTAAACCTGGTTCACTGGTACCCTTATATGTAGAGCGTTCAGCAGGCATGATGGTAGCAATGCTTGGTATCATGAAGGCCGGTGCAGCCTATGTGCCGGTAGATACTGATTTTCCAAAAGAACGGATCAGTTACATGTTGGAAGATACTGGTGCAAACATAATTGTAAGCAGTATCAATAGCTTTGGTAATCTCTCTGTGGATGCGGATATTGAAGTAATCAAGGTAGAAGATATTACGGATCAGTCAACCGGAAATTTAGCAATTAAGCCGTCACCCGATCAATTGGCTTATGTAATTTATACCTCCGGCTCAACGGGAAGGCCCAAGGGCGTTATGATTGAACACCGGAGCCTGGTTGATTATTATTATGGATTAAACAAACATACGCAGATTGACCAGTGCGAATCATTTGCATTTGTATCTACCATCGCAACGGATTTGGGTAATACGGTTATTTATGCCTCGTTGTTGTCTGGCGGTGCCCTGCATATTTTCACTAAAGAATCAGTAAGCAATACCGAATACCTTCATCGGTACTTTAGCCAGCACCGGATCGATTGTTTAAAAATTGTACCCTCGCATTGGAAGGCATTGTGTACCGAAGATGAGTTATTAGTGCCACTGAAATTATTGATATTTGGAGGGGAAGCTTTGCAACCGGAATTGGCTGCTTCAATAGAGCTTTCGGGTAGCCCTTGTCGTGTAGTGAATCATTATGGTCCTACCGAAACAACCATCGGCAAATTATTGCACGAAAGAAAACCTGGCAGTTATTATCTCCGAACAGTTCCCATCGGTAAACCATTCTCCAATACGAAAGTATATGTGTTATCCAGCAAAATGCAACTCTGCCCAATAGGAATTCCGGGGCAATTATTTATAACAGGGGATGGGGTTGCAAGAGGCTATTTTAATAACGAAGAACTAACAAATGAAAAATTTATAACAGATCCGTTTCACCCCGATGGTGAGTCGAAAATGTATGGTACCGGCGACCTGGTAAAATGGTTGCCGGATGGCAATATAGAATTTATCGGCCGTGTAGATGACCAGGTGAAAATAAGGGGATACCGGATTGAATTGGGAGAGATAGAAGCAGCATTGCAACAGTGCGAATTGATTAGCCAGGTGGCTGTGTTAGCAGTGGATGACAGGCAGGGCAACAAAAGATTGGTTGCATACATTGTTCCGGAATGTGACTTTAATAAAGAATCCATTATTGGTTACTTAAAAGAAAAGTTGCCTGATTATATGATACCTGCAGTGATGATGGAAATAGCATCATTGCCTTTAACAGCCAATGGGAAAATTGATCGTAAGGCCTTACCAGATCCCGATGTCATTGAATTGCCAACGGGTGGATATGTAGCGCCACGCAATGAAACAGAGCGTATACTGGCAACCATCTGGGAAGAATTACTCGATATAGAACAGGTAGGCATACACGATAACTTTTTTGAACTGGGTGGCGATTCAATTGTAACGATCCAGTTGGTAAGCAGGGCCAGACGTGCAGGCATTGAATTACAGGTAGGGGATGTATTTACCTACCAAACCATTGCCCGTTTAACCGCTTTATTGGACCAGCGATCAGGTATCCAACTTACCGTATCAGGCGAACAGTTTGAATTAACCGGCGCCAGTGGATTATTACCCATTCAACAATGGTACCTGGATAAGGAACCTGCCCGCATATCTCATTTTAACCAAAGTGTTTTACTGGAGATAGACAAGCGCATAACAGAGCCCATTATAAAGCGGGCATTTGAACAATTAACAACACATCATGATGCACTCCGGTTTAAGTATTTTAAAGTAAATGCTGAATGGCAACAGGTGTATGAATCTGAAGTAAGTGTAGTGTTTAGCGAAAATTTGCAAACAATACAGCCCGGGTTTTTAGCGGAAAAAATTAGCGAAATAGCAGAAAGGCATCAGCAAAGTCTCAATATCGAGAATGGGGAATTAATGCGTGTAGTGCTGATGCAAACACCCGGTTCAACCGAATCCAATCGCTTGTTAATTGTGATTCATCACCTTGCAGTAGATGGTGTTTCCTGGCGTATCCTGCTCGAAGATTTTGAAATGCTAATCAAGGGTTTAAAAAGTGGCGGCAATACAGCACTTGGAACAAAGACCAGTTCTTATCGCCAGTGGTATGAAGCACTTGTTAGGTATGGTCAACATAAAAAGCTGCAATCTCAAAAAGGATACTGGGAAAAAGTTATTGGTAGTTATGAGCCGCTGGCCACTGATAAATTGTATGCTGCGCCGACCCATATAAAGCATACCAGTCATGTTGCAACACAACTTTCTGAAACGCTTACACGAAAATTAATCCAGGAAATAGCACCTGTATATCATACGGAGATCAATGATATTTTATTGGCAGCATTGGCTAAAACCATTGCAGGTTTCACAGGTAGTAACAGGATAGTAGTTGGTATGGAAGGGCATGGCAGACAGGATATTGAAACTGGTATAGATACCAGTCGTACCGTAGGTTGGTTTACCACACACTACCCGGTGATGCTTGAGTTAGAACCCGGCTATGATGAAGCTGATTTGATAGAATCAGTAAAAGAGCAATTGCGGCAGGTGCCAGATAAAGGACTGGGGTATGGTGTCTTAAAATATATCCTCAAAGAAGATAGTCTGCAAAATGCGCCTGAACCGGATATCGTATTCAATTACCTGGGCCAATCTGATAATATTTTAAGTGGCAGCGGGGAATTGAAAATTGCAAAAGAGTTGTCCGGTGCAGATCGCAGTCCTGAATTTGTGGTGAGTGAAAAATTATCAATCAATGCAATAGTGCAAGGTGGAGCGCTCCTTGTAAACTGGACTTTTAGCCAGCTTCATTTTGATACACAAACGGTTGAATCGCTTGCGCAGCAATTCAATAGCAACCTGGAAATACTGATCAGTCATTGTATTGAGCAACAAAAAATCGGCACTGTATTTACACCATCTGATTATGGATTGGGCATTGATATTAGCTTCCAGGAGCTGGATGTCTTTTTGAATGAATCTTACAGAGGTAAGGCAAGAAAGGAGTCACTGGAAAGTCTGTATCGATTGAGTGGACTGCAACAAGGCATGTTATTTCATGGGTTGTATGATGAAACCGGCGCCGGGTATATCACTCATTTCTGGGCCGATCTTGTCAATCCGGATATTGATAAAATCATGCAGAGCTGGAATCACTTAATGAATTCGCATACCATATTGCGCAGTGCGTTTTTTGCAGATCGTTTTGCAATACCTGTGCAGGCTGTT
>Ga0123337_10004815_pt1 | contig 13553 bp, 6 predicted proteins | sample frozenSSSSmetaG_FD_89792 | JGI IMG/M metagenome (GOLD analysis project Ga0123337, IMG submission 89792) | Glacier valley bacterial and archeal communities from Borup Fiord, Nunavut, Canada, to study Microbial Dark Matter (Phase II) -... | ecosystem: Environmental > Aquatic > Freshwater > Ice >... | reverse complement strand
GAACGAACAGAAGTGAAATCAGCAGCGCGGAAGTAATCTAATGTTGATGAAGTGGTGGACAGCGGAGACTACCAAGCGTATGAAAATCGTGATACCGGGCGGGACGGGGCAGGTCGGTTCGCTGCTGGCGCGGGCTTGGCGGTAGGAGCGGTAGCGGGAAGCAGTACGTCTCGTGGATGCACGACCGCGATTTCGTTCGCGCGATCTACTTTTTGATGGAAAGAGAAGATATTGCGGGCGCGGTCAATCTCGCCGCGCCGAATCCGCTTCCGAACGCCGATTTCATGCGCGATATTCGTCAGGCGGCAGGCGTTAAAGTTGGTCTGCCAGCGATGGAATGGATGCTGGAAATCGGAGCGGTTTTCCTGAAGACGGAGACGGAGTTGCTGCTGAAAAGCCGTCGTGTCGTTCCAGGGCGTTTACTGGAAGCGGGCTTTGTGTTCGACTTCCCAACGTGGCAGGAAGCAGCATTTGACCTATGCCAGAGAAGTGGCGCACAGACGACGGAGAGGGTTCCCTCCAAATAGCAGATCGCTCTGCAAACTCAACTTTTCGACGAATGGCACAATCACGTGTCAGCTATTTCAGATCGAAGCCGAGTTGCTGTAGAATCTCGCGCAGAATATGTCTGCCGCTCAGATTTGCAGGACTCGCGACACGTTCTGCGGAATGCCTCGACCAGTCACCGTCTACGTTCATATTCTGCGAATTATAGAACGCTTTCATAGTGACATTATAGTGTTCGATCGCGATGGACTCCGCTTCGAGGTTGTATTTTTCCAGATGCAGAATAGCCGACTGCGGGAGTCGCGGTTTTACCGCACTGGTATCGTTTTCGGAGGGGATACCGACGGTCATACCGAATAGTCCGACGACTCGCGGCGGCAAACCGAGTAGCGCCGCCAATTCGCGTGGATTGTTGCGCGCCCCGCCGACGTAGCAGATACCCAATCCGTTCGCTTCCGCAGCTGCAGCGGCATTTTGCGCGGCTAGCGAAGCGTCGATCGTCGCCATCAGGAACATTTCGAGGTACTCCAGCCCTTCACCGGGGAGACCGATCTGATCTGAGATTCGGGTCAGTCGCGACAGATCGGCGCAGAATATCAGGAACAGCGGCGCCTGCCGGATAAATTCTTGATTGCCGCTGAGCATAGCGGCTTCCGATTTGCGCGCCGGGTCCTGCAGCGCGATCACGCTCCAGGTCTGTAGATTTGAGGAAGTAGCCGCGCTCTGCGCTGCCGCGCAGAGAAGTTCCAACGTTCCGGCAGGCAGCGGATCGGGTTTATACTTTCGCACCGACTTATGCTCGAGCAGCACCTGTGTGACGCTGTCCACAGCCTCAAAAAGTCGAGGCGCGTCCGATCCATACCGCTCTGTAAGAAGGTTATCCATCATTATAAAGGTCTGCCCCTGTTCCATCACTGCTCCTCAAAAATGTTCTGCTGACGAGTACGCAGCAATCATTTTCCGTTGATTGACAAAATAGCGTCAGTTAGCGCCGCAGTTTGACAATGTTCTGCGAAACATTGCGGCTATGATTTCGTCTCATTGAATTCCGCTCGACGCTATCGTTCTTACAAAATCGACTGGCACGAAAATCAAAAATAGGCTATCATTAGCATACTGTATAACTACTCTCGCTCGCTTTCGAAGGATCACTTTCTCAATGACCTTTTCTTCATACGCCATAACAGGCAAATCTGCCGTGTTCACAGCACTTGGAACCGTTACGCTCTCTCTGCTGGTCGGGTTTGCCTGGGCTGATCATATCGTTAAGCCGCAGACAAACAAAACCGGCGTCAAAAAGAGTACGAAACCAGTGGTCAGCGCCGCTGCGCCATTTCGATTCAGTAAAGTAGACTACAACCGCGATGTGCGACCGATACTCTCTGAAAAATGCTTCAAGTGTCACGGAGCGGATCCGAAAGCGATTCAGGGCGGGTTGCGCCTCGACACTAAAGAGGGAGCCTACAAGACTCTCGCAAGCGGAAGAATCGCTATTGTTGCGGGCAATCCACGGCTGAGCGAGATACTCGAACGGATCGATGCAGCCAACTCGCCGCTGCTGATGCCGCCTGCCATCTCCCACAAAACCCTGAATGCAGAAGAGAAACTGACGCTCAAACGATGGATTTCGCAGGGCGCTGAATACAAGCCGCACTGGGCATTCGTCAAACCGGTTCGTCCATCGCTGCCTGCAGTCAAAATGACGTCCTGGTCACGCAACGGAATCGACCGGTTTCTGCTTTCTCGCCTCGAGCAGGAAGGGCTGAAGCCATCACCCGAAGCGGATAAAGCGACACTCCTGCGACGCGTCACCCTCGACCTCACCGGTCTGCCCCCGACCATGCAGGAGCAGAAAGATTTTACCGCGGATAAATCACCGAAAGCCTACGAAAAAGTCGTCGATCGTCTGCTGGCGTCGCCGCGCTACGGCGAACGAATGGCGCAGGCATGGATGGACGATGCGCGCTACGCCGACAGCAATGGCTATCAGGCGGACTGGGAGCGCTACCAGTGGCGATGGCGCGACTGGGTAATCGACGCTTACAATAACAATATGCCTTTTGATCAGTTTACGATCGAACAGATCGCGGGAGATATGCTGCCCAACTCGACACAGTCTCAGAAGATCGCGACTGGCTTCAATCGCAACCACCGCATAAATACCGAAGGCGGCGTAATTCCTGAAGAGTGGCGACTGGAGACGGTGATCGATCGTGTCGAGACGACTTCTGCCGTCTGGCTCGGCTTGACAATGGGCTGCGCGCGCTGCCACGATCATAAATATGATCCGCTCTCCCAAAAAGAGTTTTATCAGGTCGCGTCCTATTTCAACAACGTTCCCGAGACCGGTTCCGGCGAAGAGAGAGCGGTCAATCACCCACCCTTCATTCGCGCCCCGACAACCGAACAGGACCAGAAACTCGCTGCCGCCGATGCCGGTCTGGCGAAACTGAACACCTGGCTGACCGCGCGCGTTGCAGTGAACACACCTGCTTCCGAAGGCTGGAAGACCGCATCCTCCCCTGCAGAAGATGCCGCGCTGCTGAAGGGAATCGTCGCCCGTTACAAACTTTCTGCGATGCCTGTCGTCGTTGGCGGCTCTGCGCCGCTTCCTACGCTCGTCGGGAAAGTGACCGCGGATGCGGGGCGTTCGACCGGAGCGGTCGTCACCGACGGAAGCGATCATGTCGATCTCGGCAATATCGGCGACTTCGATACGAAAGAGGCTTTTGCCTACGGCGGCTGGATCAACCCCAACACTGGTGGCGGCGCACCGATCACGAAAATGGACGCGGGCAACAGTTTCCGAGGCTGGGATATCTATCTCTCCGGCGGGCGAGTCGCGACGCACATCGTCAACAAATGGCCGGAAAACGCGCTGAAGGTGACCTCGAAACAGACGATTCCGAACGGGCAGTGGTCCCACATTTTTGTGACCTATGATGGCACGGCGAAGCCCGACGGCGTAAAACTATACATCAACGGTAAAGCAGCGGATGTCGATGTTGAGATGAACACCCTGACCGGAACGATCCGAACTCCTGTAACCGCTAAAATCGGAACGCGAACCGGCGCGGATGGTTTCGCGGGCAAAGTAGACGATGTCGTGCTGTACAACCGCGCTCCTGCCGCGAGTGAAATCGCGCTGCTCGCGGGCGGCGATCCGGCGAAGATTCTGCTGGCGGTTGCGCCGGACAAGCGCACTCCCGATCAGAAACTCGAGATCGCAAAACTGTGGTCGGAACGTAACGATCCCGAGTACAAAAAGCAGGCTGCTGAGCGCGATGCCACCGCCAAAACACGCGCCGATATCGACGGTCAGATCACGACCGTAATGATTATGGAGGAGATGCCGAAACCTCGTGAAGCTTTCATTCTGGTACGCGGTCAGTACGATAAGCACGGGGAAAAGGTGACAGCGAACCTGCCAGCCGCGTTCGGTTCGCTTCCGAAGAACGCCCCGAACAACCGCCTCGGTCTCGCAGAATGGATCGCCAGCCCCGATAATCCGCTGACTGCCCGCGTCGCTGTCAATCGGTTCTGGGAGAAGTTTTTCGGTATCGGGCTTGTGCCGACCACGGAAGATTTCGGGACACGCGCCGAGTTTCCGAGCAATCCCGAGCTTCTCGACTGGCTTGCGACCGAGTTTGTCCGCGAAAAGTGGGATCAGAAAGCGATCCAGAAACTCATCGTGACGAGCGCCGCCTATCGTCAGTCATCGAAGTTGACGCCTGCGCTGCTCGAGCGCGATCCCGAAAATCGACTGCTTGCTCGCGGTCCACGCTTCAGACTGCAGGCGGAGATGATTCACGATCAGGCGCTTGCCGTGTCGGGACTGCTCGTGGAAAAGATCGGCGGTCCCTCCGTACGGCCTTATCAGCCAGACGGTATCTGGAACGAGATCAGCAGCTATGGCAACCTGACCAACTATATGCACGACAAGGGCGATAATCTCTATCGCAGGAGTCTCTACACGATCTGGAAACGTACGGCTGCACCACCGGTTCTTACGCTGTTCGATGTGCCGGGACGCGAGATGTGCCGCGTGCGACGTTCCCGTACCAACACGCCGCTGCAGGCGCTCGTGCTGATGAACGAAGTCACGTTCGTCGAGGCGGCGCGCGTACTGGCGGAACGCATGATGACCGAGGGCGGAACAACGCCCGAAAAACGCATCGCCTACGCATTCCAGCGTACGCTCAATCGGATGCCGACACCTGCCGAGAGTAAAATCCTTGCCACCGGTCAGCGTAAACTGCTTGTCCGTTACCGTGCTGCTTCTGCCGAGGCGGAAAAGCTCATCAGTATTGGGGACGCGCCACGCAATCCGAAACTCGAGGCAGCGGACCTTGCCGCCTGCACGATGACCGCAAGCATTCTGCTCAATATGGACGAAACGATCACGAAAGAGTAGCTATTTCACCACCCCAACCCTCTCCTTCATCGGGAGGGAAGAACCGCCCCCCAACCCGCTCCTTCGCAAGGAGGGGGAGGGAATATAGGTGCGGAAATCGTTTGTATCAACACCGGTACAGAAGCGTATAGTTACACGAAAGAATAAGCTCTCATGCCAGATAAAACAGATAAAGTGATTCAGCTCCAGGACATCATCAATCGACGGGCTTTTCTTACGCAGTCGGCAGCGAGCATCGGGCTTGCCGCGCTGGCAGAACTGCTTGGCGACCAATCCGCCGGAGCGGATTCGGCGGTCAAATCCGCATCCAAGAATGGCGGAGGACTCGCAGGTGTCCCACATTTCAAGCCGAAGGCGAAGCGGATCATCTACCTGTTTCAGTCGGGTGCGCCCTCGCAGATGGACCTGTTCGATTACAAACCGATGCTGCTAAAGCGACGCGGTGAGGAGTTACCAGACTCAATCCGCAACGGTCAGCGGCTGACGGGCATGACGTCGGGGCAGGCGAAGTTTCCGGTCGCGCCGACGATCTTCAAGTTTGCGCCCCATGGCAAAAGCGGTATGGTGCTGAGCGAACTGCTGCCCAATATATCGACGCTCGCCGATGAGATGTGCCTGATCCGCTCGATGAACACCGAGTCGATCAATCACGATCCAGCGATCACTTTCTTCCAGACCGGTTCGCAGCTGGCAGGTCGTCCGAGCATCGGCTCGTGGCTGTCTTATGGTCTCGGCACTCAAAACAAAGACCTTCCTGCGTTCGTCGTCCTCACCTCGCGCGGGACGGGACGTACAGACGATCAGCCGCTCTATGACCGACTGTGGGGATCGGGTTTTCTGCCGACCCAGCATCAGGGCGTCAAGTTTCGTAATGCGGGCGATCCGGTGCTCTACCTTTCGAATCCAGCGGGAGTAGATCGCACTATCCGCCGAGAGATGCTCGACGAACTGGATCAGATCAATCAGCTCGAACACACGGCAGTCGGCGATCCCGAGATACAGACGCGCATTTCTCAGTATGAATTGGCCTTTCGAATGCAGGCATCCGTCCCCGATCTTACCGACGCCTCGAAGGAGCCTCAGCATATCCTTGACTCCTACGGTCCCGACGTAAAGAAACCGGGCACATTCGCGGCAAACTGTCTGCTTGCACGACGTCTGTGTGAAAAAGGGGTCCGGTTCATGCAGTTGTTCCACATGGGCTGGGATCATCATGGCGGTCTTCCGAACGCAATACGCGGCCAGTGCCGCGACACCGATCAGCCGACGACCGCGCTGATTCGCGACCTCGAGCAGCGCGGGCTGATGGAGGATACGATAATCGTGTGGGGCGGGGAGTTTGGGCGCACGGTCTATTCGCAGGGAACGCTGACGGAGATGGACTACGGGCGTGACCATCATCCGCGCTGTTTTTCGATGTGGATGACGGGAGCAGGAATCAAGAAGGGCGTTACGATCGGTGAGACGGACGATTATAGCTACAATATCGTCAAGGACCCGGTCAATGTCCATGATCTCCACGCGACACTTCTGAACCTGCTCGGTATCGATCACACGCGGCTGACGTACCGGTTCCAGGGGCGCGACTTCCGCCTGACGGACGTTTCCGGCGAGTTGATTAAAGCTGCGATGGCTTAGACACCCGGAAAGAACACCGTCTGAAAGAACAATGTTCGGGCATTTGTAGGGGCGCTGCTTGCTGCGCCCTCCCGTTGCGAGATGATCCAGTCACCCTGCGCAGACGAGCTTTTTGCCGGGCACAGAGCCGATATAGAATAGTCGGTATGGAAAGAGGTCTCGATGTCGAACGCGTTGGAAGCTCTTACCTATACCAATCCGCTCTATCCTCGGTACTTCGCCGATCCATTTGTCTGGCGGTACAAAGACGAATATTACGCCGTGGGCACAGGGCCAGCAGAGGCGAGCGGGGAGACAAAAGAGGCTGAAGCGTCATCGTCAGCGATGCCTGACGGCTTACGAATCTTTCCGTTGCTGCACTCCGTCGATTTTGTCGACTGGCGTTATGTTACCGGCGCGCTGGTTCCGCCCAGTCCCAATCTGGGAGACAGCTTCTGGGCTCCGGAAGTCGCCTTTCATCAGGGCATCTTCTATCTATACTATTCGGTAGGCAAAGAGGATAAAGGACACCAGTTGCGCGTCGCGACATCCAGCGATCCGCTTGGACCGTACACCGACACCGGAAAGTCGCTCGTCGATCCGACCCTGTTTCCATTCACGATCGATGCCCACGCCTTCGAGGATGACGATGGACAGTGGTACCTCTACTATGCACGGGATTTTCTCGATCTCGAGGGCGAGCGCAGGGCAGGTACGGCGCTTGTGGTCGACCGTATGATAGACATGACCACGCTCGCCGGGACGCCGACCACCGTGGCGCGGGCGCGCTACGACTGGCAGCTCTATATAGCGGACCGGACGATGTATGGGGCGCAGTGGGACTGGCACACGCTCGAGGGTCCTTCGGTCGTTAAGCGCGATGGACGGTACTACTGTTTTTACAGTGGCGGCCGGTGGGAAACCGAGACGTACGGAGTGGACTACTGCGTGGCCGAGCACCCGCTCGGGCCGTGGGATGATTCCGGCTCTAAAAACGGGCCGCGCGTGCTGAAGACAGTGCCGGGTCAGGTAATCGGTCCCGGTCATAACTCGATCGTCAAAGGACCGGACAAAGTAACGGACTATATCGTCTACCACGCGTGGGACCCGCTTCGGACCGCGCGAAGGATGTGCATCGACCGCCTTGTCTGGACGCCGGAAGGTCCGCGCGCCGAGGGACCAACATTGTCGCCGCAGACCGTCGAACGTATACGGTCTGCGCAGGACAAGCTCTGAGCCACGTCACTGCTCCGTTTGCATTGGCGCTCTTGCCAAGCATCATTAACGAGTGAGCGGTGTCGATGAGTTGCGGTGAGGACGGATTCATCTCATTTGCCGACCCCGCTCTTTATTCCGGCTGAGACTGCGAGCAGTGCGATTACTCCGCGACGCTGCTGCCCGTACACGAGGTCGATACTCTTGATCTCGACGTTCGGTCGCGGATTGTTCCACCGCATCTGATAGGCGACCGCTGTATAGGGCGTTCCCTCATATGGGCGGAGCCAGGCGATCTGTGCGCCAGGCAACGGGGCAGGCGATTTCTGCTTGTAGTCCTCAACGTCGATTTCGGAATAGATCGGGACTTTCACCTGCTGACCGTCCGCATAGTTGATAACATAATCCGCCGTTTCGAACTTCGTATTGTCCCGCACCTCCTGTTCGTTCCGCCGCTGATCGATACGTGCCGCCTGAAGGAAGAACAGCGCGTCCGCTTTACGCCCGACCGGAATGCCGCGTATCGAATCGGCCAATCCGTTCGGTACACCCTCCCCGGCGAGCATTACCGCAGTTGGAACAGGTGAGGTCGCGAAAGTATAGATGCTGTAATCAACACCTGCGAACGTCTGCCTGCCGCCGGGAAAAGCGGCGAACGTAAAGTTCTTGTCCCCGAACCAGCCTTGCTCCCCACGATACTGATTTGCCTGCTTCGAAATATCGATCGGCTGATAGACCAGATTTGCACTGGAAATCGCGTTTCCGCTTCCAGCAAACGGCGCCTTCATATTTCTGAGCAGCGTAGCCAGTATCGTCTGCTTCTTGATCACATTTTCAGGCACCGCTTCGTTGTCGAGAAAATTGACATTACAGAGCACGATACCGCCGCTGCCCTGCGGATAAGCGACCATTGCGCCGATGTTTAGCAACGGTTTGACCTTCTTGTAAAACTCCGGTGTGCGCTTCGCCTTGAGGTAAATGTTGTCGATCCCGATCAGGTCCTGCCCATTCTGCCTTTTATCAGGCAGGGATTTCCACTCGGCGATTTCCAGCGTGATCTCCTTTGCCGCAATCAGAGAGGGTATCGCGAATGTCTGCGGCTGATCGTCCGGGCGCGTCGGCAGTTCGACTCGGTTCTTGCCGTCGAAAACCAGATTGACTTTCGTCGTCGGATTATACATTACATTGCCGACATAGGTGAACTCAGTGATCGTTTCCTGGCGCGGAAAGGTGATCGGGATCGGAAACGGTTTGCCCTCCGTCGGGGCGGGAAAGTCGATGATCAGCGGCCAGCCGTCTGCGGAAACGAAGTTGTTGACGATGTTATCGTAAGCAAAAAAGGTGGATTTACCGAAGGGCGCGACGTCATCATAGTCCACGACATAGCTGAACGCGTCCGTCGCCGGATACTGCCCCGCGTTATAATCGAAAATCTGTTTGCCGGAGCCGATAACGATGTTCGAGGTCGCCAGTCCCGCCGTCAGTGGGTTACGAACCGCCGGAAAAGTCACCTTCTCGCGCCCGAACGGACGTATCAGATGCGCGACGCCGACGAGCTTATTGTAGTCGCCCAGACCTTCAGGCGTCAGGTTGTTCAGCAGCAGCCAGCCGCCACCTTCAGTGAACGTTTTGACTTTCGCCTCATTCTGCGCCAGCGTTTTCAGGTTAGCGGATGTCGCGCTCACTACTGCGATGCTGCCAGGTTTAGCGATTGCCGACAGAACATCGCTGTCTTTACCGTAGGCGACGCCGATCGCATCGACCGCTTTGGTTAGACGCGGATTGTCAGAAACGAGTGCGACCGACCGAAAAACCTGTTTATATGTCTGACCATAGTCGATCATGTTCAGCAAAAGCCGATGCGCCACAGGGCTGGTGGCAGCTTTCTCGCCGATAACGAGCTGACTCAAAAGCAGTATGCCTTTACCGGAAGGCATCTCGATCAAGGCGGAATCCTTCAATTGATCATCGCACTGCAGCAGCGATTTTCCGCCGGAAGTGGGTTTGTTGTAGGCATTGCGGTAGAGTACGCCATCCCCGCTCCAGGTGAAGAAATCCTTTTGTGCCAGACCCATCATGATTGGATGATCGAGGTCTTCGACGAACCCGATGCGCCCCTCATTTTTATCGAGGCGCATCGCTCCAGGCAGCGCCTGAAACTGCAGCGGAAACTTCTGCTCGAGAACGATCACCGACCTGCCAGCGGCAGCATAGGCTGCCAGAATTCCCGAGGTGCTCGAAACCGCATCGACCGCATCTTTGCCAATCAGCAGTGTTTTCGCATTTGCAGGCAGACTGCTGAGACTGCTGATCGGGGTAAAGGTGATTCTATCCGCAGTGAGCAACGGGGTGACACTTTTGTTCGGATCATAGACGACGAGCGAGCCTTCAACCTGGGATGCCAGTCGGAGTCGGCCGGGTTTACTACCAGCACTGCTATGTGCGCCACCGACTGTACTTTTTGTGCCGCTTATTTGGGTTTTGCTTTTATGGAAAAGCGCTGTGGGTCTGCCAGTCCCCAGCACAGAGATTTGTTTGGTATCCTGAAACACCTGCTTGCCTTTTACAGAAAGTGCAAGTGTCCACTCGCCCTCCTGCCGTGTCGAGACCTGCGGCATAGTTAGAGTTACATCGAATTTGTGGTTCATTCCGGCAGCGATTTTGTGAACGGACGTTTCAGTGGCAGCGGTTTTGCCGCCGATTTTAAGTGTGCATGTCAGCATGATCGGGTCGTCGAATCGCGTATCGTTGAAGATGCCCATCGTGCGCACGACTTTTTGACCGGAGCCGAAAGTCCAGTCCCATTGTCGGCAGAGGACAGCGACTGGCTGCCAGGAGTTGTAATAAGCGTCGCTCTCGCCCCCGAGCCAGAAATGGAACGAGATGCCATTCCAACGGTAACCTTCGGAGTAAATTTTGCCGATAAGTCCCAGTGCCGGGTGTGATTCCGCCTTGCCGACGAAGGCGCTTTCGCCGCCGACAGTTGCGAGACTGGACAGTTCGAATCCGCTCGCGAAATACGCTTCTCCCATTAGGATCGGCTTCTGGTGCGTGATAGGCCATTTCTGTCGGTCCGTCAAACCTTTAATATCATAAGCTGCGTCGGGCAGCGAACTTAGCGGAGCCTCCATATAGTGACCGCCGTAAACGGGCAGCGACTCATCGAGCAGGGCATTTCCGCCATCGGTCATTTGAGGACGGGTAGGATCGAGCTGTGCGAGAATCTGCCCTGCTTTTCGCATCTCAAGATCGGTAATGGGATTCAGCCCAAAGACGCTCGAGTTGATGAAGGTAATCTCATTTTCCATCGACCAGATAAAAATAGAAGGGTGATTGCGCTGTCCCCTTGCCCAGGCACGAAGCTGGCGATGCCAGTTATCGTACAATGCCCTGCGCGCAACGGTCGTCTCTTTACCGTTCACTTTCACCTGTTCGGTCAGTCGGTACGCTGCCTTCTCGCCATCGAAAATACCGGTGCGACGAACAGGAATGCCATGCGAGTCGTAGAAGTCGAGCGTCTGCTCGAGGTTCATGCCGCCCTGTCCGTTTTCGTTCCACAGACGCTGCATATTCTGTCCATGCCTGTGCCATGTCGCGACTGCTGCCTCCGGATTCTCTACTCCGAAATCAGCAAGGTCCGCTCTGCCATGCCAGGGAATACCGTTGAGCGTGAAGGTTGCGCCGTGCCAGTCCCACTCACGAAATCCGAATTTTGTCGTGCGTGAGTCGAGCTGTTTGCCGCCGACGCTGAGTTTTGTAGTGACCAAATACTGCTGCGGGTCGTCGGGCCACCAGAGTTTGGGCTTTGCAAAAGTTTCGTTCAGCCTGATGACGACCTCTTTGCCAGCAGGAACCTGCACCTGTTTCGTCTCGAACGTCTTCTCCGTATCACCGCTTTTCAGAGGGGCAACGGAATTTGCAACGGTCACATCGATCGGGTTCGCAGTGGGATTTTTGAGTGTAATTTCCAATCCTAGCGATTTGTTTTTGACGGAGGGCAGTGCGAAAACGTCGGAAGTGTAGACTTTCCCCGCGGAAACGAGCGTCGGTTCCTGCAAAATGCCGTTCTCACGATGGTTCCAGACCGGAAAGTCCAGCGTCATCGAACTGCCCTGGTTGTCCGTAAAGAATTCGGTCGGCATCATGAAACTGGTTCGGAGATTTTTGCCGTCGTTGGTATCGATCGCATAGTAGGTGTCTTTGATGCCGACCCAGATTTCGTTATTGCCAGACTTCACCGCTTTGGAAATATCGCAGTCCCAGAGCGCGAAGGGAGTATCGTCGGAGCCGCAGTACTGACCGTTCACGAAAACGGAGGCGATCATATTGAGCGAGGGGAAATGCAGGTAATAGGAATGGTCCTTTGACCCAGCAGGTATGTCGACTCGTGTGCGCAGGAAGTAACGGTGTGCGAAGGTCAGTTCCGGGCGTTGCTTATTCTTATCACCAGGAATCGAGATGCTTTCCCAGTGTAAATCTTCGGGATTCGGAAGTGATTTGATCGGCGCAGTACGATCCTTGACGAGCATCTCGTCCCACCGTGCAATCTGCCATTCGCCTTTTAGCGAAAGGGCATTCTGTGCAGATGGAGTAGTGGCTGGCATCGAAAAAGTCTTATTCGCCGCTGACTTGATCGCTGGCGTTTGCCAGCTCATATCATTCGGCCTGTAGGGTCCATGAGGGTGAAAGTCGCCTTTGAACAGGCATAGAGCGTCAGAAGAGTAAAATATGCGCTGAGGTTTTTTCTGAACATCGTAAGTAATTGGAAGTCGGATCTGCAGCGTGTGGCTTCCTGCATTCAGAGAGGTTTGTCCCATTTTCAGCCATGCGATCGATGCCCAGAATCCGATTTCTGTTAGATCCGTCGTGATTTCGTCCGGCGAAACCACCTTCCATGCAGCGTCGTCCAGTCTCCAGTCGAAAGCCGAGCGTACGTTCTCAAAACCCAAACGATTCCATACCTGGTAAGTACCGGTCGTCGGGGCGTTGAATTTGTAACTGAGCAAAATGCCACCAGCAGGTGTCTTTTTCTCGACATCTTTGTCATCGATGTTGACCTGCAGCCAGTTGTCGCCCGACATCACTTTGCCGCCCCAGGGCGAGGGCTTCATGTCGATATTAGCAGCAGTGGGCTTCTCACTCTCGACCCACACGAAATCGGCTGGCTCTTTTTGCGCTGCGAAAGCAGATGACGGGCATTGAAAGCAGAATAATGAAACAGCCATACCCAGACACAGTCGGGCTGTAGCAAACTGGAATAACTTGGAATGCATTTGTATTCCCTTTTCATGTAAAGTTGCAGGCATCACAAAAACGCCGCGTTGGCGGCATGTGAATAGTCTTGAATCAGTATTTCTGCGCCCTCGGTCGAAATTCATTCTTTCCGACCAGCAAATACGAAATATGTTTCGATTACTTTTCACCAATTTTTCACCTATCCTGCGTCTCCGTCCCCAATGCTCGACTACAGTGATACCCTTTGTCAAGATTCTATCCCATCTCTTTCAGATGGTGAGTCGGACCGTTCACCTGATCTTCGAGACTCTCGGCTCTTCCATTCCAAAACTGCACGAAGTTCAATCTGCAGTTATAAACGCTCGGCGCGTTGATACCACCGACCTGTTCCTGTATGCCGATCGAGTGCCAGCATTGTCCGGGCCGCCTTCACCGTTATCCTGGGATAGTTCTGGCATGAATACGAGAGAACGTGGATTACGATTTTGAGTTCGCAACTATACAAGCGTATCTGATGGGCATTAATCTGTTCGTTGCGACAGGATATTGATAACCAGCGCTGAGT
>Ga0123337_10004814_pt1 | contig 13553 bp, 16 predicted proteins | sample frozenSSSSmetaG_FD_89792 | JGI IMG/M metagenome (GOLD analysis project Ga0123337, IMG submission 89792) | Glacier valley bacterial and archeal communities from Borup Fiord, Nunavut, Canada, to study Microbial Dark Matter (Phase II) -... | ecosystem: Environmental > Aquatic > Freshwater > Ice >... | reverse complement strand
CCGTCGGCAGGTAAATATTCCATTTGCCAAACGCCGCAAAAGGCATCGGTTTGTGCCCAAAGGCTGACTGAAGCAAACAGCCCGTAAAAAAACAATATCAACGATTTTCTCAACATTGGTGGTTTCCAATTTGTAAAAGTGTACAACAAAGGAAACGAAAAAATTAGTTCCTCAAATCTATTTTAATTTGAAGACCGGTTAAAGTACCGCCAAATAGTTTAAACCATTGCAGGACAACATGATTCAAGAGATAAAATTCGTCGACCCTCCCACTTCATTTCGAACTAAAATACAAACACCGGAATCTTATCAGGATTCCGGTGTTTGCTTATGTTAGTTATATCAATGCAAATCCCTTGCTATTTCGCCATGATAGGAAGCATCCAATCCCTCCTCCTCTTCTTCTGCGGTAACCTTTACCCTCGTGATTTTATTGATGAGGGCCAGCATGAGATAAGTAAAAACAAAAGCGTACACCGACGTTAACACCACTGCCACTACTTCTTTCAAAAAGAAACTAAAACCACCGCCAAAAAACAAACCATCTGCACCGTTTGGGTTAATCGTTTTTGTGGCAAACAAGCCCAGCAAAATGGTTCCCAAAACTCCACCCATGCCATGCACGCCCCAAACATCGAGCGCATCATCCCAGCCCATTCTATTTTTCAACTTCACAGCGGAATAACAGGTAATGGAGGCCAGAATACCGGTTACAAAAGCCATGTCATAAGTTATAAAACCAGCAGCCGGTGTTACGGTTGCCAGCCCGGCAACAGAACCGGTAAGCAGCCCTACAAATGTTGGACGTTTTGCACCTGTAGTCCATTCTATTACCAGCCAGGTTACTGCTGCAACAGAAGCGGAGATATCCGTATTGATAAAAGATAAAGCAGTAATGCCATTTACCTGCAATTCGCTGCCGGCATTGAAACCATACCAGCCAAACCAAAGCAGCGCAGTACCAATGGCAACCAGCGGAAGGTTATTGGGACGTTCATTCACAGACCGTCTTTTGCCCACATAAATTACAGATGCCAGGGCAGCAAAGCCTGCGGTTGCATGTACGGTTATGCCACCGGCAAAATCAAGCACTCCCCATTTTGCCATCAATCCGTTTCCCCAAATCATATGTACAAAAGGATAATAAACCAATATTTGCCAGAAGGTTAAAAAGATGAAATAGGCCTTAAAAGTGATCCTGTTTGCAAAAGCTCCCGTGATCAATGCGGGTGTGATAATCGCAAACATCATCTGGTAAGCGATGAAAACAATTTCGGGAAAACGCTTATCGGGTGAAAAAAGTGTATCGGGGTGGATGCCATGGTAAAACGCTTTATCTAAATTACCAATGACGCCGCCCTCTCCCCCGCTAAAGCAAAGCGAATAGCCGAAAATGAACCATAGTACAGAGGTCCAGCCCATTGATACAAAACTCTGCATCATTACGTTGAGAATGTTTTTTTTGCAGGCTAGTCCTCCATAAAAAAAAGCCAGCCCCGGTGTCATGAGCATAACAAGGCTGGTGGCCAATAGCATAAAGGCGGTTAATCCGGTATCAAGCATCGTTGTATTTTTAAGAGCGCAAAAGTATTGATTATGCAAACAAATTACGCATGTAATAATTTTCAATATACCATACTGAAAAGCAGGGGCAGCCCAACAATGGATTCAGGCAATTATTTTACACATTCAGGTAAAATGCCATAATAAGAAACGGGTGCCATTGAATAGCACCCGTTTTAAAAAATATACCCCTGTAAAAGATTCCGTTAGTTACCGGTTTTCTTTACATACTTTGTCAGAATTACAATTTGTGATCCGTTTACCTTTCCCTCTATCTGCTCGTTGTTGTCCGCAACCAAACGAATATTATGTACTACGGTTCCCACTTTGGCACTAAAAGTTGCGCCTTTCACATCGAGTGTTTTTGTCAATACAACATTGTCGCCCTGCTTTAGTAACGCCCCAAAACAATCCAAATGTTTTACAACATCATCCGAGTTGATATCATCGCCGGAAGCTTTCGCCCATTCCATTGTTTCTTCGTCCAGGTAGGCAATGTCGAGCAAATCGTTTACCCAGTCCAGTTGTTTTAATTTATGCAGCATACGCCAGGACACTACTTTTACCGCAGGCTCTTCGCTCCAGATGCTATCGTTCAGGCAACGCCAGTGATTGGCATCGGCCGTTTCGATGTTTTCCATCTGTGCTTTACAGGTTGGACAGATCCAGATATGATGCTCCAATTTGTTACCGGGGCTTGATGGTATTGCATAGGATATGCCGACTTCATCCGAGCCACACAATTCGCAATGTTCATTGCTTCTTTTTTGTAGTTCCTTTTCAAAACTCATAGTGATGGTTGTTTTAACGGCGGCGAAGGTAATAAAATTAATTGCCTTGCCATTAGCTACTTTTTATACCTGCTAAACTGCTTACCACCATATAATCTATGCTGTCAAAAAGTTTTTTATTGTGAACAATCATCAATAAAATAGGGATGCCACCCAACGAAAAAGCCTTTGTATTGTTCATCGTTGCCTTATCTATTTTTAATACACTTGTTGTGTTACTTAGCCATTTAAAACACTTCGAAATAGAGAAAACTTTTAGCAAATTGGCATTAAAGCCTGGTATATAAAAATGACTACCGATCATCGGATACTTTGCTAGCTGTTGATGTACAAAAGGTACCAAAAAAAAGTTGCCCTTTTTCAAAGGCAACTTTTAAATAAATGAAGCTGTTCATTATGCAATCTCTATCTGCCTTGGCGGCCTTTGTTTCACTTCCTCTCTTTTTGGAATTAACAGGTGAAGTATTCCATTGTCATACTTTGCTTCAATTCTTTCAATATCCACTACATCCTTACGCAGGTTGAAAGTTCGTTGAAAAGACTGATAGCTGAATTCCCTGAGCGAATACCTTTCATCTTCCCGCTGCTGCACCTGATTGCTTTTTTCTGAACTGATGGTAAGTGTATTACCATCCAGTTCAATTTTAAATTCATTCTTTGTCATGCCCGGAGCCGCCACTTCCACCTGGTAGTTATCTGCGGTTTCCCTGATATTAACTGCGGGGATAGTGGTGTTGGTGTCAGAAAAATTGTTACTTCCCCAATTAAACAGATCCCTGTTAAAGAGATCATCAAAAAGCACCGGAAATGAATTTAACATGCTTCCATTTCTTTTTACAAGTGTCATAAAAACCTCCTTTTTTAAATGATTAAAAAATAAATTTTAAACAGATAAAATCAATTCCTGTGCCACTGGAAAAGCAAAATAAAAAAAATGAAATTTTGACTTAAAATGGAATAAAAAATGACAGGAAAAAAGTCAAAATTTCTTGAAAAATTATGGGGAATAAAAGGAAGGAAAAAGTTGAACGCTAGCTGGCAGCAGGGACCAGTTACAGTTGTAGAGTTTATTAAAATAAAAAATGGTATCGGGAGCTATCATCAATAAATATGTGGCAGTTATGTATTGCATTTGATTCCGGGAGACCATCGGTCTAATTGAAAAAATAAAAAAAAATCCTGATCATATTCCGGAGTTTTTTTTAATTGAGCCATTTCAATTATGAAATTTTCCCGTTGGTAATAAACTTAATCTGGACCTGCTTTTCGGGATCAGTTGCACCCGGTACACCAATCAATAGGATAGTATATACTTTTGCCTTTTCCACAGTAATCGTCCGGGTGGCTGATATTGCAGCGCCGTTGTTGATACTAATAGTAAGCTCACCAGGATTCACGCCAGAGAAACCAGAGATCGTAGCATAACCGGTACTGCTATTGGCAATATCTGTTCCGGCGGCGGTAAGTGTAACCAGCGGCTTACTGGAATCTGGTATTGCATTGATGTACCGAACGAAAGCCTTCCCTGTCGCAGCTGATAAACTATCCAGTTCATCCGTAACAATCAGGTTTTTATAGTTACCATTAGCACCCAGCGCAAAAACTGAATAATAATGATTGGTGTCAAATACAGCGCTGGTAGTGGCAAACGGAGTTCCACTATTAAAATCCAGGGCAGACACTTCCCTTGTTCCCGGAAAAACAGCTTGATAATAGCCTGTGTAATTGGTGTAAAGCAATGGTGAATTGTTGAGTCTTGAACCTCCGATCGTAAAGCCAATCGCCCCCTTATCCGAAGCCAGGTTAAATGCCATTAATGCGGCTGATGAAGGATTGGTGTTAATGTCGTCGCCTGACTTTTTACAAGACGAAAAAATAAATACTGTTGCCAGGATACTGATGGCAATAAATATTCTATTTCGCCCGGCATTTGTTTTCTTTTCCATACTAAAAATTTAAAATAAAAAAATGAATGAGCACCAAGTGCAGAAAATACAGTGCCAATAGAAGCCATTAAAAGTTAAAATAATAACAAGGAAATAGTATTAACAAATGATAAAAATAAACTCCGATTGAAAATTATGTATGGAAGAGAATAACCTTAAGATAGTACTTCAAAAAAAGATTTGAAGTAAAAGAGGTTACTTTCGTTTTAAATAAAATACTAATATCCGGATTGGACTGTGTTAACGAAAGAAGCCATGATAAAACCCGCCAGCAGTAAAGCCCTCGATATGCAGAAACATAAATTTTACATACCAGCATTCAATTGACTGGATATATCGGGATTAATATCAAACGAGCATCTGCAGTATTTGCTTTTATATTGCAATTATAATTCCACCTCAAAAAGAAGAAGAGAAAGTTTTGTACATGCCTAATGTAAAAAATCGTTGAAGCTGTTCTTTAGATGTTAATATCTCAGTGTGTTGCTGAAACTGGCTTTGCTACCACCACCTGCTCAAGCGAAATACGCTTATTCTTTTTAAGCATCTTGAAAAAAACAGGAGACAGCCCGGTTATCTTTTTAAACTGGTTGGAGAAGTGAGCCACACTGCTGTAATGCATCTTGTAGGCTATTTCAGTAATATTGAGTTCGTTGTAAATAATGAGCTCTTTTGCCCGTTCAATCTTATGTACTATAATGAACTGCTGAATGGTAGAACCGGTGATTTCAGAAAAAAGGTTGGAAATATAGGTATAGTCGACTTCAAGTTTTTGACTTAAGAAATCAGAGTAATTCGATTCAAGCGGTTCATCTGAATAATGAATCATTTCAATGATTGCATTTTTTATTTTCTCGATCTGGATCGCCTTTTTATCCTCCATCAATTCATGTCCGTTTTTTAAAAGTGCCACCCGTATGAGTTCGTATTCTTGCGCTGAGATTTCACCTTCAATCTCCAGCTCCCCCAACTCGATATTGACCGCTTTTAAACCAAGCTTTTTTAATTCTTCCTTCACCATCAACTTGCAACAATGGCTTACCATATACTTAATAAAGAGTTTCATAGATAAATTATAAGATTTTGCAAAGTTGAGTCCCACGTGACCTTCTACTGTTACATAAATATTTTTTTTTGTTGTAAGTTTTACAGCTTTCGGTCCTTTGTGACAGAATCTCATTTAGTCACTACCTCAAAACTGGCAACGCCAAGTATTTTATCATCCTTCTTATTATTAACTACTTCAATATTTATCCGACCAACTTTATTAACCCGAACCAAAAATTTCCCATCAGACAAACGGGTTGCTTTGCCTCCCTGCACATTGATTGAAACATCTTCTGGTTTAACTTTTCTGGCTGTGACGGTAATTTCATTATCGGTATTGGTAAACAAGGTGTAAGGCTCTTTGCTGACAATTCCAAAATATTCACTGTCAACTATAAAAGTAATGGGTTGTCTGCGATAAGCTTTTACAAGAACGCCATCATGGGTGGCAGGCGTCCATTTCCCTGACAGTTCGATTACCCGTACCACTTCGTCTTCCATCCCATAGCCAAAGCGAGTTTCGGGCTTCACATTACTTACAGTACCGTCTTTATCTACAATAAACAAAACCATCGCCTGGTATTTACCGGAAGGTGCTTCATTTTTTACAGGCACATCCGGCTTCAACTTTTTTTGTAAATATTTTACCCAAGCCTCATAGCCTCCCGGATAGGACGCTTCTACCACTACCATCGTGCAATCTTTTGAATTCATCTTGATTGCAGCAGGCTGCGGACCAACCTGTGCAGTAGTAATAAAAGCTGCAAAAATAAGGGCGACGGTTACGGAGAATTTAAATGGGTACATCATTGTTTTTTAGGGAAAGATAAATGAAATCCGGATTTTCTACCAAATTTATTAACTGATAAAGATGTCAAAATCATTGCGATTCAATAACCGAAAATGATCCATCTTAATATTGGTGATAACAACCTCACAATTCCAGCTACGCAGCAGCCGCCGGATACATATAAAGCCTCACAACAGTAAACCATTTTGGATTGTGCTGCCGCATGCAGACTACAATTGAGTAGCGATGGCGGCCCTTTTGCTACCACGCAAAGCCAGCAATCCAATTACAGGTCCGGCTGCCAACAACAAATAAATATACTTTTGGCCGATGTAATTTGATAAAAGATTAATGGTTTGCACACTAACAATCGTGATAGAGAACCCAATGCAATTAACAATGGTCAGGGAGGTGCCCCTTGTTTCAGCCGGAGCATTTTGCGCAACCAATGTGGAAAATAATGGCGAATCTGCAATAACTACCAGTCCCCAAAAAAGCAGGAAAACAATCAACAACCACTTAATGTGAATGAATAAAAAAAGTGGCGAAATCAAACAACACAAACCTGACAAAAACAATGCAATGCCTGCTATCTTTTGGGCACCAAAACGTTGGGAAAGCAAGCCACCAAAAATGCAGGCCAATCCTCCGGAGCCGATGATGAAGAAAGACAATAAGGGAACATTTAAACCTGCCTGTGTATATTGATTATTATAGGCAGTTAACATCACTGGCACAAAGGCCCAAAAAGTATACAGCTCCCACATATGACCGAAATATCCAACGGCAACTGACCTGAAATTTTTGTTACGAAATCCTGCAAGACATGCGGTAAAATTTAATGGTTGCCCTTGTGTACGAAACGGTCCATCAGGCACCCATCGCATCATCACCGATCCGCCTATAACAGAAAGAGCAGTGGTAGCATATACAACCCTATGCCATGGAAAATTACCTGTGAAACTTTTTAATAAATGCGGAAACGCTGTACCAACTACCAATGCCCCTACCAAAAAGCCCAACGATTTACCCAGCCCCTGTTGGTAATAATCGGATGCGATTTTCATACCTACCGGATAGATGCCAGCCAGAAAAAATCCGGTTAAAAGCCGAAACAGGAGTAAGCCGGTGGGCTGAACAGGCAGTACCATTCCAAGATTGAACAATGCCGCTAAAACTGAACTGATAAAAAAAACCAGCGAAGGAGAAAAGCGATCCGCAATGGTTAAGACGGCAAAAACCAACGTACCTGTAATAAAGCCAACCTGGACGGCACTGGTAAGATGGGCTAAAAAATCCGGCTCCAGTTGAAAGTCACGGATGATGTCGGGCATGATTGCATTGCCCGCAAACCATAAGGAAGTACAGAAAAACTGGGCAACTACGATCGTTGGTAAAATCCATCTCATGGCATGAATATACAGATAATTAATTGCCAGTTAATACAACCCGTTACGTGTTGTATTATTTAATTGTTGCGGTTAGTTATTGTATTCAAAAGCAGTAACACCTTAACAGGGCATCAATTTTTATTGCAACTTTTATAAAAATTTACTGTTCTATATATATTACAAATTTTACGGCTGTATATTACACTCGTGTTATTCACCCAAATAAAAACAATCAATATGAAACACTCAATCGTACTCTCCGTAATCATTTCAGCTTTTACAATCTTGTCCTGTAATAATGAAGCCAGTCAGGCGGCTGAAGCAACCACAAAAACAGATACAACTAAAACGGAAGAAATGAAAATCATGATTCCCGGCTCTACCTGCTATACAAGCATCATGGGTAAAGACACGATGAATTTAAAAGTGGAGAAATTTCCAAATGTAGTTACCGGAAACCTATCCTATAATTTTTATGAAAAGGATGACAACCAGGGAACAATTGATGGCACCTTAAATGGAGATACGCTGATAGCCAGTTACACGTTTATGTCTGAAGGCAAATCATCCGTAAGACAGGTAGCATTCCTGATATCGGACAGTACGGCTACCGAAGGATTTGGCCCGATGGAAGAAAAAGACGGAACAATGATATTCAAAGCCCTTAATACAATCAGTTTTAAAGAAGGAATAAAATTTATAAAAACTGACTGCCTCACTCAATAGTCCTCATTACATTCAGATCATTCGTCAATCAAAGCAATAGTGTTTTTAAGTTTGCCAAAGCGCAATAGATTGTCCTGGAAATTATTTGCGTTCATCTTAATAAATCAACTTTATGAACTGGAATAGGCGAATTATTTTGAAGGGCAAACTGATCATAGCACTCATGATTTTTTCTACAAATCCGGCCGATGCACAGGACTCGGTAAAAACAGGATTTCTACAAAAAAGCAGCACGATGGATGAGCGTTGGGAGCTGGGCGCATAAAATCATATAGGGCTTTTTTTTAGTTACACCTTACCGGCCGGTTTACATCACTGCTGGTAGAATATCGAGTGACCCAACGAGCAACCTTACAGTGAAAACCCGGCTTATTCACTTCCATTTAAAGTACCCTACAATAAATACGAAGCCCGGTTTCAGTTAAGTTTTAAAACAAAAATAGCCCGGAGAATATTTTGGGGAACCGGCGATTTATGGATTGCTTATACACAGAAAGCCCATTGGCAATTGTACAATGAAAAATTGTCTCGCCCATTTAGGGAATTGAATTATGAACCTGAAGTAATTTTGAATTTCCCGACGAACTATAAGGTATTTGGTTTAAAGGGACGCATGCTTGGAATCATATTCAATCACCAATCCAATGGCAAGGTGTTGCCACTCTCAAGAAGCTGGAACCGGGTAATGCTACAAGCTGGTTTTGAACAAAAAAACTGGCAGGTTTTTCTGCGGCCCTGGTTTAGATTGAAAGATGAAGTAGATGAAAACCCTGCCATTGCAGATTATACCGGCCGGGGTGAAGCAGTCGTAATTTTCAATCCGGGTAAGCACCAGCTCTCTACCGTTATGGCACACTCGCTAAAATCAAAAAACGGAGGAAGAGGTAGCATTCAATTAAACTGGGTTTTTCCGATCATCAATAATTTTCGTGGCCAGTTACAGCTCTCCGAAGGATATGGAGAAACCCTGATGGACTATAATCACCGCCAATCAACCATTGGGCTCAGTGTATCCCTGGTCGAATGGTAAATTAAAAAATATCGACCTGGCGCAACAATTTCAGGACATGCTTGTATAGCAATGCCGCTCGCCTTTTTATACCTCAGGAAAAGTTGACTTATTTATCGTTAACGCTTTAAAATTTCACATTAATGAAAACTCTATTTAGCATTTTGATTCTTTTTATGGTTTCGCTTGCAGGTTTAAATGCCCAACAATTGAAGCCCGGATTTGATAAAGAGGAGTATCGCCAATTGATGCTCATTTCCGCCAGAACAACTGCCGATGAGACCTACGCAAAAAAATTTGATAGCCCGGCAAATTATCAAATGGTATATCGATCCGCCATTATCGGCTTAGACAACTTGTGGGATTTATGGACAGCCAATAACAATACTGCGGTGATCAGTATAAGAGGCACTACCGAAAAACCGGAAAGCTGGCTGGCCAATTTTTATGCAGCCATGGTACCTGCCAGGGGCAAAATAAAATTAAACGAAAAGGAAGAATTTAGTTACCAGCTTGCAGCCAATCCCAAGGCTGCGGTACATGTAGGATGGCTATTGAGCACGGCCTATTTATCTAAAGATATGTTGCCCAAAATAAAAGAGTTATATAGCAAGGGTACCAAAGAGTTTTTAATCATTGGCCATAGCCAGGGCGGAGCCATCGCTTTTTTACTAACATCTTACCTGGCTAATTTGCAAAAGATGAACGAATTACCTGGCGATATCCGTTTTAAAACTTATTGCAGTGCAGCACCCAAACCGGGCAATTTATATTATGCGTATGAGTACGAAGCGATGACCCAGGGTGGCTGGGGCTTCAATGTAGTGAACGCTGCTGACTGGGTTCCCGAAGTACCATTTTCAATTCAAACCATTGATGATTTCAATGCACCCAATCCATTTGCAGGTGCCAAAACGATCATCAACAAACAAGGCATGATCAATAGAATTGCTATGAAGTATGCCTTCAACCAATTGGATAAACCGACCCGAAAAGCACAACGTAATTTTCAGAAGTACCTGGGTGGCATGACATCAAAAATGGTAAGTAAAAATATCCCAGGCTTTACACCACCGGATTATTTTAACAGCAATAATTATGTAAGAACAGGATCTACCATTGTGCTATTACCCAATGATGAATACTACCAGGTTTATAAAAGCGATACATCCAACATATTTATACATCATTTACATGCCCCCTACCTTTCATTGCTAAAGCAATTGCCTGCCGCCATTGAAAGCACTTTATCTGTCGCTGGTTTAATGTATTCGCCCAGCCAGGGAGACATCGATGCAGCCAAAGCAAGAACAAAACCAATGATTTCAAAAAAGATGTTTTTACATGCCGCATTTGGCTTTCAGTCTCCTGGTTTCGACAAGTTGAACCAGCAGCTTACATCGGCCGGATTTATGAAGTTTAGGAAAAGTTATTTTTCCCGGGGCGCCGGCTTATTTACTTTGTTCCCGCAAACACGATTGGCCATTTTGTTAAATTACCAAACTTATACCGGAACATATAAGGAGGGAAATGCAGAAAATTCTTTACGGGGTACTACGGTTGGAACTTCGCTGGGGTTCTCATTGCTCAGATCGTCCACCACACATATTATCCCATTTGGCGGCATCAGTTATTCATGGTTTGGCGCAAGAATTTCAAAAATGAATGCTGGATCCCAAAATTTCAATAGCTATCTAAACAGCACAGCCAACCAGCAACATATCACCTACAATGGATTTGCAAGCAATGTTGGAATACACGTTTCCTGTATGCCGTTTCAAAATAAAAGATACCTGAACAAAACGGTCATTGGTTTTAAAGCTGGCTACATTTCCAATCTCGGCTCTGCTAAATGGCAAACCAATGGCACCAAACTTAGTGATGGACCTAAAACCAGTACGCAAGGATGGTATGGCAATTTTGTTATCGGGACGGCATTGTAAGTTGGACTGTTGGTTGGAAAAAAAGGCAACTCAAATCCCCAACACCTCCTTCAACTTAATATATCCCGCTTTGCTAACAGGCAATCTTGCACCGGTAGTTAGCAGCACAAGATGACTATCTTTTTCGTGCAAATCAATCCGGGTAATTAGCGATGCGTTGATGATGTAGGAACGATGAATGCGGATGAATTCCTGCGGCGGCAAACTGTCTTCAAAATATTGCATGGTTTTCTTTTTCAGAAAGCTGCCATCAGCTGTAATGATCTTTACATAATCATCTGCGGCTTCCAGGTATTGTACCTGTGCTACCGGTATGATCTTTATTTTGCCATTGTCTTTTACAACGACCCGGTTGCTGGGAGCGGCGGTTTGCATGGCCATGTCTACCACAGCCTGCGTTGCGTTTACCCGTTGCAGTGTTAGCTTTTGCATGGCTTTATCAAAGCGCTCTTTGCTGAAAGGCTTTAGTAAATAATCGGCTGCATGCGCATCAAATGCTTTAATCGCATACTCTTCAAAAGCAGTGGTAAAAATCACTTGTGGCGGATGGCCGATCAACTCCAGCATTTCGAAACCATTTATCTTAGGCATTTGTATATCCAGGAAAATCAGGTCGGGCTGGTGATGTTGAATCGCCTTCATTCCTTCAAAGCCATCGTTGCATTCTTCTGCAACGATGATGTGCGGGTAAGACTGCAGGTACTCCTTTACCATCATCCGGGCCAGTGGTTCATCGTCAATTATAATTGCTTTCATTTTGTTGTGGTATGCTGATTATCGTAATAAATTGTTGTGCTTCTTTTTTTATTTGTAACAGATCGTTGCGGGCAAACAATAAAAATAATCGTCGCCTGATGGAGGATAATCCAAAGCCGGTTCCTTTCAACGGCGCAGCGGTCAATTCATCAAAAGGATTTTTCACACACACTTCCAACAGATCGTTTGTTTTTCTTGCGGCTATAAAAATTGTCACTTCGCCGATGGTATCATACAATCCAAACTTGATGGCATTTTCAACCAATGGCTGTAGCAGCATGGATGGAAGCCGCATTTGCAAAGCCGCTTCATCCGTTTCAACAATTGTCTGCAAGCGATAGCCAAAGCGAACTTTTTCAATATCAAGGTACAGTTGCAGGTACTGTAATTCTTCTTCAAATGTGGTCCATTGCTGTTGCTCTTTTTTTAGTGTGCCTCTTAAAAAATCGCTCAACTGCTGTATCATATGCCTTGCTTTTTCTGGCTGGCTACCCGTTAAAGCACTGATGGAATTGAGGCTGTTGAATAAAAAATGAGGTTGCAATTGCTGGCGCAGTTTATTCAATTCTGCCTCCCGGGCAAGGCGTTCCATATCCTGCTTTCGTTGTGCATCCGCCTGCTGGTCACGTTGCGAATACCAGAGTAAACTTAATACGGTGCAGCATCCAATCATTAAAAAAGCGATGGCGAATCGTATATAGGAAGATTGCGCCAGCGACTGCATATAAATCAAATCACTTTTAAATATGGCCCATAAACTTACCCGAACCAATAGCAGCCACAATAAACTGAGGCCAATGCTAACAACAAGTACATACCAGTATTTTTCACGCTTTGGCAAATAATAGCGCATGTTATTGATGACCAGCAAACAGGCTGCCTCCAGCCAAAGATTGCTGATGATGGCGTCAGCGATTGCCCTGGAAACAGGGATACCAAAATCCTGCAGCACTACTACCTGCAACGCACTCCAAATACCAAACCAGGCGATAAAGCTGGCAAAGAAGATGATGACTATTTTTCGGTCTGCAGAAATGTTAAGTGCCACTGAAGATGCTGTTTAAACCATGAACTGATGCAGGCCCTGCTCTAACAATTGAGTGGCCGCTTTTTGAATACTGCGAATGTACAAATTGGCATCGGCTTCTTCCCTTTTAATGGAATTGATTTCCGCCCCATCGGTAGCATGCATCAACGGATGCAATTCGCATACATCGATAAACTTCCATTGCACAGCAACCAAATTTTCATTTTCAGTTTTTAAACAATCGCCTTCGCCCAACAATCTTGCTTTGTGAAAAGCGTGCAATTCATCTTCTGCGTAGATAAGCCGGAGCTGTTCGTCAAACTGCGGTGTATGATTGCCGTTACCGCAAACAATTTGAAAAACCAGTTTTGCGAGAAACCATTTCATGTGATGATAGTTTTGGAGTGGTGAAGGGACAAGGTGCAATGGTGAATGGTCAAGGGTGAATTTTGAATGATGAATTGTGAATTTTTAGCCGCACATTCGAATTTGCAAAACCTTATTTAATGTGACTTATTTTGCAGACTTTTCTTCAGCGAAATTTCTGAAAAACGATCAAAGCAT
>Ga0123337_10004806_pt1 | contig 13564 bp, 7 predicted proteins | sample frozenSSSSmetaG_FD_89792 | JGI IMG/M metagenome (GOLD analysis project Ga0123337, IMG submission 89792) | Glacier valley bacterial and archeal communities from Borup Fiord, Nunavut, Canada, to study Microbial Dark Matter (Phase II) -... | ecosystem: Environmental > Aquatic > Freshwater > Ice >... | reverse complement strand
TTACATCCGCGCGGCGCAGCAAGTCCGGCCCGGACTGAGTTTTTTCGCATCCCCGTGGAGTCCTCCTGCCTGGCTGAAAGAGCATGATCGCTACAACGGCAGCCGGCTTCGGGCGGAGCCCCGGGTTCACGCCACCTATGCCGACCATCTGTTGAGATTTGTGCGGGCCTATCGCGACGAAGGCGTGGAGATCGCCCAATTGCATGTGCAGAACGAACCCAACTCCGACCAGAAATTTCCCTCCTGCCTGTGGACCGGCGCGACCATGCGTGATTTCATTCGCGACCATCTTGGGCCGCGCTTCGAGAGCGAGAGTTGCGAGATCTGGGCCGGCACCATCGAACGCGGGGCGCTCCTTGGCTGGCAGCCGGACAGTCTGGAGGGTGACTGTTACCATAATTGGGCGCATACGATTCTGTCGGATCCCGGTGCGCGGCGTCATGTGAAGGGCGTCGGCTACCAATGGAACGGCAAGGGGGCGCTGGCCCAGACCCGGGCCAACTGGCCGGACATGCCCATGATCCAAACCGAGAATGAATGCGGCAACGGGCTCAATACCTGGGCGTATGCGTTCTATGTATTCGATCTTATGTGGCACTACTTCAACGGCGGTTGTTCCGCCTACGTTTATTGGAACATGATTCTGGCTCCCGGCGGCGATAGCACCTGGGGTTGGAAACAGAACACGATGATCACCGTGGATGGCGCGACGGGGTCGGTGACTTACAATCCCGAGTTCCATGTGATGAAGCACGTTGCTCATTTTGTGCGTCCGGGCGCCCGTGTCCTGCCGCTTCGTGGAGATCAAGCCGCCTTGTCCCTGTTGTTTCAAAATCCTGACGGCGCGCACGTGCTCATCACGGCCAATCGCTGTGAAGCGCCCGTGTGGATGGAGGTCGCCATGGATGGCTTGCCTAAACGCCTGGAACTCACCGCCCAATCTCTCAGCACGTTTACATTCTGAGAACCCTTTTGATGCGACCGACCGGGGTTCCCCCTCTGCGCTGGAGGTGGTGACGTGAGGTCATTCACGAAAATTCATATGCACTTCTCCGATCTACCCATTGTCCCGCCCCAGAGCGCCACCCGCTGGTCGAGTCCCGAAAATTGGGCGGCGGTCCCGGGTGCGGGCGGCCAAACTCGGAACGGCCGCAAGGGCTCCCCTTGCTTCACCATTCCACCGGGAGAATCGAAGATCATCGCCGAGGAAGGCAGCGCCAGCGGGACGATCCGCCGGATATGGATGACTCTTTGGAATATCCGTGCCGACGAGCAGGACAAATGGCACATGGCCTTGCGGGGAGTGAGGCTGCGTTGTTATTGGGATGGAGCGGAGACGCCGGCGGTCGATTCGCCGATCGGCGATTTTTTCTGCCAGGGATTGGGCTGCATGGAGAGCTTTGAAAACGCGCTCTTTGCCAGCCCCGAGGGCCGCAGCCTTTGCGCCTATGTGCCGATGCCGTTCCGCCGCGGGATGCGGATCGAGTTGTTCAACGACGCCACGATCCAGGCCGGCGCCATTTTCTATGACGTGGATTACACCCTCGGCGAGGTGCACGCGCCTGACGTTTGCTATTTTCACGCCCATTGGCGGCGGGAGCTGAAGACGACGCTGGGCCGTGATTTCGAGTTGCTGCCGCCAGTGGAAGGACGGGGCCGGTTTCTCGGAGCCTGCGTGAGCGCGATTCCCGACACGGCGAATTATGGACGCATGTGGTGGGGGGAAGGGGAGATGAAGGCGTTTATCGACGAGGACGGGAAGTTCCCCACGCTGTGCGGGACGGGGACGGAAGACTATATCGGCACCGCCTGGGAGCAGGGTCGCTATGCGCATCAATGGCAGGGCTGCCCCGTGGTGGATAAGAAGCGTTTCCGCTATGCGTTCTATCGCATTCACGGACCCGACCCGGTCTTTTTTCAGCAGCGGATGAGGGTGACCATGCAGCAGATCGGACTTTATCATGCGTACCATCTGCCGCTCATCCATGCCAACAAGGTTCCCTTTGCCGATCTGGACGGCAGGCAGATCGATCCTGCGAACCCAATGGACCCCAAACTGAGCGGCACCCTGGATCGGCAGGGCGATGATTGGGCCTGTTGCGCGTGGTTTTATCTGGACCGGACTGAAAACGGATTACCCCCGCTTGCTCCCTTTCAGGAGCGGATCAGCGGGCTTGGCGAATAGCAGTCTTCTCCGTCGCTCCGTGAGTATCGGGCAAAGTGCGCCAAGCGTCTAGGTCACGAATCCGTCGGCCCGCCAGCTGATAGGCCGTGACGGGCTTGACGGGCGCTAGGAGATGCGGCCCCACCTATTGATGCGCCAGCGAGTTGCATCGATTGAGCCCCTCGGTTTCGCCGCAATTGAGAATCGCTCTGGTTGCAGGTGCATGTTTACCTGCCCCGCATATCTGCTCCCTTAAAAAGGAGTCCTTACACCCCTTACCCCCGCCGAGCCCATGACCCCTTCCGTTGATTTGATGCGTATTCCGGCTTGGCTGCGTTTGGCGATCATCGGTTGTCTTTTTGGCTGCCTCGTCTGCGGACTCTCGGCTGCCAACAAGATGATGCCGGTTTCTCCGTCGGCTGATCGTTCGACGGCGCAGGTGACGTTGCCTGAGGGCACCACGACGGTAGTCCTGCAAAGCCATGAACCGCGTGGCGGGTGGGTCACGGTGCAAACTTTCGCCGCCCGGCCCGGCCCGTTGGAACTGAAGCTGCCGGTTTCGGGCAAGCGCACGAGTTTCCGCCTCAACGTGACCATCGAGGCGGCGTCACGCACCAAGTTTCCCGCCTCGTTCTACCGGGGTAGGCGCGCTTTCTCCGCGAGCCAGACGACGCCGAAGGCCGACTTGAATCGCGTGTCTCTGGCCGCCGTCGCGATGGCAGATGCCGCTGTTCCTCCAGCCACGGAAACACCGGTCGAGGCGGACATCTGGAAAATCTCCGGAACCACGGCGTATTTTTTCAACCAGCTGCGCGGCCTGCAGGTCATCGACCTGAGCACGCCGTCGGCTCCTGCGCTGGTCGCGAGCGTCCGCATGCCGGCCGCGGGACAGGATATGTATCTGCTGCCCTCTTCCGCCGGACGGCAGGATGTGCTGCTGGTGGCTACCGAGCTGGCGGACGATGACAGCACGACCTCGACGCTTCTGCAGATCGTGCGGGTGGAAGGCGGCGTGGCCAGCATCCTGCAAACGATCCACGTGGCCGGTTATCCGGAAGGCAGCCGCTTGCTGGGGCGCCGGCTTTTTCTCTGCACGACGGACTGGAACGCGGGGCAGACGACTTTGTCGGACTGGCTCATTCCCGCCGACGGCGCGCCCGCGAATCAGGGGAACACGGTGCTGGCGGGAAGCTTCAGCACGCTGGCGGCCGGCGCGGATTGGCTGGCGGTTGCGATGATGCCCGCAGGTCAATGGAACCAATCGGCGGTCAGTGCATTTAAGCTCGGTGAATCCGGACTCAGCCGTCTGACCGCTGCGCCCGTGGCTCTCCAGGGGACGATCAACGACCAATATAAAATCCAGTGGCGCGAGGGCGTGCTGACCACGATCACGCAGGCCTGGCCGACTGGTGGCGGCGGGTTGACCACGACGCTGGAGAATTTTCAGGCTGATGGTCCCGCTGCGAACGGGCAGAGCCTGGGCAAGCTGCAGCTAGCCAATGGCGAGGCTCTCCACGCCACGCGCTTCGCCGGCGACAAGGCCTACATCGTCACCTTCCTCAACACCGATCCGCTTTTTGTAGTCGATCTCGCCGATCCGGCGAATCCGGTGATCGCGGGCCAGATCGAGGTGCCGGGCTGGTCGACGCACATCGAACCGATTGGCGATAAATTGTTCACGGTCGGCTGGGAAGCCGGCGCGGTGACGGCGTCGCTCTTTGATGTCTCCGATCCCGCCGCACCGAGTCTTCTGCGCCGGCTGGTGCTGACCGATGGCTACAGCTACAGCGAAGCCAACTGGGATCCCCAGGCACTCCAAGTCATTCCTGAAGCGGGCCTCGCGATGGTTCCGCTTACCAACTATGGAGACGACGGTGCCGAGAGTGGCGTGCAGCTCATCGACCTCGACCTCGCGGGCGGCGACCTGAAGTTGCGCGGCTTGATTCCGGGACGGTTCGAGGCGCGCCGCGCCGCGCTGATGGGCGACGTGGCGGTGACGCTCAGCCAGCGCAATCTCGAGACGGCGCTGATCGCTGATCGTGACACGCCCGACGTGCTGGCTGACACCTTGCTCGCGTGGCCGGTAGATTTTGCGCTGCCGTCGGGCGACCGCGTGCTGGCCGTGGAAGCGGGCGGCTCGTGGAATGGCGGCCAGCCCGCCGTCCGCACCTCGCCGCTGGCGTCGCCCGACACCCTGCTGGCGGAGTTGCCCTTGGCGGACGGATACATCCATGACGCAGTGTTGCGTGACGGACGCCTCTATGTGTTGCGCGAGACCAACGGATCGAATGGCGGGGTCATTCGTTTTTGGATGATGTCGCTTGGGCAGTTGCACCTCGACGTTTATGACGCCGCCGATCCGCTGGCGCTCACGCTGCTGGGTTCATGTGCATGGGATGCGAGCGCGACCGGAGCCTCAAGCACGAGCCGGCTGCTCTGGCCCTCGGCCAATCGTCCGGTCGTAGTTTTTGAAAACCGCGCTTTCTTCTGGGATTTCATGCCTCTGGTTTTAGCCAAGACCGCGGGTGGCGTCGCGTCGGTCTCGACCAACGTCGCGTCGTCCAGCCGAATCATGGCGCCAAGCCTGGCTTGGCCGGGAAGCGGCGGGCAGCCGCACTTGCTGGCCTTCGATGTCACGGATCCGACGACGCCGACGGCGGGCGAGCCGCTGGCTTTTGGCGTGGCCGATGACACGTTGACGGACCTGAAGGTGGCGGCGTCTGGGTTGGTCGTGGTCGGCGTGGACCAGTGGCGTGATCGCGTCTTGGCGAGCGGCGTGCCGGCGACGCAATCCGAGTTGGTGCATGCGGTGGCGGTGATTGATGTGCCGTCGAGCGGAGCTCCGAACGCGCGCACGCTGATCGATCTGCCGGGTTCGCTCTTTGCGGTGTCGCAGCCGGCGCGCGACGGCTTTCTGGCCTATACGCGCACGCTCGACGACAAGGGCGGCGGTGTGTTTCAGGTCAGTGCTTGCGACGGACGTGATGCCTTTTTGATCACGCAGATGAAGGTGCCCGAGATGGGTGCGGCGACGGCTGATGATCGCACGCTTTTCTACGTCACGCAAAAAGGCGTGGAGCGGCGCGCGCTGACCGACGCGGGCAAGTGGGTCGCGGACGGGGTGATCGTTTCCAAATGGGTGCCTGAGCAAATGCGGGTGGTTGACGGACAGCTGCTGGCGTCCGACTGGCGCCGGCTGCTGGCCGCCCCGGCGGACGGGAAAGGTGCGCCGGAGTCATGGACCTTCACGCTCGGATTCGATTTGGAAAATGTGACGCGGTCTGGCGACGGAACGTGGATCGTGCCGATGGGCGACTACGGCTTCGAGCTGGCCGCCCCATAAAACTACGCGTGAAGCCGGAGGGGAGGCGGGCGGCGGTTGGTTGACTTTGAGGCAAGTAATGAGGTTATCAGCGCGAAAGCTGAAAACATGAAAGATACCCCCCGGACAGATCGTTTTCGCACCCTCACCGGATTCACGAGGTTGGGCTTCCATCCCGCCATCCGCGGATTATTCGTGGGTGCGCTTCTCCATCTTATGACGACGCCAACGGCATCCGCCGAATCGCTCCAGGACAATGACGCGCTTGCAACGATCAAGGCGCTGAAGATCGACGCCGGCACCATCACGCTGGTGGAGCACGACGTCTCGCCGACGCTGACGCTGGCGGACGGACACGTCATCAACAACCTGCCGCCGCGGACCATCGTGAAGATGGTGCTCACTCCGGCCAAGGGTTCCCACATCAACGTCGAGCTGTGGCTGCCCGATGCCGGAAAGTGGAACGCCCGCTTCCTCGGTCTCGGCAACGGGGGCTCCGCAGGGCACATCAATCCTGGTAGTTTCACCGGGCCGGTCGCGGGCGGTTATGCGGTGGCCACCACGGACATGGGCACCGCGCCCAATTCGGATTCGGGTATTGGAAATCCGGAGGTCTGGAAGGATTTCGGCTTCCGCGCCACGCACCTCATGACCGTCGTGTCTAAGCAAGTCGTCAAAGCCTACTACGGCAAGGATCCGGAGTATTCGTATTTCAACGGCGGTTCCACCGGCGGCCAGCAGGCGCTCCAGGAAGCGCAGCGCTATCCGAATGATTACGACGGAATCGTGTCCAACATCCCGGCGCACTGCCGGACCCCGCTGCACGCTTATTTCCTGTGGAATGAGCAGATTTTCCAGAAGTGCCCGTTCACGGAGTCCCAGCAGCACAACATCATCGTGGCCGGCAACGAATACATGGCGCCTCGTGAAACGCCGGCCACCGCCGGAAAACTCGTCTCCGATCCGCGTTGCGACAGCAAAGACATCGAAGCGGTGATCTCGCTTGCGATGAAAAAAGATCCGACGCTTACGAAGCAGCACGCCGACGCGCTGCGGAAGCTCTTCGACGGTCCGCGCCATGCCATCACCGGCGAGCGTATCTTCTGCGGCATTCCGTTTGGCAGCTCCTTCGGCAACGCGCATGGAAACCTCTATCTGTTCAAGTGGGTTTTCGGCGCGAACAAGAATCTCATGGATATCGATTTCGGGAAAGACATCGATACCTACACCGCCGCGCTCGGGCCTTATCTCAACGCGGAGAATCCCAACTTGGACGCCTTCGAAAAACGCGGCGGCAAGCTGATCATGATGTCTGGCTCCGCCGATGCATGCGTGCCGTATACGGCGACGCTCGACTACTACGAACGGGTGGCCGAGCGCTTAGGATCGCTTGAAAAGGTCGGGTCGTTTTTTAAATTCTACATCATTCCCGGAATGGGCCACGGGCCGGGACCGGGGATAACCAACCTTCCGAGCTCGCTGGGACTGGTCGTCGACTGGCGCGAAAAGGGCGTGGAGCCGAAGATGATCAGAGGCAAACGCATCGTCGAAGGAAGGACCGAGATCGACATACCTCTTTACCCGTATCCGACCAAGACGGGCCGGGATGCTGCAACCTCGACTTTTAAACCGGTGGAAGGCCCGCGCGGAGGGGTTGACCGCGTCGCGGAACGCTTCAGGCCGCCGGCTGCGGAATAACCAAGCCGAGGAGTTTATCGGGCGTATTGGCCGGAGGTCTCGATGGTGGAGGCGAGGGTTTGGGCATGGACCTCGCCGGGTGGCGTCAGGGTGCCGCCAAGCTGGCCGGTGAGCGCTAGCGAGACTTGCCAGGTGTTTGGACCGCTGCCGATTTCGAGGCGGATCACGGGGGATTCGGAGATGAGCCGGACGGGGGCCATGCGGGAGAGGGTTTCGTCGCCGAGTTGGAAAACGTGGAGGAAATACGTGCGAGCGGTCGTCGGTGCGGCCACTTCCAGCCGCCAGTCGCAGAGAGGCGCGCCGTCGCGACCGGGGCCGGTGTGGTCGTATTGCGCGGTGGGTTCCAGCGGATGCCCCCAGTTGCGATAGCCGTCGCCGCCGCGTTTGGTGATCGTGGCGTCATGCGGGAGTATCGTGCGCATGAACAACCGGCTGCGTCCGGTGGACAGCACGGGCGTGTCGGGACCGAAGTCATCGGGCCGGCTGAGCCAGGAACTGATCAGGCCGTCGGCCTGCGCACGGGCGACGTGTCCGGGAACGAGGTCGGCGAGGGGTGCTTGCAGTGTCGGCTCCGAGGGAACGTGGAGCATGAAGTGCTTCGCGAATTCAGGATGCGGGGATTCGACGCGATCAAAGACGACGAAGAACTCATCGCGGCCGGGTTGTCCGCGCAGGTAGAGAAACTGGCGCGTGATCTCCTTCACCTTGGCGGGGCTGTAGGCGGCGGTGAGATCGGCCGCCGCGTAGGTAAAGCGGGCGTTGTGCTCGAAGGCCGTGATGTGGCCGCGTTCGACGGGGCGGTCTTCGTAAACATGGCGCAGCAGGCCGCCGTCGTTTTCGTTGGCTTTGTCGCGGCGGAATTTTTCGGCGGGGTCGAAAATTGTGACGACGTTGAAGACGAGCGAGCCGCCCCAGTAGTTGTCCTCGTCGTTGCCGCCTCCGCTGCCGCCGCCTTTGCTCACGAGGCCGCCCTGGCGGGAGATCATGAAGTGGCCTTCGTCGTCGTGCTGGTGGCCGACGCGGTGGGGGCCGGCACCGAAGAACGCCCAGGTGGCGTTGGGATCATCCCAGCTGGAGCGCATGAAAACGTGGCCTGCGCCGGTGAAGAGGTAGGCGAGGGGGAGTTTGAGTTCGGCGGGCGACTTGGCGGTGAGCGAGGGATCGACGAGCGCGACGCGTTGCCAGTGGGAATATTGATACGCATCGGTGCCCGCCGCCTGGTTGGCCTGCCACTGGGCGAGCGGATCGCGCAAGGCGCGGGCGATGATCGGGGCGCTGCTGGAGAAACCGGAAAAACGGTCACCTCCACCGTCGTCGATGAACGCGTGCCGATCGACGTAGGGCACGCGGAGGTAGGTCAACCAGCGCGACATTTCGGGGAGGAACCCCCACGGTTTTCCGGCGGTGAAAAGATTTTGGCCGGTGGCGGTGCGCCAGGCTTCAAAACAATAAGGAACCACGATGATGGGGCCGTAGGAACCGTGGCCGTGGCTTTCCGACCAGGAGCCGCCCATGGAGTCAAAGGCGGGGATGCACTCGGCGGGGATGCGCGTCGCCCAGGAGTCGAGGAACTGACGGGCCTGATCTTGGTGTTCGGTGGAGGCGCCCGTGATAGCGAGGGCGATGAGGAGCTTTTGGGTGATGGCGTCGCGGCTGTGCATCACGTTGAGATGACTCGGGCCCCAGGTCTGGTTATAGTCCCAAGCGCCGGCCTTGAGGGTGATGGCGGCCTCGTCGCTGAACCATGTGAGCCAGCTGGCGAGGGCGTTGCCGTAGAGGGTGCGTTGATAATCGGTGAGCGCGTCGTAGATCCAGTCATACGTGATCGCTTGGTAGCCGAAGGCGCTTCCGTTGCGGTTTGAGATCATGCGTCCGTCGCCCCAAGCTTTGATGATCACGTCGGCGTAGGGGCGGGACGGACGACCGGCCTGGCGTTCGACCAAGTAGGTGAGTCCGCAGGCGAGCAGATCGCTGGGGACGGCCCACTTGTTGCCGATCCAGCGGATGGAGCCGGAGCGCACGGCCGCATCGGCATCGGCTTTCATCTTGGCGTAGTCGCCAGCCAGCGGCCCCGCGCAACGTTCGGCGAGCGCAGGCAGTCCGTCCTTTGTGATGAAGATGCGCGGGTGCGACGCGACCACCGTGTAGGCCGGTGAGGAGGTGGCGAAAGGAACCAGGGTCAAACAACCGATCATCAACGCAAGCAACCGGAGCGGACGGGGCATGAGAGGGAACTTTGGCGGTGGAAGTGACATCCGCAAGCCAGGCCTCCGCCGGCAGCAGGAGGCCGCACTGTTTGAACTCCACGGGCGTCACTTGGCTGGCGTCTGGCGGGAGACCTATGTGGTCAATGCCGTGCTGACAATTTATCTGAATTTCTTCGTCCTGATAGTGCCGGCGTTGAAGGCGCTCGCGCTGTTCGTCGTCCTCGGCGTGTTTGCGTGGAAATGGTTTCGCCCCGCCGCCGAGCAAACAGGCCGAGGATGGCGGGCCGGTCGCGGCTTACTGTGAGTGCGGCTTGCTCCAGAGGGGCTTGCCGGTTTCGGGAGGCTTGGCCTTCGGGGAGGATTTGGTCGGGCGCTGTGGCGCGAGGGCTTCTTTTCTTTGCTCGGATGCTTTCTCGGCGAGCGCGTGGACGCTGTGGCCTTCGCCGAGCGTGGGGGAGCCAACCACATGCTCGGTCTTGATCGAGGGAGAATGCACCGACTTGGCGGTGAGCTGTCGTTCGGCTTCGAGCCAGATATCGTCGTCGCGACCGGTGGGGCGGTCGTAATCCTGCCAGATTTTTTCGGCGCAGAGGGAGATTTCTTCGTGGGTGGGTGAATTCATGCGGTGTGTGCGGGGTTGACCGCGACGGACCCACCTTATGGCGACCGGTTCCAATGCGCAGACGGATGCGTTAGCCGAAAGGAGATGGTCTTCTCGTGTCCGGCGGGCTAACCCGTTGTGCTTCTTTCGACCCCTTTCCCCTCGCGATGAATAAAATCAAAGCAAATTGGACCGCCTTGCTGGCCGCTGTTGTTTGCGGGCTGTCCTCCACTCAAGCATCTGGAGCCGACCTGAGCGCCACCTACACTTGGAAGCCGATGAAGATCGGCGGCGGTGGCTGGGTGACGGGCCTGGACGTGAGCCCGACGACGAAAGACCTCATGTATGTGCGCACCGATGTCTCGGGCGCCTATCGTTGGAACGCCGCGACCGCGTCGTGGGAGCAAGTGGTCACCTCGGCCAGCATGCCTGCGAATTCCGTGACGTATGGGAAATATGCCGGCGTCGACAGCCTGGTGAGCGCTCCGAAAGATCCCAACATCGCCTACATGGCGTTTGCCGGGCTGCCTTATGGCGAGACTGACGGCCAAATTTTCAAGAGCACCAACCGGGGCGACACGTGGATCCCCACGAACTTTCTCGGCAGCAAAGTTAAAATGGAGCCCAACGGCGAGGGGCGTCAGGAGGGCGAGCGTCTGGCGGTTGATCCCGTAAATAGCGACGTCGTTTACTATGGGTCCCTCGCAAACGGCCTTTGGACAACGCGAGACGGCGGTGCCACGTGGTCGAAGATCGAAAGCATCCCTGCGGGGATTCATCCGCACGGCGTCAACACGGTCATCTTCGATACTGGCTCGGGTGTCATCGAAGGGAAAACCAAGGTGATCTATGTCACCGTCGAGCAAGCCAGCGTTTACAAGACGGCGGACGCGGGCGCCACATGGACAAAGATTTCCGATGCCGGTCCTGGAAGCGCAGTGAAGCCACGCGATGCGGAGATCGGATCGGACCACACTTATTACGTTGCCTGCGACAATGAGAAGGGTGCGGTCGGCTCCGTCTGGAAATGTTCTGCCACTGGCGCGTGGACCGACATCACGCCAACGGGAAAAGACGGCGGCAGCGCGTCCTATTGTGATCTGGCGGTCGATCCGACCGATGCCCGGCGCGTGGCGGTCATATGCAGCGGCGGAAAATGTTTTATCTCAAACGACCAAGGGGCGACGTGGACGTCCCATACGTTTCGACTCACCAGTCCGAACATCCAGTGGCAGGGCAAGCAGGCCAATTATTGGCTGAGCGTGGGTGAAATCGCTTTCGATCCGTTTACGCCCGGGAAGCTGTGGTTCGCGGAAGGGTTTGGCGTGTGGTGGGCCACGGATCTGACGTCACCGCAGATCGAGTGGCACTCCGCCAGCGAGGGCATCGAGGAGGCGTGCGGCAACGACGTGATCGCCCCACCCGGCGGCAAGCCGGTGGCCGCCATGTGGGACCTTGGCGTTTTTTATTTTGGTGATACTGATACTTATACAGCCAAGCGGTCGCAGCCGGGCTTCATGTCGGCTTGGGCGCTCGATTGGTGCGCGACGGATCCGAAGTTTATAGCGGGTGTTTTCCGGAGCCATCTGGATTTCGTAAAGAATGCGAATTCCAGCGGTTACTCGACGGACGGCGGGCAGACGTGGACGCGGTTCCCAGCCTTGGAGAACGGCACGATCCCGAAGGATCTGGAATACGGGATCATCGCCGTTTCTTCCAACAGCACGGACAAGATCGTGTGGTCTCCCGCGAAAACGAAGCTGCCCTATTACACGACGGACCGCGGCGTGACATGGAAACAGTCCTCGTTTGGCGGACCAACCACGACGGGATTCAATTCGTTTCCCATGCCGCAGAAACCGCTGTGCGCCGACCGCGTGCTGCCCGACACGTTTTATTTCTACCGCCCGCAGGAAGGGGTGTATGTCTCCACCGATGGCGGCGCGAATTTCGCCAAGGTCGGCAATCCGGTGGGCAACCGTTGGGGCATCATCATGAAGGCAACTCCGGGGCGCGCGCGTGACCTCTGGTTCGCGGAAGGCACGATCGGCGGATTATGGCATTCGACCGATGGCGGCGTCACGTGGATGGCGGCTCTCGGAATCCAGCAGGCCTTCAACGTGGGCTTGGGCAAGGCTCAGAAGGAAGGCGGCTATCCGACTGTCTTCGTGGCGGGCATCGCCGGCGGGCAGACGGGGATTTATCGCTCCATCGACGAAGGAAAAACTTGGGACAAGGTCTGCGCCTATCCGCTCGGAATCTTCGATTGGATCGACGCCATGGATGGCGACAAGGACGTCTTCGGCAAAGTCTATGTGGGCTTCGCCGGCGCCGGCTTCGCCTACGGAATGGAGACGGCTCGCTAACCTATTCCAGTCGCGCCCGGCCCATCAGGTTGCACATTGATTCACCCGGGAGTCGGGGCAGCGAAAGATACTTTGGCGCACCGTCCAGCTCCACGACCAGCTCGCCCTTTGCGTTGGGGGTGTCGGTGATGGGTTCGCCGAAAAAGTTGCGCAGCGCGAAGGGAGCGCTGCCCACCGGGATGATCAGGCGGCTCTTCTTTTTTGCGTCCCATAGCGCGGCGAAGGAGCCTTTTTCTCCGACAAACACGCAGCCATAGGTGGAGCCGCCGGGGGAGAGTTGGCGGAAGGGATGCGACATCCCGTCCAGCACGCGGGCCAGGCCGTTGGCGGCGAGGAGCTCGGGACAGGGGGATTGATCGAACTCGGTATGATCGAGGCCGTAGGGCTGGAAGGCGCGTATCGAGATGAAACTGGATTCGTAGTCGAAGACACCGAACCAGAAGAAGCGTCCGCTGCCGCCGCTGACGGCGTTCAGCAGTGTTTCCCTGATTTGGTATTCCGCCTTGTGCTTGAACGTATCGATCAGGAATTGCGGCTCGTCGCAGTAATCGAGGGGAACGTTGGTCTTTTGCTTGGAATATCCCGTCTCACGGGCGGAATAGCTTTTCTCCGTGTGCCACACGGGCACGTCCTTCCCGTATTTTTCACGCAAGGTTTTCCGCCACTGTTGGATCAGCTTGTCCGAGCCGACGCCCAAGGTTTCTTCCGGCGGTTTATTGTCGTAGAGATGAACAGAGAGCACGTCGAAGAACTTGGCGCCGCCGAGCGCAAACACGCCTTCGCTGAAGGAGCCGGGCTTGCCCGAGAAGTCCGAGGTGGCGCAGACGCCGACCACTTTAGAATCGGGGTTTCCTTCCTTGGCTGCCTCGTAGGCCGCTTGAAGGTAGGGCACGTATTGCTGTGCGGTCATCGCCAGATTTGGTTCGTTCAAGACCTCCCAGTGGGTGATCTTTCCCTTGTAACGTCTGGTGAGGGCTCGGACGTAATCTTTCCACGCCGCCATTGTGGGCCAGGCCAGGCGCGTCGAACTGCCGTCCACGACGTTGTCGACCACGGAGGCTTGAGCGTAAGGCGGAATCGGGGGCTGGGGGCGATACGACGGCCAGCGGAACTCGCCGAGAATCGGCATGATCGCGAGTCCGCATTTCCGCGCCTGCTCCACCATGCGGTCGGCGCGGGCAAACGTGAAATTTCCCTTTTCCGGCG
>Ga0123337_10004804_pt1 | contig 13567 bp, 15 predicted proteins | sample frozenSSSSmetaG_FD_89792 | JGI IMG/M metagenome (GOLD analysis project Ga0123337, IMG submission 89792) | Glacier valley bacterial and archeal communities from Borup Fiord, Nunavut, Canada, to study Microbial Dark Matter (Phase II) -... | ecosystem: Environmental > Aquatic > Freshwater > Ice >... | reverse complement strand
TACAACCCCAGGCGCAGACACTCGACACTGGGCTATCTGAGCCCCGTGGACTACGAAGAACAAGCTAAGCGAGCCTAACTTCGTGTCCACCGAACCGGCAGCAGCTCAAAACGCGGACGGCGCCCACTGGCTCTACCCCGCTATCCGGCGGCAGGTAGTCGTAGAGAATGTCGCTGACCTTCACGACGATCTCGTCTGCCGACAGGATGGCGTCCGGCGCGAAGCGGGAGCGGTGCTGGGGGGCGATGTAGGCCATCTCAAGCCTCCTCTAGGTGCACATCCGCCGCGAGCTTGTCGCCGCGGACGCCTTTATAGGATGGGTGCCGGACCTGACCGTCCGGCGTGATCTCGGTGAATTCGACTTCGACCAGGAGCCGCGGCTGGACCCACCGGCAGGCGCGAGCTTCCCTGCTCGGCATGCCGGCGATGTCCGGGCGATTGTCGGTGCGGATGAGCTTGAGCAGCTCGAAAACCCGCGCACGGTCCTATTGGCGAACCCGGTGCCCACCGCGCCGCGGTAGACGAGCCGTCCGTCCTCCTCCGTCGCTAGGAAAAGGCCGCGGATGTCGTCCGGCCAATACTCGGGTGTGCACCAGCCGATGACGATGAACTCCTGTCGCTGGCTGCTCTTCACCTTGAGCCAGGCGCCGGACCTGTCCTTCCACACCAAAGCGCACCACCTTGCGCAGCGTATTCGCGACACGTGCAGATGTCGGACAATCTTCTTGATCGTCTTGCCAAGCAGGAAGAACTCGCACCGGATCCGCGCAATCGTGCCCGCGCACGTCGTCCCACCGCTGCCCGTCCAAATCGAAAGACAGACAGCGTGCCAAAGCCAAACATCAGGGGGTCAATATTGGACGCCGAAAATAAACCTCGCTCGGCCCCTTGACTCGCTCTCGCAGCGCGAGCATTGACCGCAACGGTCGCTGATGCCTGCCGCTCGCCTCGTTGGTGAAATCAGCTTGGATAAACATGATCGCTCCTCATGCTTGAGGCGGTTTGTGGCAATGCGAGCTCCCATAAAGAAATCCGCCTCACCAAAGGTGAGTGAAAGTGATTTCCGTTACAAACGACAATCCCTATACGCATAGTCCGATCGTTAGGACTTTCGCCAAGACTGCCCTGCCGATCATCCTGCTGACCAGCATGAATGGTCTGCTGACCGTGGTCGACGCGATTTTTCTCGGCGTCTTCGTGGGCGCTGATGGCCTAACAGCTGTGACTTTGATGTTCCCGGCTTCGATGCTCCTAGTGGCCATGGCGACCATGGTTTCGACCGGTATGGCCAGCGAGTTGGGCCGGCTTCTAGGCGCAAACGACATGGATTCAGCGCGAAAAACCTTTTCGGGCGCCCATGGCCTTGCAATACTGATGAGTGTCGGCGTTACCATGCTGTTTGTGCTGGTCGGTTGGCCGGCGGTGACCCTCATCGCCAATGGGTCGCCTAAGCTCGCAGCGATGGGTCATGCGTTCCTGACGATCTCGGTCTTTACCTCGCCAATCGCGTTCCTGCTGGCGATCCAATCCGACGCGCTGCGCACTGAGGGGCGGGTCGGCTTCATGGCGATTGCCGGTTTGCTCGTGTCGCTCGCCAACATGGCGTTCAACTACGCGTTGATCGTGTGGCTCGACCTGGGCGTCGCGGGCTCGGCGGCGGGCACGGCCTTGGCGCAAGCGCTTGCTCTGGCGGTCATCCTGCTGTTCAGGCGGAATGGAAAGGCGCGGCTTGCACCGAACCTCGCTGATGCCGTGCATTGGCGCTATGGCTGGAATAAGATCTTAGCCCTTGGCGTGCCGCGCAGTTTGAGCTTCATCGGCATCGCGTTGGCATCCGGCGCGACGATCCTGGCGCTCCGATTGTATTCTGCCGGCGACCAGGAAGCCGCGACCGCGGCGTATGGCGTGATCTCCCGTATAATGACGTTCGCGTTCTTTCCGTTGCTGGGCATGGCGCTGGCAATGCAGGCATTGGTGGGAAACAACCACGGTGCCGGCCTGTGGCAGCGGTCCAGTTCAACGCTGAAGCTGGCGCTGATTTCCAGCCTCATCTACGCATGCCTGGTCGAGGCGGGATTGCTGCTGTTTCGGGATCACCTGGGTGCCATCTTCGTGTCCGATCCAAGGGTCGCAGCGGAAGTGGCGCACATCCTCCCGCTCTACGTCGTCTTATACTTCAGCTTTGGTCCCATGCTGATGATCTCAAACTACTTCCAAGCCGTCGGTGACGTTCGATCGTCAGCTTTTCTGGCGTTGTCGCGAACTTACCTGTTCGCAATTCCGCTGACGTTTGTGTTACCCTTGGCTCTTGGCGAAAACGGTATCTGGGTGGCGACCCCGATTGCCGATCTTCTGCTGGTCATCGTCACCGGGATGGTTCTCAAAACCCGGACCGGCTCCTTGGAATGGGGTTTGTTTAGGCCCGCTTAGCGGCTGTCTTCATTTCCTGGATTTTGCACTTGGGGCGGCACTGGGCTTTTAGTCCGGTGTCGCCCCAGTCTTGCCTAGTAGCGACACGAACTCCTTCAGCGGACCTTGGAACGTCCGCGCAGGCCATTTTTGCGCCTCATACCCCCAGTCCGGTCATCAGACAGAGGACCGACAGCAGAACGGCGACCGGGGCCATCACGTATCGCTCAGGCTTGCTTCGCGACATCAGATTGGGAATGGCCCCCAACAGGAACAGTCCCGCGATTACCCAGATACCGACTGAATTCAACAGGTCTGGCAGCACGGAAACCAGGTGGGCTCGGTCGAGGACAACGGTGGCAAACGCAGCGTAGAGAACTGTCGAGACGGCGCTACCAACGCGAAGTCGCAGGGGGAGCACGCGATGTTCTCCACCCCAGGCAAACTGCCCAATCGGCGCTCCAGCAGCCAGGAGCAACTGGAACACGCCGAGAGCGAGCAGTAGTGCGCAAACAGCGATTGATGCTGAGTTCGTCATGGTCGGCAGAACCTTGCAGTGTGAGGCGATGCGCGTCGATTGCTTCGCCAGGGTTCTGCCATGTCGCCGTCATACATGAAAGCGGCCCAACTCGATGAGACTCCCGGGTGGCAGCAGTGTTCCCACGTCATCCCTATCGTGCTCTTGGTGTGTCTAGTCGAAAATGCTTTAGAGACCAGAAGCCCGAGCACCGGCTTGGCCGCGGCTGGCGTAAGTCATTCCTCACCTTGAGGATGCCTAAATGAGGCGTGCGTTCTGCGCCAACCGTCGCCTATTTTCGACAACCTCAATCTGTCATACGATGGCCTCATGGAGATCGCGGGGATCGGCAGGGTAGTGTTCTGGGAGGGCGGGAGCCTGTGGCTGGCGCTGATCACTGGAACCATTTCGAGGCATTCTCACCATGCACTCCAGTTGTGCCTGCCGCTGGAGACGACAGCTCAGTTCCAGGCTGCCGAGGACGGGGACTGGATTACCTGCACCGGCGCCTTGATCACCCCTGATGCACCCCATGCTTTCCGTGCCCCTGGCAAGGTCGTCGCAAACATACTGTTCGAACCAGAATCTGCGGTCGGCCGCACACTGCTGGCGCGATGCACCCACCCCGGGATCAACATGCTGGACGCGTCCTATGTAGCGCCACTCGCCGCGCCGATCGCCGCAGCCTATTTTGGCGGGGCCGATGACGATGAACTGCGCGACCTTGCTCAGCGAACGATTGCCGCGGCGGGGGGTGTCTCCCTGCGTCCAGCTTCGGTTGATCACCGGATCATCCAGGCCATCGCCGAGATCCGGGAGCGCATCGACGAGCCGATCGTCCTCTCTGCACTGGCGCGCCGCGCCGGCCTTTCGCCCGGACGGTTCCGGCACCTGTTTGTCGCCGAGACCGGTGTATCCCTAAGGGCGTTCGTGCTGTGGGAGCGGCTGAATCGAGCACTGTCGATCGGTTTTTCGGGTGGCTCTTGGACCGACGCAGCGCACGCCGCCAACTTCGCCGACTCCGCACATCTGACCCGCACCTGCCGTCGCATGTTCGGCCTCGCGCCCTCAACTGCGCGGGTCGAGGAACTAGAGCGACGCCAGATCGCCTGACAAATCCCGACTAGCCCCTACGTTCAATCGCGGCGCTCTCCGACTGTCTATTGCACCTTCATCGTTCACGAAGGAGGCTGTCATGCCCAAGTCCAAGTTACCGCTCCGCCTGCTCTGGTTGCTGCCCGTCGCCCTGATCGGGGTTGGTGGAATCGGCATCGCCGCAATGATGCAACCCCCGCCCGCCGACCTTGATCTGTCGCTGACCCGCGCGACCGAGCACGGGCTCTACGTCGGAACGCTGGAGCCCGGGGTCTCTCCCATTCCGGTGGGGACCATCCAGTCATGGACCGTCGCGGTCACTACCGCTGACGGAAAGCCGCTCGAGCACGCCGACCTCTCGATCGACGGCGGCATGCCACAGCACGGCCACGGCCTGCCGACCAAGCCGCAGGTCACCGAAGAGCTTGGTGGCGGGCGCTACAGGGTCGAGGGTATGAAGTTCAACATGCCCGGCTGGTGGACGATCACGCTCAATGTCGCGGCCGCCGCCGGCACCGACAGTGCCACCTTCAACCTCACCCTGTGAGCTTGATCATGCGCTTCCCCCTGCTCGTCGCCGCCGGTGTGCTTGCTACTGTCGTGGCGGGTTGGTCCTGGTTCCACCTTGGAAAGCCCGAGTGGAGCCCGGCCGAGACCAAGCTGATCGCCTCGCTGTCGCTGTCGACGTTGCCGCAGCTGCCGCCCGATCCATCAAACGCCGTCGGCGATGATCCGACGGCCGCCACACTGGGACGGGCGCTGTTCTTTGATACGCGGCTCAGCGGCAACGGCAAGGTCGCCTGCGCGTCCTGTCACGTGCCGGATCGGCAGTTCCAGGACGGGACGCCGCTGGCCACCGGCATGGGGCAGACCAACCGACGGACCATGCCGATCGCCGGCACTGCCTACAGCCCATGGCTGTTCTGGGACGGACGGCGGGACAGTCAGTGGGCGCAGGCCCTGGGGCCGCTCGAGAGTCTGGTCGAGCACGGCGCGGATCGCACGCAGATCGCGCGACTTGTCGCCGTGAACTATGCCGCTGACTACGAGGCGGTGTTCGGTCAGATGCCCGAAGTGACGGCGTTGCCGGAGCACGCAACGCCGCTCGGCACGGACGCCGCCAAGGCGGCGTGGGCGTCGCTCACCGAACAGCAGCGCGAAGATGTGAACCGCGTCTTCGCCAATATCGGAAAGGCCATCGCGGCGTTCGAGCGAACGGTCGAGCCGCGCCCCACGCGGTTCGATGCTTATGCCGACGCGCTCGTGGCTGGCCGCGACACGTCCGGCCTTCTCACCCCTGTGGAAGTCGAAGGACTTCGCCTGTTTGTCGGCAAGTGCGACTGCACCAAGTGCCACAACGGCCCGTTGTTCACCGACCAGCACTTCCACAACACTGGTGTCCCTGCGGCGGCCGGACTGCCGGAGGACCAGGGACGCATCATTGCGACCGGCCAGGTTCTCGCCGATCCGTTCAACTGCCTAGGCGCCTATAGCGATGCCGGGCCGGCCGATTGCGCCGAGCTGCGCTACATGGACCGTGAAGGAGAGGACCTGCTGCGGGCCTACAAGCCACCTTCGCTCCGCGGTGTGGCCGAGCGCCCCCCTTACATGCATGCCGGCCAGATCGCGACCCTCGCCGATGTGGTCCGCCATTACAATGCGGCTCCGGCCGCACCCGGCGGTCACAGTGAACTCAAGCCGTTGGCAATGAGCGAAACGGAACTCGCGGCCCTCGAGGCCTTCCTCCGGACACTGAGCGAGACCGGCACCGATGGTGGCCAGCAGCCATGATCGACCGGACGATGCTGAAAGAGCATCTGGCGCTGGAGCGCCGCTCGATCACCGAGATCGCGACGGGCCTCAGCGCCGCCGCGGTGGTCGGCGCGACACTCTACAACCTCGGCTTCTTCGCCCCCATAGAGTGGAGCCTGATCTCGCTGTTGACGGTCCAGGACCTGCTCGTCGGAGCGGGAGTTGCCGCCGTCCCGATGGCCGCGGCAGCATGGATAGCGATGCTGATGGGCCGTCTCATCCGGTCAGCGCCAAAGCGCAAGCTCATCGCGATTGCCGCCGGCATTCCGGTCTTTGTGCTGGCGGGCCTTGGCTTTGGCACATTCTTCAGCGGGCCGCTGCAATGGACGTTCGGGCATATGGCCTGCGGCTATCTGATGCTTGGGGTGGTCGCCGCCGGCGCCAACATGCTGCTGAAATCCCGTCACCTGCCGATGGCCTGGCTCATATTCTCGCTGATCTACATCCCGACGGTGCTCGGTATGTCTGACAGTATTGCCGCCTCCGCCACCGGACGACCGATCTCCGAGATCGAGACAGACCGAGGTGTGGTGCGCGGCAGCGTCGTCAGGGTGACCTCCGCCTACCTGCTCATCGCCCGTGACAACACCATCATCACCATGCCCATGAGCAAGGTGCGGGAAGTTCGACGCCTCTTCGTCCAATCGCCTGAGGCCGATTTCCTGATCGGGACCTCGGCTTCCAAGCTTTAGGCCGGCTGAGGTTCCACAGTAGCCCCTGCGTTCAATCCCAGCGTCGCGAAGTCGCTTATTCGTCCGCCATCGATTGGAGAGGGATCCGAAAATGAACGCGACCACGGAAGACAGACTGTTCCAGGCAGTGGTGCCTGCCACCGGCAAGGCGGCCAAGCCGGCCTCGAGCGCAAAGCGGCCGCGCGTTCTGCGCACGCTGATCGGCGCTGCCGGTGGCACCGTTGCGTTGATCGCTGTGGTGGGGGCAATAGGCGCGACTTACGAAGCGATCGCAGGTTCGAGTGACGTTTCGACCTATCCGCCCGCCGGGCGCCTTGTCGACGTCGGTGGCTATCGTATGCACATCGACTGTCGCGGCGAAGGATCACCGACCGTGGTCATGGACGCGGGCCTCGGCGGGTCCTCGCTCGACTGGACCCTGGTGCAGCCGGACGTTGCGGGCACAACGCGTGTTTGCACCTATGATCGAGCTGGGATGGGCTGGAGCGACGCTAGCCCACTGCCGCGAACGCCCGCGCACATAGCCGAAGAACTGCATACGCTTCTGGCAAATGCCGGCGTTTTTGGACCCTTCGTCCTCGTCGGTCATTCGTTGGCCGGCAAGAACGTCCGGATGTTTGCTGCCGCCCATCCCGATGAGGTGGCGGGCATGGTTCTCGTCGATGCCCGTAGCGAGCTGGTCGACACCTTGACCCCGAAGGCCGAAGCCGATGCGTTCGGTGTGGCGCTAGGCCTGCAGGGCACCCTCTATTCGTTGGCGCGTCGCTTGGGTGTGGCGCGAGCGTTCGGCGCCAGCCTTGCTGGTAAGCCACTGATTCCGCCGGCCATCGCCGCACAAATGGTGCTTCTGCAGACACAGACCACGGCCATCGATGAGACCACCAAGGAGGGACTGGCGCGAGCCGCCGCCGATGCGGCACTCGCCAACTCCACCCTGGGCTCGATGCCCCTCGTGGTGATTGCGGCGGTGTCAAGCATGGCCGGAATCCCGAACTGGTCGACGGCACAGAAGGAGATGGCTGCGCTCAGCACGCAGGGCAGCCTCGTCGTTGCGGAGCACAGCGGCCATGCCGTGCAGCTCGAACAACCGAGCATCGTTCTCGACGCCATTGACGACGTGGTCGCGAAAGTCCGCGCCGACCAATAGCCCGCCGTTCTCTCACGAACCCAACCCGAACCAACCGCAGGAACCCCGTGAACCGGTGGTCTTGCATCGAGGAGACTTGGCATGAAAGCCATGACCTACCGCCAGTATGGTGGACCCGAAGTCGTCACGCTCAGCGAAGTCGACAAGCCCACCCCCAAACCGAGCGAAGTGCTGATCCGCATTCTCGCGACCACCGTTACGACCGGTGACTACCGGGCGCGAAGTCTCAACATGCCTGCAGGCTTTGGACTGATTGGCCGCCTGGTCTTCGGCCTCACCGGGCCGCGCCAGCCGATCCTCGGGACGGAGCTGGCCGGGATCGTCGAGGCGGTCGGCGCCGACGTCATAAACTTCAACCCAGGCGACGAGGTTATAGCCTTTACAGGTGTTGCCTACGGGAGCCATGCTGAATACCGGACGATGCCAGAAGATGGCACGATTGCTCTGAAGCCGGGGAACCTGTCGTTCGAAGAGGCTGCTTCCCTCTCGTTCGGCGCTATGACCGCTCTGCCGTTCCTGCGCGACAAGGCGGGGATCAAGGCCGGTGACAGTGTTCTCGTTGTTGGCGCCTCTGGTGCCGTTGGCACGGCCGCAGTGCAGATCGCACGGCACTTCGGTGCTGAGGTCACGGGTGTCACAAGCACGTCGAACCTGGAACTCGTTGCGGCTCTCGGCGCGCATCGGGTCATCGACTACACCAAGACCGACTTCGCGACGACCGGAAACAACTGGGATATCATCATCGACACCACCGGGACCGTGTCGTTCGACCGCTGTGACAAGTCGCTGAGGCCCGGCGGTCGGCTCGTCGCCATCCAGGGGTCGTTCGCGCAAACGCTGGGCATCGGCAAGCCATCGAAGGCGAGCGGAAAAACGGTCATTGCTGGTTATGTGCCGGCGAGGCCCGAGGATCTTCGATACATCGCCAGGCTGGCCTCGACCGGCGAAGTGAAGCCGGTGGTCGATCGCGTCTACCCGCTGGAGGAAGCAGCGCAGGCCCACGCCTATGTGGACACCGGCCGCAAGCGCGGCAGTGTGGTCCTAACTGTGGGGAACAGGCAGTGGGAGACTACAGCCAGGTTGCGGACCAGGACCTCGAAGGATGAGCCGCCCCACCTCATACCAGTGGCTGTGCGCTGACCACACGATGCACTCGCGCAACCTCAGCAGCAGACTCTTGATGCAATACGACGTCGTCATCGTTGGCGGAAGCTTTGCCGGTTTGGCTGCCGCTCTTTACCTCGGCCGGGCACACCGATCGGTCTGCGTTCTGGACACGTCGCGACCGCGCAACCACTTCGCCGATGCGTCTCATGGCTTATTTGCTCAGGACGGAAGCAATCCAAGAGCACTGCTCGCCACGATGCGAGAGCAGATCTCAGCGTATCCCACGGTTCAATTTATCAACGAGGCCGCCGTCGGTGCCGTTATGGAAGGCGGTGCGGGTCGGGTCGCACTTTCGGGTGGCTCGACAGTGGAGGGCGAGCGACTGCTGCTGGCGTTTGGAATCTCCGACGTCCTGCCAAGCGTTCCAGGCCTTCCAGAGCGTTGGGGAAAATCCGTGCTCCACTGCCCGTATTGCCATGGATACGAAGTCAGCGGTCCGCGCCTCGGGGTGATGAACGTCTCGTCGGCATCATTGCACCAGGCGCTGCTTTTGTCCGACTGGGGACCCACAACCTTTCTTCTGAACGGTGCGGAGCTGGATGGGCGTAGCCTCGATCAATTGACGCACCGCAACATCGAGATCGAACCGGATCCGGTGGCGGGGCTGTTGGGTGAGCGTGATGGGCTCTCATCGGTCCGATTTATTGATGGTCGCTCTCGATTGCTGGATGCGCTGTTCGTCAGCCCTCGCTATCGTCTCAACAGCATTCTCGCCGAGCAAATCGGTTGCGACATCCAGGACGGTTCCCTGGGGCAGATCGTCACCGCCAACGACATGAAAATGACGACAGTTGACGGCGTTTTTGCCGCTGGCGACATCACGCGATCAATGCACAGCATCACCTTCGCATGCGCGGATGGGGTGATGGCAGCAATGGCCATGCACCGGTCGATGGTTCTCGGAAGCTAGCCGAAGACCATGACCGACCGGTCTGGGCATGTGCCGCATTGCGCTACTCCGCGCGTTACGGATTGCAGTGCTGACAGTAGGCTGGGGCAGCCTCAAGCAAGCCATCGGCGCGTGGCGCCCGCGCCTGAGCATGGCATGCTGTGCACCCATTCAGTTCGTGGATGACAAGTTCGGTCGGATCGCCGCAACTCGAGCAGGGCGATCCTTGCTCGACACCGAGAAGTCCCCAACCGAAAGCCCCGCAAGCCGGGCAAAGGCGCGCCAGTCTCGCTGCGAGTCGGTTTGCAACTGCGCCAATCATCAGCATCCGACGCGGGTTATGGTTGGCTCGCATGTCGGTTTGCACCAGCGCGCAGCCATCGTCCGATTGGGCGGTAATCCTGGTGATCGCCGCCTGCAGCTCAGAAGGCGACCTGACTCCCTTGATGCCCATACCACCCGTTTGGGTGGGAGACACGACGAGGCTTGTCCGCGGGAAGTCCAGTCTCGACGTCGTGCTGACCAACCTCTCGCCGACGCGGGATGGGACAAACCAATGGTTACTGCATCGCCTCGACGAGCAGCCGGTCAGCCTCGTAGGGACGCCCGCGCGGTTGAGTGACCGGACACGCTCACTGACGGCACTGTTGGCCGAGGAACCATTGGTGCTGCCTTCGCGCGATACCGCGCTTCGAGCAGGCTTCGATGCACTGGCATCCCGGCTAGGCGTCGAGCCCACGATCGCGGCAGAGGCCGACGACATGGCGATGCTACGCCTGATGGCGCGGGAGGATCTAGGACTGGCGGTGTTGCCGCCGATCGTGGTTCGTGACGAACTGGCTCAGGGGATGTTGGTCGAGGCCGCTCGTCTCGAGGGAATAAGCGAAACCTTTGTTGCGGTCACCGTGGCTCGCCGCTTTCCAAATCCGCTCCTGAGCGAACTGCTCACCCGCTAGCCGACTTCAGCTATCTGCCCGAACTACATCTTTTCTTTCCTCGCGCTACCAGTCTGCAGCCAACGGGCACCACTCTGCCGGGAGGCGGCCATCATGTCATCGGTTGAGACTTTGTCCAGGTGCTCAACGAAGCTTGGGTGGGTGTCCTGCCATCCCTCTATCCGCCTTCGGGTGCGGCTACTGGCACTCTCGGGCACTGGAGGCTTGGGAGCAGGGAGCGTCTGCTTAATGCGCTCCAGCTCTCGGATCCAGATATTGACCCGCGTCTTGGTCAAGAGGTTGGTGCTCTTCATGGCGAAAATGAGCGCCTGGAGATCGGGGGCGAAGGTCATGCTAAAAGACCTCGGAGGCTCCGGCGCCGGTTTCAATGTTGTCACCGACCGGAAGCAAACCCTGGAAAAGTCGCTCGGATCGCTCGTGAAGACGGATCGGCAAATCCGCGTTTGACGCCAAGGTGGCCGAGTTGAGGCTGCTGGAATGCTGCGCGGCACGCTGGACCGTGGTGCGGCCACCTGTCTCCTCGAGGTGCGCAACGTCGGGGAGTCATCCTCGAGCGCACCCGGACGGCGCGAATCTCGCGCAGTTCTGCATCGACGTCATCGCGAAAGGCACCTACACACCGCAATCGCCTTCCGTTACCAATTGAGCTGTCGGCTATGCCTCCCCATCCTGACAACCCAGGTCCGATCCTCGTCACCGGTGCGACGGGGCGAGTCGGACAAGAGGTTCTAGGAGCGCTCGCGGGGCGGGCCGAGTGCCGTCCCACCTATTCGCGGTTGCCGCCAGTGGGCGGTGATGAGAGATGGACTCGCCTCGATCTGCTCGATGCATCGACATTCGGCGCTGCCCTCGATGGGGTCGCAGCCATCTTCATGATGCGCCCGCCCCAGATAACGGAGCGCAGCAAGGTTCGCCCGTTCCTAGCCGCTGCCCGGCGTCTAGGGATCAGGAGGCTGGTCTTTCTGTCGGTCAAGGGCGCCGACACCAATCCCCTGCTTCCCCATCACGGCATGGAGCGGCTGATTGACCAACTGGGCTTTGACTGGACGCATGTTCGACCCAGCGATTTCATGCAGAACCTGGAAACGGAGCATCTATCTGCTATCGTGGCAAAAGGCGAAATTGCGGTCCCCGCAGGCAATGGTCGATCTGCTTTCATCGACGTAGGCGATGTCGGCGCAGTCGTGAGCCACTGCTTGCTGACGCCGGGCCATGTGCAGAGGGGCTACACGCTGACCGGCCCGGAGGCCCTAAATTTCAACCAGATAGCGGCGATTTTGACCGAAACGATGAGGCGCCCCATCCGGTATCGCCGCATATCCCTGCCTCGCTTTGTCCTTGAACGGCGCGAACAGGGGACGCCTCTGGGCCTGTGCCTTGTCATGGCGGCGCTCTACACGGTGCAAAGGCTGGGAGGAGCGGCCGAAACGACGAACACAGTGCGCCAGCTACTTGGCCGCGCTCCAACGGACTTTGCCATATATGCCGGCCGACAATTCCGCGCGGACCAGTAGCTGTTGACCCGCCCAGCCTACTCGCGTCGGGTAGCCGCGCATAAGCGAAAGGCCGTGCAGCACTGACCCGGCCATGCCGTTTTGCACGTAGCTACAAAACCCGCCGTTAATACCCGCGGGTGACTATGGAGCTGAACTTATCCGTAAGCGATCAGGCGTAGGGCGCTGCGCGAGATCGCAAAACACTTTGGGACGGCCGACTTGGAAGCGCTGAACAAAGAAGACTTGGCGGTATCCGTCATGGATGCGCTGACCTCTAACATCTGCGTTGTCGATTTGGCCGGGCAAATCATAGCCGTGAACCGTGCCTGGCTGGAATTCAGCTCAGGCAATTCGGGAGCGGGCGAAAGCGCCTATCTAGGGACTAACTACCTCGACGTCTGTCGGCATTCTTCAGGACCCGCGTCTAAAGAGGCGGGCGAGTTTAATCGTGGTTTGCAGGATGTGCTAGATGGTCGGGCGGGTCTGTTCCAACTTGAGTATCCCTGCCACTCGCCGTCAGAACTGCGCTGGTTTCTGGCGAGGGTGACGCCGCTCTCGCTTCGAAACGGCGGGGGTTTCGCTCGCAAAATTGGTGCCGTTGTTTCCCATATGAACATTACGGACCGCAAGTTGTTGGAGCTGAAGTATGCGAAGCTGGCGTCGACTGATCCGCTGACCGATCTCCCGAACCGCCGGTATTTTGAAGACAATGCAAGGATCGAATTGGAGCGTGTGCGTCGGTTCGGCGGAGCGATGTCGCTGCTAATGATAGATTTGGACAGATTCAAAGTCATCAACGACCGCTTTGGGCATGCTGCGGGTGACGCGGTGCTCAAGACGTTTGCATCCCGCTGCAAAAGCGTGTTCAGGGAAAGTGATCTCTTTGCGCGGATTGGTGGGGAGGAGTTTGTTGCTTTGCTCGTGGGGACGGATCGGGCCGGGGCAACTTTGCTGGCGGAGAGGGTCCGTTCGCACGTCGCAGATCTGAGGGTCAAGACCGCTTCGGGAACGATCCGTGTTACGAGCAGCATTGGCGTGGCATCGGTGAGGGCCAGTGACCGCTCCATAGCCTCAACCCTAAACAGGGCCGATCAGGCCCTCTATACCGCCAAGGAATCGGGCAGGAACAGGGTGAGCGTTGCCGCCTAGCGTGCTCGTGCCGACGGCGGCTATGCCGAGCCGCTCTGCGCCGGCTGACGCCCGCGAGTGAGCAACGTTCAGGCCGCTCGCGGCGAGAACATGCGGCTGACGATTGCCGCGCCTGGTGAACGTGGGGATCGATCGCTAACATGTCCGGTATCCAGAGCTTGGCGACAGCCGGGATTGTCCGTCAGTGCCTGTGCTGCGCTTGTCCGCACTGTGCCATCGAACTTATCCCCGCGCCTAG
>Ga0123337_10004803_pt1 | contig 13569 bp, 12 predicted proteins | sample frozenSSSSmetaG_FD_89792 | JGI IMG/M metagenome (GOLD analysis project Ga0123337, IMG submission 89792) | Glacier valley bacterial and archeal communities from Borup Fiord, Nunavut, Canada, to study Microbial Dark Matter (Phase II) -... | ecosystem: Environmental > Aquatic > Freshwater > Ice >... | reverse complement strand
TTGGCCAAGCGTGCTTCACGCCCGGCATGGCGAAGAACACCTACGGCACCGGTTGCTTCCTCTTGATGAACACCGGAGAAAAACCCGTCGCCTCACAAAACAACCTCCTCACCACCGTCGCCTGGCGCATCGGCGGAAAAACAGAATACGCCCTCGAAGGCTCCGTCTTCATCGGCGGCGCCGTCGTGCAATGGCTGCGCGACGAACTCCAGCTCGTGCGCGATGCCGACGAACTCAACGCCCTCGCCGCCTCCGTGCCCGACGCCGGCGGTCTCGTCCTCGTGCCCGCCTTTTCCGGCCTCGGCGCGCCCCACTGGGATCCGTATGCGCGCGGCACGCTCGTCGGCATCACGCGCGGCACCAACCGCGCCCACTTCTGCCGCGCCGCCCTCGAAGCCATCGCCTTCCAAAGCGCCGACCTCATCGCCTGCATGGAAAAGGACAGCGGCCTCCCCCTCCGAGAACTCCGCGTCGATGGCGGCGCCTCGCGCAGCCAGCCGCTCCTCCAGTTCCAAGCCGATCTTCTCAACACCACCGTCGTCCGCCCGAAATGCATCGAGACCACCGCCCTCGGCGCCGCCTATCTCGCCGGCCTCGCCGTCGGCTTCTGGTCGAGCCGCGCTGACATCACGCGCAACTGGACCGCCGACACGACCTTCACGCCCGCCCGCGATCGCACCGCCATTGCTTCGCTCCGCAACAACTGGAACCGCGCCCTCGACCGCGCCAAGAACTGGGAAACGCCCGCCTGATCCGATCCGACCCGACCGGCTGGCGGCCGGCGAAATGTGACGCCCGCGTGTCGGCCGCGTGAACTCGTGGTTACGCGGCCGCTTTCGCTTTGCCGCATGGCTCCGCACTACGCATCAGCTGTCACAAACCCACATGACCGCGCTGAGCTTCGCACCCGCAATGTCCTTCCTGGCTGCCTTCGGCCGCGTTTCCCCCACGCAGCCGTTCCGCACGCTGATCCGCACCACCGGCTACAAGCTCCGCCCGCCCCGTCCCCTTCCGCACACGCCTCTCGTCCGCACCGCGCAAAACGCCGTCCTCCGCTCCGGCCGCGCCGGCCCGCATCAGATGTCCACGGTCCTCTGCGAACTGCGCAAAGGCCCCATCCCCACCATCGTCTTCGGCGGCTTCGTTCCCGACGCGACCGAGCAGGTGTTTCTCATGCGCGGCTTCCTTCTCAAAAATGGCAGCGCCTATTATCTCAACTACCCGCGCAACGGATTCTCCGCCGATCTACTGTTCGCCCAACTCGATGACCTCATCGCAGAACTCACCCAGGAACACGGCACGCCTCCGGTGCTTTTCGCGGTGAGCTTCGGCGCCGGTCTCATCATGGAGTGGTTGAAACGCGCCCGCCGCGACGGCCGCACGCCTGACCTGCGCGGCATCGTCCTCGTCAGCCCCGTCGCCTGCATCGAAGACCTCCTCGCCCCCGGCGAAGCCAAGCCCTCCACCCTCCTCGGCCGCGCCGTAAAACCCTTCATCAACCGCGAAGTCCCGCCCGACGAGCGCCAGATCGAAAAAACCCGCACCATCTTCGCCCGCATGTTCGAAGCCGGCGCGCAGAACAAAGCCGCCCTCGCCGCCCTCATGAGCCGCGACGAGCTCCGCCACCTCCACACCTCCGTCATGGCCACCATCGCCGGCGTGGACACCCAGGGCGCCTGCGAACGCATGCAGGCCCTCAAGCAATTCGAGTCTCCGTCCTCATATTTTTCGCAGGCGCTGCTTCCGCTCACGCAGGTTCCCGCGCTCATCCTCTTCGCCGAAAACGAAGACGCCATCCTCGCCCCGCACGCCCCCACCCGCTTCGTGCTGGAAGCCGCCCACCGCGCCTACTTTCCGACCAGCCATTGCCAGACGATTTACAACCACCGTGGCAGCCCCGTGCAGCACGCCTCGCTCGTCTTCCACTGCTTCAATTTCCTCCCGCCCATCTCCCGCTTCTATCGCGGGTTAAAAACGGGTAAGCTTCTCCGCGCCGCGTGAATTCGCTTGCGAGTCCCCCTCGGGCAAATCTGCCTGAGAGCCAGTCATTCCGTATGCCGGCTCCCCCTAAATTTCTGGTCAATATAGGCACGAGTTTCCTTACCTCCCGGACCGTCAAGAAGCTCCAGGCCCGGAACGCCGCCGTGCCCGCCCAGCAAAAAACGTTCGCCAGCCTCCGCGACAAACTGGTCAACACCGCCTACGGCCAGGAGCTCGGCCTCGCCGCCGGCACGTCCTACGAAGAGTTCCAGACGCGCATGCCCCTGCGCACCTACGAGGGTTTCATGCCCTACATCGAGCGCATGAAACGCGGCGAGGAAAACGTGCTCTGGCCCGGCCGGTGCAGCTTTTACGCGGTCTCCTCCGGCACGACCGCAGGGCGCACCAAGTTCCTCCCCGTCACCGAGGACATGATCGCCCATTTTCGCAAAGCCGGTCTCGATTCGCTCCTCTATTACACCAGCCGCGTCGGCCACACCGGCGTATTTCAAGGCAAACATCTCTTCCTCGGCGGCTCCACCACCCTCAGCCGCCTCGAAGAATCAAAAAACTACCCCGCCTACGCCGGCGATCTCAGCGGCATCACCGCGCTCAATCTCCCCGGCTGGGTGGAAAAACGCCTCTACGAACCCGGCGCCGCCATCGCCCAGATCGCCGACTGGCCGACCAAGATCAAGGCCATCGCCGACCGCACCTGGAGCCGCGACATCACCCTGCTCGCCGGCATCCCGAGCTGGCTCCTCGTGCTCGCCGAGGCCGTGATCGCCCGCGCCAGCAGCGGCAAGGCCCGCCCCTCCCATCTTCAAGGCGTCTGGCCCAACCTCGAGTGCCTCGTCCACGGCGGCGTGCCCATCGGCCCCTTCGCCGAAGAACTCCACGCCCACATCGGCCCCAAGGTCCATTTCCACGAGGTTTACCCCGCCTCCGAGGGCTTCATCGCCACGCAGGATTCAGAGTCCTCCCTCGGCCTGCGCCTCATGACCGACGTCGGCCTGTTCTTCGAATTCCTCCCGATGAAGGATTATCACGAGGACGAACTCGCCCGCTTCAGCGGAAAAACCGTCCCCCTCGAAGGCGTGCGCGCCGGGGTTGATTACGCCCTCGTCCTCACCACGCCCGCCGGCCTCACCCGCTACGTCATCGGCGACATCGTGCGCTTCACCTCCGTCGATCCGCCCCGCCTCGTCTACGTCGGCCGCACCAAGCTTCAGCTCAGCGCCTTCGGCGAACACGTCATCGAAAAGGAACTGACCGACGCTCTCCTCATCGTGTGTCAGCGCCACGGCTGGACCATCACCAACTTCCACGTCGCCCCGCAGTTCATCAACACCGCCATCGTCAGCCAAAAACGCGGACGCCACGAATGGTGGATCGAGCTCAAGCCGGGCACCTTCAAAAATCCCACCGGCCCCGTCCTCTCCGCCGAGCTCGACGTCGAGCTCCAACGCCTCAACGACGACTACGAGGCCAAGCGCAAAGGCGGCGGCCTCGAAGCCCCCAACGTCCGCCTCGTCATGCCGGGTGTTTTCGAACACTGGATGCGCGAAAAGGGGAAATGGGGCGGGCAAAATAAAATGCCCCGCTGCCGCAGCGACCGCGATATCGCCGACGAACTCGCTCAGGTCGCCCGCTTCTCCTTCGAGGCCTGATCCGGCGGGAGAACGGACCACCAGGCCAGCGGGTCCGGATGTGGGAGCGAGCTTGCTCGCGATCTTGGACCCTCGCGAGCAAGCTCGTCCACGCCCGCCGTGCTTCAGTCCGTCCAGTCCGCAAAAATCGCCCATCGCGCCCGCTCCGCAGCCGTTGGCATGGCCGATGCTAAATTACTTCCGACATACGATTCCCTGCTCTGGCAGGGTCTTGGGGTAACATGGAGCCGGCCTCATAAACCGGCACAGAAAATAGTGGGCCCGCCGTTAGGGGTTTCGGCGGGCCCTTCTTATTTTCAAAAATCGAAGTCCGCGAGTAGCGCGGAGCCGCTGGGGCCGCCGCTCCGCCCCCCAGGCGACATCAGTCGCCCCTCCGCTTAATCGTGTAGGCCATTGGCCGTAACCACTCCCAGAGAATCGCCCCATTGGGCGATTCCATGAGTGGTCAAAATCCGATTCCTCCCGCCTGTTCACCCCATCACCAGTGCAATCGCCGCCAGCATCAGCCCTGCCCCCACCAGCCGCACCCGCAGCACCGCCGCCCCGAGCGCCTGCTCCTCATTGCGGAACCAGTGGCCCACCCACCACACCGCCAGCACGCTCCACAACCCGCGCGACGCATAAACGATGTTCACCGCCGTCGCGTCGCCGAAAACTCCCAGCGCGATCGCCATGTTCGCCGCCTGCGCCGCCAGCGCCACCGATCCGCCCAGCAACCACGGCCACGCCGCCCTCGGCACCGCCCGCAGCGGTGCGCTGAAAAACGGCACGAATCCCGCCGACAGCACCGCCACCACCCCGAACATCAACGGCAGAAACCGGCCTACGCCCCACGCCGGCACCCATTTTTGCGTCAACACATCCGTCGCCGCAAAACACACCGCCGCCAGCGCCGATTCCACAATCGTCCGCCCCACTTTCCCCTGCGGACGCCGATCCGCGCGATTCAGCAACGCAATCGCCAGCGTGCTCAACCCCGCCGCCACCCACCACTTCAGCGGCACCGGCTCCGTCAGCAGAAGCGTGCTGAAAAACGCCACCAGCACGACCTTCAGCCCCAGCACCGGCGTGACCACCGAAACATCGCCGCCCTGCAACGCCTTGAACGTGAAAATCTGCCCGAGGAAAAACAATATCCCCGCCAAGACCGGCTGCCAAAGCTCCGTCACCGGACGCCCCGCTCCTCCCAGCAGCCACAACGGTGCGAAAAACAACCCCATCGCCACGTTCGATACAAACGCCGTCCGCCACACGCCCACCCCATAAGCCGCCGAACGTTTCACCAGCAAAACCGCCGCGACATAGACCACGCTGCTGGCCAGCGGTAAAAAAAGATGAGCCGGAAAATGCATCGTGGCCGCCCAGCGAAAACAAAAAGACGGCGCCCGCGAGCACCGTCTTGAAACTCTCCGCCGGGACGATTGGAAATCGCGCCTACTTCAGCAGCTCCACGATGAGCTTCTCGTAATCGGCTTCCTCGGCCATGCCGACCTTCTTGTTGCGGATGTTGCCCGCGCGATCGATCAGGAACGTCGTGGGTATCCCTTCGACGCCTCCGAACGACGCCACCACGTCGTCCGTGGATAACAACATCTGATAGTTGACGCCCTTGGCCTTGGCAAAAGGCGCCACCGCCTTCGCCCCGTCTTCGTCCACCGAAATCCCGACGATCACGAGGCCCTTGTCGGCGTATTTTTTCTGCAACGCGATGTAGCCGGGGATTTCCGCGCGGCAGGGCGGACACCACGTCGCCCAGAAATCCACCACCACGACCTTGCCCTTGAAATCAGCTGAGCTCACGTCCTTGCCTGTAATATCCTTGAGCTTCCAGGCCGGAGCCTTGCCGAGCACCGGCAGCTCGGCGCGCACGCCCGTGACCGCCGTTGCCATCGCCATCACCGCCAGCAGGGAGAAGAAGAGTCGTTTCATGGTTGGGTTGATAAATATGAGTAACAACGGACGCACCTTATTCCCGCCGTCAAGCTCCCGCTCCACCAGCCCGAGGCAGCATGTCGCTGGCGGACAGGAACGCTATACCGAGGAATCCGATGGCCTGGAGCACGAGCATGGACGACAGAAGCGCGGCGTCATGCCCGCCGAAATAGATCGCGCCACCCAGCATCACCAGACCGAAAGCCAGTTCAGCCAGCGTGATCGAGGCAAACAAGGTCCGGCTGCGCATCCGTAAAAGAAGCCCGCCCGCCGTGACCGCACGTCCACCCTTGGGCGTGCGCACGAACTCGCCGCCACTTTGACAGAGCCCCTCGAACACGGCCAGGCAACACGTCACGCTCAGCGCCAGCCCGAAGGCCATCATCAGCGGAGCCGTCAGCAGCATCAGCAGGCCCTCGCCCCACTGGCGTTGCCGGAAATACTGCCCCGTGATGTAGAGCGCCACCGTCGCCCCGCTGGTCAGCACCACCACCACGGGATTAAAAACATACCACCCGCCCGGCACCTTCGCTCCGATCAGCAGATAAGGCACGAAGATGATCGAGAACAGCACCAGAAGCGGATGAATAAAACCAACCAGCAGATGCGCCGTCGCCTCCCGCTTGATGCGTCCCGGCTCATCGCTGCGCAGGATTGCGGCGAGCTGCTTGCGCATCACCTGGATGGCCCCCTTGGTCCAGCGCCGCTGCTGCGACTTGAACGCCGTCAGGTTCTCCGGCAGTTCAGACGCCACCGCATAGTCCGGCAGATAGACGAAACGCCAGCCGCGCAACTGCGCCCGGTAGCTCGCATCCAGATCCTCCGTCACCGTATCGGGCGTCCAGCCACCCGCGTCCTCAAGCGCCGTGCGCCGCCAGATGCCCGCCGTGCCGTTAAAGTTAAAAAACAACCCCGCCGCGCACCGCGCCGCCTGCTCGACCACGAAATGCGCATCGAGAAAGATCGCCTGGAACCGCGTGAGCAGGCTCGCCCGGCGGTTGCTGAACTCCCAGCGCGCCTGAACCACACCCACCCCTGCATCTGCGAAATGCGGCATGAGCGTTTCCAAAAACTCCGGCTCAGGCCGGAAATCCGCATCGAAGATCGCGAAAAACTCCGCATCCGTAAGCGTCATCGCGTGGGCGAGCGCGCCCGCCTTGTAACCCTCGCGCTTTGACCGGCGAATATGGCTCACGCGAGCCGCCCGCCCGGGATTCGCCCGCAGCCAGCGGTCGATGATCGCCGTCGTCTCGTCCGTCGAATCATCGAGAATCTGGATTTCCAGCAACCCTTCCGGCCAGCGCAGCGCCGTGACCCGCTCCAACAAAGCCTCGACCACAAGAGGCTCGTTGAAGAGCGGACACTGGACGCACACCTTGGGCATCGGTCCGGACCAAGCCGCATGCGCAGGGGCTCCACGACGCACCGCGCGCAAGTAGAGCCACAGCATCTTGACTTTGTGCAGTCCGAAAATGCACATGCCGGTCAGCGTGAAGAGATAAAGCCAGAGCAGAATTTCTGGAAGTGGAATTGCCATAATGAGGCCGACTAGTGCCGGAAACGTGGCGTTTGTTCCCCTACAAGTGCCAACGCCCGCAAGGCTGCCGATAGCCTTGAACCCGTAGCCTGATAAATCCTCACGGGTTTAACGCCGGCATATCCGTGTCCAGAATCTCGATGAATTTTTTCATCGCCGGCGTAAGCACGCGACCCTTCCGGTGAAGGATGGCGAGCTGGCGGGTGAACTCCTTGCCCTTGAATGACAGCACCGCGAGCGAACCCTGCTTCTGCTCCTGCAGAACCGTGGCCTGCGGCACGATGGCGATTCCGTGGTCGATCTCGACCGCGCGCTTCACCGTCTCGATGTTGTCGAACTCCATCACCGGCTCGATATCGAGCTTGTTGTCGCGGAAAATCTGATCAACCGCCTTGCGCGTCGGAATGTCCGGATCAAATCCGATGAACCGCTGGCCGGCCAAAGCCTTCAGGTCCACGCCCGCCGCGCCGCTCTTGGCCAGCGCGTGGTTGGGATGCGTGATCAGCACGAGCCGGTCGTTGCGAAATGGAATCTGCTCGATCTGACGCGTCTTCACTGGAAACGCCACCAGTCCAAAATCGACCGCGTTGTGAAGAATATCCTCATAGACGAGATTGTTGCGTCTGTATTCAACACGCACATTCACCGCCGGATAATCGACGAGGAACTGCTTGATGTAGGGCGGCAGCTCATGCAGGCCGATCGAGTAGATCGTCGAGATGCGGATAGTGCCGCTTATGACCTTCTTCAACTCCTGCAGCTCGCTCGCGAGCTTGTCGTAGCTGTGAAGAAGCTCCTTCGCCGTCTCGTAAACTCGCTGGCCCTCGCGCGTCAGTTGAAACTGCTTCTGACTGCGATCAATCAACAACGCCTTGAAGTGGCGCTCCATCGCGCGAGCCTGCTGGCTCACGGCCGATTGGGTGATGGCATTGATTTTTGCCGACTTTGAGAAACTCTTTGTTTCAACCAGATCGGCGAAGATTTTGAAGTTTTCGATTTGCATGGGCGGCAACCTATTTCTGTTCAGTATAAACAAAGCTTATTACGCCGCAAACCATAACTTGGCATTCAATGGTCATTTCCTATCCAGAATTTAAAGCCCGCGCGGATGCCATTCAGATCCAAATCGCCGCCGCGTGCCTCCGGGCCGGTCGCAAACCAGCGGACGTCCAGCTCCTCGCGGTGACCAAAACCCACCCCGCCGCCGCCGCCGACTACGCCGCCCGCTACGGCCTGCCCGCCGTCGGCGAAAACCGCGTGCAGGAAGCCATCGACAAACAACCGCTCTGCACCGAAAAAATCCAGTGGGAGCTCATCGGCCATCTCCAATCTAATAAGGCCAAGCTCGCCGCCGCCCACTTCGACCGTGTGCAAAGCGTGGACAGCGCAAAGCTCCTCGCCCATCTCGACCGCGCCGCCGGTGAGATCGGCAAAACCCTCGGCGTCCTCCTCCAGATCAACGCCGGCCACGATCCCGCCAAGTTCGGCGCCGAACCCGCCGACGCCCCCCTCCTGCTCGAAGCCGCGCTCGGCTGTCCTCATCTCCGTATCGACGGCCTCATGACCATCGCCCCGCTCGGTGCCACGCCCGCCGAAACCACCGCGCTCTCCGTCCGCACTTTTGAAAACCTCCGGACAATCCGTGACGACCTCGCCGCCAAGTCCGGCGCACCCCTGCACGAGCTCTCCATGGGCATGAGCGGCGACATCGAAGCCGCCATCCTCGCGGGCAGCACGCAGGTCCGCGTCGGCACCGCGCTTTACGGAACGCGCTGATCGCACGCCGCGCTTTCCCGTTTGCGTCGCCCGCAAAAGCGTCTTCGCTTTCGCTCGTGGAAAACGATCATCCCAGTCTCGGCTCGCGCGAAGCGATTCTCGGATTGCTCGACGACCCCAGCCCCGCCGTTCGCAAGGTCTTGCTCGCCCACTTTACGTCGCAAGGTTCCGCCTCCCGCCGCTTCCTCGAGGACATCATCAAAAACGGCAACCGCCTCCTCGCCGTTCCCGCGCGCAGTTATCTCGAAGAACTGAAGTTCACCGACCCCGTCGCGGAGTTCGTTGGTTTCATCCGCTCCCTCAACTACGAGCTTGAAACCGGCGCGCTCCTGCTCAGCCGCACGGTGTTTCCTAACATCGACGCCGGCTCATGCTGCGAACAACTCGACGCCCTCGCCGCGCGCTGCCGCGAACTTTTCGCCGAGCCGCTCTCCGTCCGCGAAAAATGCCGCATCCTCAACCGCGTGCTGTTTCACGAGCACGGCTTCCGCGGCAACGTCGAGCACTACACCGATCCGCTCAACAGCTTCCTCGACCAGGTCCTCGCCCGCCGCAAAGGCACGCCTCTCTCGCTCAGCATCGTCTACCTGCTCGTCGCCCAACGCCTCGGCCTCGATCTGGAGCCGGTCGGCCTGCCCGGACATTTCATGGTCGGCTGCTACCTGGAAAACGCCCCGCTCTTCATCGATCCCTTCGAGCAAGGAGCGTTTCGCTCCCCCGAGGAAGTCTTCGCCTTTCTGAAGGCCAACAAGGTCTCTCCAAAAGTTTCCGACCTCGCCCCCACGCCCGTCCGCGAAGTCCTCTGCCGCTCCTGCCGCAACCTCGCGCACCACTACAACCTCGCGGGCGACGCCGCCCGCTCGAAGCTCTTCGCCAGCTTCGTGGAGGAATTCGAGGAGACCTACGAACGCCACGCGCAACCGTGACGTCCGCATAATCGTTCTCGTTCTCATTCTCGTTCTCGTTCTCTCTTGAGGCAGAACGAAAAGATGACGTCCCCCGAACCGATCTACACGCTCGCCGACCTCGACACCTGGTCCTTCCCCGGCACCGCGCTCGCCGTGCTCGGCCACCCGATCAAGCACTCGATCAGCCCGCAAATGCAGAACGCGGCGCTCGCACAGATGGCTTTGAGCGACCCGCGCTTCGCCTCGTGGAAATACTTCCGCTTCGACATCGCCCCCGAAGACCTCCCCGCCGCCCTCAAAAAATTCCACGCCCTCGGCTTCAAAGGACTCAACCTCACCGTCCCTCACAAGATCATCGCCTTCGGCCTGCCTGAAGTCGCCGTGACGCCCGCCGCCGCGCTCATCGGCGCCGTCAACACCCTGCTGCGCACCGAACACGGTTGGGCCGGCCACAACACCGACGGCTACGGCCTCGCCAACGGCCTAAAAGAAAATCTCCACCACGACCTGCACGGCGCGGACATTATTCTCCTCGGCGCAGGCGGCGCGGCGCGCGGCGCCGCCGTCGAGTGCCTCCAGCGCGGATGCGCCAGCCTTCAAATCGCCAACCGCAGCCGCGCCAATCTCGACACCTTGCTCGCCCAACTCGCCCCACTCGCCGGCAAAATCCCCCTCCACGGCTTCACTCCGAACGTAGCGGGGAGCGTGAGCGACCCGGTTCCGCCCTCCGGCACCCTCGTCATCAACGCCACCAGCGCCGGCCTCAAGCCCACCGACCCGCTTCCTATCGACCTTTCGTCGCTCCCCCGCCCCGCCGGCGTCTACGACATGATCTACAACCCACCCGAGACACCTCTCCTCGCGCAAGCCCGCTCGCTCGGCATCCCCTCCGCCAACGGTCTCTCGATGCTCGTCCACCAAGGCGTGCGCGCCCTCGAAATCTGGAGCGGTGCCTCCGTCCCCGTCGATGCGATGCGCGATGCGGTCGTGAAAGCCATGGCCGCCCGCTGATACTCCGCGCTTCCGTCCCTCCGCGTTTCCGCGATAATGTTCCCCACTCTTCCCGCATGACTTTCGACTACGCCGAGTTCAACGCCGCTTTCCCGTGGTTCTTCACAACTGTCATCGGCATTCTCGGCGCGATGATCGGCAGCTTTCTCAACGTCGTCATCTACCGCGTCCCCGCCGAGAAATCCATCGTCACCCCCGGCTCGCACTGCGCCTGCGGCGCGCCGATCAAGTGGCATGACAACATCCCCGTCCTGAGCTGGTTCATCCTGCGCGGTAAAGCCCGCTGCTGCGGACGTCCCTACTCGTTCCGCTATGCGTTCGTCGAACTGCTCACCGCCGCGCTCTTCGTCACCTGTTGGATGCTGTTCCCGCCCGCCAAGGCTCTCTGCGGACTGGTCTTCGTGAGCTGCCTCATCTGCGCCACGTTCATCGACCTCGATCACATGATCATCCCCGACACGTTCACCATCGGGCTCGGCGTGTTCGGCGTGACGCTCTCCGTCTTCGTGCCGGCGCTGCACGGACAAACCCAAGGCGATTTCATGATCAACGCCCTGCGCTCGGGTGTAATCTCACTGCAAGGCATGCTTGTCGGCTCAGGTCTCGTGATCTGGATCGCCTTGATCGCCGAAGCCCTGCTCAAAAAAGATGCCATGGGCTTTGGTGACGTAAAATTCATCGGCGCCATCGGCGCGTTTACCGGCTGGCAAGGCGCGGTGTTCGCCATCTTCGGCGGCGCGGTCGTAGGCACGATCTGGATCGGGCTGGCCATGCTCCTGAAAATCATCACCGGCGCACGCGTGCAGGTCGCCCCCCGCGCAGAAACCCCCGACGGCCAGCCCGCCGAATTGAGCATGGGAGCGCACATCCCGTTTGGCCCAATGCTGGCCGTCGGCGGCCTGCTTCACTTCCTCTGGTTCCACCAATGGACGTCCGAATTCTTCGCCCAACTGGGCGAACTGCTTTAAACGAAATCCGCCGTCAACCGGCAGCTCAAAGCCGCTCCGCCCCGTCGCCCGTCTTCATGTGCAGGATGTCCGGGCGAACCCAGAACCGCTGCTCGTAGGCGTCGGCTATCGCCTGCGCCTGGGCTTCGCCAAATGCCGGACTCGTGAGCGCCATCACCGCGCCGCCAAATCCGCCGCCGGTCAGACGCGCACCATAGACGTTCAACGCCGAGGTCAGATGATCCACCAGAAAATCGAGCTCGGGCGTGCTGTTCTCAAAGAAATGCTGCGAACTGCGGTGCGACGCGGTGAGCAGGCGGCCGACCGTATCGAGGTCGCCCTTCTTCAGCACCGCGACCGTCTGGTCCACGCGCGCGATCTCATCGACCACATGCTTCGCACGCTTGAAGGCCTCGGCGGAAAGTTTTCCCTTGGCGGCCACAACCTGCGCGGACGTGACGTCGACCAACTGCGAAACCCCCAGCGCCTTCGCCGCCTCCATGCACTCGCGGTGGCGCGCCGCGTAGAGTCCGTCAACGAGCGCATGCTTGGTGTGCGTGTTGAAAATCCAAAAATGCGCCGACTCGGGCATCGGCACCGTGTCGAAGCGCGGTCCTTTGCAATCGATGAAAACGAGGTGGTCCTTCTTGCCAAAACCCGACACGCCTTGGTCGAGGATGCCGCACGGCACACCGACAAAATTGTTCTCAGCATGCTTGCCGATTTTGACCAGCGTCTCGCGGTCCGGGTGCTGGTCGGTGAGCGCAAGAAACGCCAGACCCGACGCCAGCTCGATGGCCGCGCTGCTGCTCAGGCCGGCGCCGGTCGGCAGGTTGGAAACCGCCACATAGTCGAAACCCTCGGGCGCCTTGAGCTTGAAAGCCGGAAGCGCCATCAGCACGCCAAGCGGATAATTGATCCAGCTCGCGCCGTCAGTTTGCTTGGCAGTCACGTCCGCGGCCAGCTCGACCACCTCGCCCGCATACTCGCTAAAAAACCGGCGCTTCCCATCCGTGCGAGGCGCAACCGCCACCCACACGCCGCGGTCGATCGACGCACCCAGAACCGTGCCGCCGTTGTAGTCGGTGTGGTTGCCGATGAACTCGATCCGGCCCGGCGCGCGGGTGATGAACGCGGGGGCGCGGCCATGGACTTTCTCGAAGAGGGCGGTGATTTTCTGCTGCATAAAGGGGGAACTGTCGGAATGCCCTGCCGCGCCCTAAGGCGTCAACGCGTTTCCGGCGCAGGGGGTTGCCTCACGCCCTCAAACCCCGCCGGCGCTTCGCCTTGGCTTCCCTTCGTCACGAGCTCCAGCAGATAGGCCATCGCCTCTATGCGTGGAATCCCGCGCTGAGCGGCAAGCTGGTCGCACCGCTTGAGCAACTGGTCGGCCATCGTCGCGGCCGCCGCAGGGGACGGCGCGCCGAGCCGGGCGCAAAGCTGGATGAGCTGGTCGCGTTCGCTGATGACGTGTCGGTTGTTCATGGCGTATCGATTAAGCGGATATAAGCGCGGCCGCCGGGCTCAGGCGCAAGCGGCGCAGCTGCATCGAGCCGGAGCGTCGTCACCAACGCGAGCCCGATGAAGCCGCCCGCGCCGTCCGCCACCGCCGAGCGAAGTTCCCCGACGCGCGTCTCGCCTTGAAGCAACGCACAGGGGACCGCTGGCACCGGCCCTTCGCCCGCCGCCACCCGAACGAGCTTGCGGCGCAACTGCCCCATCGACTTCAACCGCGCCATCACCTCCTGCCCGAGGTAGCATCCCTTCGTGTAGGAAATGGCATCCGTTTCCAGCCCGCCCTCGTTGGG
>Ga0123337_10004802_pt1 | contig 13571 bp, 11 predicted proteins | sample frozenSSSSmetaG_FD_89792 | JGI IMG/M metagenome (GOLD analysis project Ga0123337, IMG submission 89792) | Glacier valley bacterial and archeal communities from Borup Fiord, Nunavut, Canada, to study Microbial Dark Matter (Phase II) -... | ecosystem: Environmental > Aquatic > Freshwater > Ice >... | reverse complement strand
AATAAACTGGGTGTAATAAGCACCACAATGGCTAAGTATTGTTCCTATGAAAAAAGAAAAAAAAGATCAAATTATCAGGAGGATCTCAGAACAATCTATTCTTAAGTTAACGCCAATGCCCTAAAGGGGGGATTAGATACTCTGCTAAATTAAATACGAATTAGATTTAATGGTATTTAAACAAAAACTAAACGTGACTCGCTCCCCTCTCTCTTAAGGAGAACTGAGACTCTGCTGTCCCCTAACCCTAAAGGGTAGATCGAATGCACAATTAAATAGTCGTGAAATTGACTTAATGGTTTTTTAAAATTAAGCTTAACCGTGACTCGCTCCCCTCTCTCTTTAGGAGAGGGGAGCGAGTCACGGTTAAGCTACATCTGCGAAAATCCTCTCCATCCTCCGAAAGTACATCATGCCGAAGACGAATAGGATAAGGGCGACGATGGTACCTGGCCAGATCCATTCCCAAGGGATAGGTCTATCGAGGAAAGCAGCGCGGAATCCTTCTATCACTCCTACCATGGGATTTAAGACATAAAACTTCTGGTATTGCTCGGGCACGGCTGTGGTACTGTATACTACCGGCGCGGCATAAAGCAGGAGTTGAACTACGAAGCTTAGTGCGTGCTTCACATCTCTATACTTCACTGCCATGGCAGAGAGCATCATTCCCATTCCTAAGCTGCACATCAAAAGTTGGATGATCAACAATGGCAGTACCAACAGTCCCCAACCTGGCATAATCTGATAGTAGATCAGCATTCCTATCACTACTACAAAGGCTATTAGAAAGTCCAGCAGTTTGGATAGTATGGAGCTTAGCGGCAATACCATTCTAGGGAAATAGACCTTGGTGATCATATTGGCATTTTGGATCAGGGAATTGGCCGACTCGGTGAGCGTGCCGGAGAAGTAATTCCAAGGCCAAAGTGCCAGGTAAGAAAATAAGGTATAGGGAATGCCATCTGAATCTATTTTGGCCAGGTTGCCAAAGACTACGGTAAATATTACCGTAGTAAATAGGGGTTGAATAATAGCCCAGGCAACTCCCAGAACGGATTGTGCATAGCGGGCTTTGATTCCTCTAAGGGTTAGGAAATACAGTAGATCCTTGTATCGCCATAACTCCTTGAAGTCTATTAGCTGCCAACCGGAAGTGGGTTGGATGATTTTGATGTTGTCTTTAGGGGTCAAAGGGGTTGGTGGTTGGTGGTTGTTGGGTGTCCGATGTCCGATGTCAGGTGTTGGATACTGGATGTTGGTTGTTGGTTGTTGGGTGTCCGATGTCAGGTGTTGGGTGTTGGTTTCAATACTGTGGACGGGGGTTTGTCTGGATGAAACTAACAACACACAACTAGCAACCGAATATTTTTTTGATTAGAGTTCAAGAGCTATTTTTCGCTATACCAATGATAAACAAACGTCTTTTCGGCTAATTTATATCCTAGGGATTCGTATAGTTTGCAGGCAGGGATGTTGCTTTCCTGGGTGCTTACTTCTATTGTTTTTGCACCGAGTGAGAAGGTCTTGGCTTCTGCGGCTTTCATCAGTTTCTTTCCCCAGCCCTTTCCCTGACTCTGCTTAGAAACTGCTATCAGTCCTACTTTAGCGGCTTTATCCTCTACACTGTAGGTTACCATTCCTTGTAGATCTGGAGCTTCCAGTACTAAGTTGGACTCCCATGCTTTTTTGATCCATATCCTATATAGCTTTTCAAATTCCCCTTGCACCAAACGGGTATCGAGTTTGTAACGTGAATAAGCTCCGCTTTCAAAAGCTAGGCCCTGTAGTTCTTTACTTAATAGCCTTTGATAAGGCATTATTTCAGGAATTTCTGCCGGGTTATTTATTTGCTTTTCGAAGGTCATTTTAATATCGACCAATTGAATGCAAGGATTATTGAATTGGACAGGTGATGCTGAAAAGAGATAAATCAGTTGTAATTCCTTAGATGCAGCTGGGAATTCCTCTTCATTCCAATCCTTATTGATTGATATTTTCCCTACAGGGTAGTTGAAGAGGTTGGAGTCGAAGGGAAGATGCTTGATTTCTGGGTTCAGGGAATTTGAATTAAGAATTTAAAATGAAGGAATGGAGAATTTAAAATTTAAAATGAAGGAATTTAAAATGAAAAGAATGTAAAATGTAAAATGGAAAGAATTTAAAATGTAAAATTTAAAATGAGGAATGGAAGATGGTGGAGCAATTTTAAATTTTAAATTTAAAAATTTTAAATTAAATAAAGTGCTCTTGTCTCTTACCCTACTCTTTTTTCGACAATATAAATCGGGCGTTGCTTTACTCCTTCGAAGGTTTTGCCGACGTAAAGGCCTACCATGCCAAGGGTAATTAGCAGGAAGCCGGTGAGCATCCAGAGTGAAATAATCAAACTGGCGTAACCAGCCACAATGATATTTCCCTTTAGATACTGGTATGTGGTGTATAGGGCAAAGAGAAATCCTGTGAGTGCCACCAGCAATCCAAGTTTGACGGTAAGCCGAATAGGCTTGTCGCTATAGGCCAGCATGATATCCAGTGCCAGGTTGAATAGTCGCTTGAAATTGTAATTACTAGTTCCTTCTGATCTCTCCGAGTGAACTACCTCGATGGATGTTTGCCGAAAGCCTACCCATTTGACCATGGTAGGGAAATAGCGTATGCTTTCACGCATACCTATAACTTCCTTTATAACTTTGCTGTGATAGATACCGAAGTTGGCAATGCTCTCATCCTGCTTGGAGCCAGTGAGCCAAGCCAGGGTACGATAAAACACTTTAGATGACAATTTTTTGAAAAACCCATCTTGTCTGTTGGATCTTCTGGCGAGCACCACATCATAACCTTGCTGAGCGGCTGCCAGGAGATTAGGTATTTCTTCCGGCCTGTCTTGCAGGTCGCAGTCCATCACCACAATCCACTCGCCTGTTGCGGCATCCAAACCTGCTGTAATAGCGTAGTGTTGCCCAAAATTGCGGGAAAGTTTGATCCCCTTGATCTCTGGATGAAGGCTGGCGAGTCTTTCTATTTCAATCCAGGAATTGTCAGGACTGTAATCATCCACGAGTATGATTTCAATTTCTGAAGTCAGCCCAGACACGGAGGATTTTATTCTAGAGATAAGTTCAGCTAGGACGTTTTCGGCGCGATATACGGGAGAGATGATGGAGAGCACTTATGAATTTAAAATGAAAAGAATTTAAAATGAAAAGGAATTTAGAATTTAAAATGAAGGAATTTAAAATGTAAAATGAGGAATGGAAGATCTCGAATAGAGTAGTTGGGGGAGCAATTTTAAATTTTAAATTCAAAAATTTTAAATTAATACTATGCTGCTATTTACCATATACCAGTATGCCCTGAATATCTCCGGGGTCTTTATCTAAGATAGAAACTACTACATTTCGCTGAACTTTTTCGTAGGTTTTTTCTCTGATAAAGTCCAAGTATTCCTTATCCAGTTCTTTACCTATAAGTATCATGTGGACCGTACCTGAATCTATTCCTTTGGCGTAATCTCCCACGATATAGGCTTTTTCCACATCTCCCATCCTTCTGACAATTCTCTCCATCAAATCATCCAGTCCCAGGAATTTTGAGACCATGTTTTTGATTTCTGTGAAGAATGGATGCTCCTCATTGGCTTTGTATACTTTGGTTCTGCCCTCTTCCTGAGAAACCAGCAAACCTGCTTCGGTAAGGCGGTTTAACTCCACCCGAACGGAATTAGTGGATTCATCAAACTCCTTGGCCAGGGAACGCAAATAGCCTGAATTGGCATGCGAAAAGAACTTCAGGAGAAGTTTGATACGGGTTTTTGAGGTGACTAGGGATTCGAGCACTAAGGAATTTAAAATGAAAGGAATTTAAAATGTAAAATGAAAAGAATGTAAAATTTAAAATGAAGGGAATTGAGAATTTAAAATGAAAAGAATGTAAAATTTAAAATGAAGGGAATTTAAAATGTAAAATGAAAAGAATGTAAAATTTAAAATGAAGGGAATTTAGAATTTAAAATGAAAGAAGGCCTCGACAAGCCCGTCGGTCACCGGGCTTAAGAATTAAGCAAATGACTATTCTACTTTATATTCTCTCTTGATTTCTTGATAATGGAATTGAGAAGAAGGATTATTTCCTCGATTTCTGATTTTAGATAGTGCATTGACTGATGCTCTAACAGCAGCTCTTTACGATCAAGAAGGCGCAGCCAATACCGAGTTTCTCTTGCTTCTTTATTTGAAATCGTAAGCTTGGCTACGAAGTCAAGTTTGGAATGTGCAGCTTGTGCTTCTTCCACATTGGCTCCTATTGAAGTTCCTGATTTCACTAGCTGGTCAGCCAGTTTGAAATGCCCTTTTTCTCTTAAATCTAAATACACAGTAATTATTTCCTGAGCGAAAAAAAAAGTCTTATCCACGATGATATTTGCCATGGTTAAAGGAATTTAAAATGAAAGAATTTAAAATGTAAAATGAAAGGGAATTGAGAATGTAAAATGAAAGAATGTACTTAGCCAAATGGCCTCGACAAGCTGACAAGCTAGGTCACCGTTAGGTAAGTAATTTTAAATTCCTCAGAGCTTCGCTCGGTCACTCCCATTCTTGGGAAATAGCTAGCCGAGTAATAAACTTACTCAGTGAGTAACAAATTTACTCGGGTAAATGGAATTTGCAAATTTTGGAGGAGGGTTGTTTCCGCCACGGCGGACAGGTCCTAGTTGAGTGAATTTAAAATTTAAAATGAAGGCAATTTAAAATTTAAAATTATCGATGGTTCCGCAACTGCCCCGTCCCGATAGTTATCGGGAGCGATCGGGAGATAATTGATAATTGATCCTTGGTTATTGATATCGGGAGGGGATTTGGGAGTAGTGGAACAGTATGAAGTTGGACTTATCTTCCCTACTTACTAATTCATAGTTGGCACCAAGGGAGTGCATATACGCTGGAAAGAAGAATTCTTCATTCGCATCAACTCCCAGCAGGTAGTATTCCTTTGCATCTGCAACCTGTTTAAGCCCCAGGTTCTGGAGTTTCTTTTGCTGAAATGGGCTTTGTGAAATCCATCCTAAGCTTAGGATGGGCACTGGGTTTTTCAAGGTATAGTTGATCCCAAGGTAATTTTCCTTGTAGCCTTCCATGATCAGTAATGATCCGGCAGGGAGTTTTTCGGTTAGAGCTAAGAATTCTTCCCGCATGATTTCCCTGGCGCTGGCTTCTTTAAGGAAGTTGCGCAAGTGATATCCGAATAGCAGTAGTAAAAGAGCTGCTAATATTGGGAATGAGCTTTTTCCAGTTGAGTGCTGAGTAGGTTCTAATACTAAAGGGAGTAGAAAGGGTAGAAAGAATAAGATAACCACTCTCCCATTCAGGATGAAAAAATGGTTAAATATCAGAAAGAAGGAGATCCAGGAAACTAGGAGAATCAGTGACTTTTTGGAGTTTTTAAAGCTGAACAGGTAAAACAGAATAAGTATCAGAGAAAAACCCGATTTAAAAGCTTCGGCCCTCATTACGGAAAGCAATCTATATAAGGAGCTTTTAACCTGAGTTAGGGTAAGTAATTCAGCATCCAACTCCATCTTTTTTGCTGCCAATTCATCCAGGGAAAGCTTATCTCCTTCCATCATCCATTGAGAAAAAAAGAACCAGGTTGAATTAGGGTTTAGCTTTTCTTCCAATGCAAGTTTATAACTGGCAGTATGATCTGAGACTGCTGCTCTTGCCTTATTGTATTGTACAAAATCAGCGTATGCTGATTGCTTTTCCCATAGCGTTTTTGATCCTAGAAGAGCGAGCAAGATTAGTACAGGAAGCAGTATTCTCCTGGCATGTGGAGTGATTTCTTTGAGGGATTTGAAACTCAAAAAATAGAACACATAGCCTAGTAGAATCAAAATGAAGGACTCCCATCGGATCAGGATAGAAAAAGTAAAAAGAAATATGGATAGTAGTTTGGCTGCTTTTGATCTATCCTCAGTAGAACTATAGAGGAGTAATAAGCCTGAAAATCCAGCAATGCCTGCTACAATTGTGAACTGAAGAAATAGCGCAAAGTGAAGAAAAAGGAAAAGGCAGAATAGAGAAAGAATATTTTTACCATAAAAGCCTATTTTGGTGTGATACAGTGACAGGATCAAACCTAAGTAACTCAAAAAAATAACCAAGAACCAAAGCAGGGAATAACTAGGGAATTCAGGTGCAAGAGTATAAGCACGCGAAAGGAACCAGGAAAGAACGGGGTGTATAAATACTGCATAAGACTCAGGAGTACCAGTATATGCTCCTGAAACGAGCCACATCATAAGCACATCGTCATTTGTCTGAAACCTCCAAGGCAAAAACCAAATGACAATCATTGCTCCCAGACCGAGAAATGACCAGAACGAAATAAAGGGGTTAGACTTTATTTTCTCCATAAAATCTGTAATTCTTCTCCATCGGGAAGCTGCATATAGTTCTTAGAAAAATCGCTTTTCACAAAGGAAGGTAAGGAATCCAGAGGGTAAAAGAGCAGGACTTCAGCCTGATATCCAGAAGGAAAAAAATACTCAGTTTGACTCTTTGTCCAGAAGCCTGGTGACTTGGGAGAGGTTTTATCCAGGAGATACGGGATTCCCGGAATTCTATAGAAAGCCAAAAGTTGCTCTTGATCCTGAGCAAATGGTTCAATGGCCGTAAACAGATCAAGCTGCTTCTTGGTGAGCATAATACTTTTTCCATTTCCATAGCTCCATTTCTGTGTGGCCATCCACAGTGGTTCTTGCTGAAAAGGATGAATCCAGATTCCATTTGCCACCATTATTAAAGCAAGAACCCCAACTGCCACACTCATTTGTTTAGCAAGTCTAGCATGAATCAGGCTAGCAACATATAAGGAAGCAAGAACCCAAAAGACCCAGTAATGAATTCCCAATCGAAGCCAATAGACATTACTTCCCAAATGCAGCAGGAATGGCAATAGTAAAAGGGTAGCCAATAAAAATCGTTGATGGGAGGATATGGATGCGAAGGACAGGCGCGGAGCAAAATAGGCTATAACGGCTACCGTAAGCAGCAATACAAGATGATTCCACTCCTGCGTGATGGCTGTGAAGTAGGCTATGCATCCTAATAGAATCAGGGCAATGAAGAGGATAGTATACTTCAGTTTGGGAGCTGAAGTATGAAGTTTGCCGGCAATGAAAAAAGGGATGGAAACTAATGCTAGCCAAGAAAAGCCGACAATTGAGTATTTAAGTAATAATAGAAAGGAGTATTCAGCGCGATGTCCCATCATTTGGCGGGCTTCCACTAGGCGGGAAAGTGCAAAGTCACCCAATGTCAGATACATGATCGATTCTATAATTGCCAAAGGAATAAGAAGACCAAGGATGTAAGTCAACTTGAACTGTTTGCCATAAATCATCCAGAGTATAGTGATCATGCCTAGTCCCAAGCTAGCGGTGATTTTGGTATAGGCCATACAGGCGAGCAGCAGACCTATTAGGAGGTATTGAGTAGTGGTTTTATTTCTAATGGAGATCAACGTCAACCAAAAACAGGCTATTACTACGCTCAAAGAATTATAAGATAAGCTTTGAGGCAAAAAACCATAGCCTGCGAAAAGGCCAAGTAAGGCCAGTAAATAATGCTTGAAGGAAAGCTTATCTGATTGGATAAATGTCTTGTAGAAGTATGTGAGGGAAAGCGCGGCTGACAAGTAGAGGAACAAACGGAGCAGCCTCAAACCAACAATCCCAAACTGAATTCCGGTGAGCTTATAGAAGAGTTTGAAGAAAAGATCATAGTTGAAAATTCCTGCGATATTCTCCTGCTCTGGAAGTGCCAATAAAGCATAAAGTCCTTCGTCGGATATATCAAAACCACGATTCACCGCGAAGAGAATCAGTAGAAGTGATAGAGAGGTAAAGCCTGCGAGAAGTTTGATCAATAGATTGGAGTTCGTTGTTAGTTGTTTCCGCCACGGCGGACGGGTGTTGTTGGTTGTTGGTTTGTCAGGCAGAGCGTAGTCGAATTCTTTGGCTGATTGTTGTTGGGAATTGGTCTTAGAAAAGTAAAAAGGTACTGAGAATTTTGAGAATAGTTAGTTTCATTCAGCTAGTAAATGGCGGAATATCCATAACAAACCTTTTAATAATACTATTATGTGGAGAACTTTCAGGTGTATAAGCAAAAAAATACCCTGTATAGGGTATTTTTTTCTGAGAAGCACTTGATACCTTTATGTCAGGGTGATTAAGCAACTTTTCAAACACTACTTTTTCTAAGAAAATATTAAAGGGATTTTTTATATTATTTTTTAATCCCTTTTACCTTTACCCACCCCCGACCTACCCCCAACCCCTAAAGGGGAGTGAACCCCCGGCCCCTAAAGGGGAGTTTGACAGTGGTAGATGATAGATTTAAGTATTAAGACGGAAGTCTTAAGAATCAAGATTTAAGACTTAGTACTTGCTACTCAGTACTTGGCACTCTAGTAATATCTTACTTCACCCCACCCCCAGCCCCTAAAGGGGAGTTTGACAGTGCTAGTCTGTAGACTTTGTACTTGATACTTGATACTAAGTACTTGATAATTATTTCTCTAGTAATACCTTACTTCACCCCACCCCCAGCCCCTAAAGGGGAGTTTGACAGTGCTAGTCTGTAGACTTTGTACTTGATACTTGATACTAAGTACTTGATAATTATTTCTCTAGTAATATCTTACTTCACAATTTGGGATGGCACTTTTGAAATTATCTACAGCTCTGCTACTCAGTCGAGTATTGAAGCAGGATAATTTTCTGAGGTTTGTAAGTCCTTCAATAGGTCTTAAGGATCGTAGATTGGTACTGGCCACATCCATTTCTTCCAGATGAATCAATCCTTCCAAACCTTTCAGAGTCTTTAGGTTGGTACCTGAGATATTTAGAACCTTCAGATTCATCAAACCAGCTAAGGGATCCAGGTCTTCTATTCCAGAATTACTGATATCCAATTCTTTCAATAGAGATAGGCCCATCAATGGGGAGAAATCAACAACAGGCACTTGGGAAATTCTAAGTTTCTCCAGTAGTTTGAGTTCAGAAATAGGTGCTATATACCCTACTGGCGCATCAAAGATCACTAAGGAACGAAGGTTGACAAAGACAGTAAGTGCATGGATATCATCAACAGAGACGCGTTCGAAGTTAAGCGATGGCTTTTCTGTCAATGCATGAAGCTGATCAGTAGATGGGGCTTCAGGTAGTGAAAACTGTTTTTTGAAGATTTCCTTCCAGCCTTCATTAAGTCCCTCCCACCAGGTATTCAATTCCTCAGTACGGTAAACGATAGTCAAACCAGGCTTGTGAATGAGGACTTCAGGGACTTCATCAGTGAATATCTCTGAACTATTGACATTCAGGTAGGTTAGATTAGGAAGGCTAGTTACTGTAAGAATACTTGATACAGGGCTTCCATCCAGATTGATTTTCACCAATTCCTCATTTGATTTCAGAGGAGAAATATCTTTTACCTGAGAATTTTTTCCGGTGATTTCCACCAAGGTTTTCACTTCGCTGAGGGAGATAATTTCAGAAACAGGATTATCTGAGAAATCCACCTTGGTAAGTTTAACGAATCTGGTGATAGGATTTAAAGTATTAATACCGGCTCCGCTCAGATCGAGTTCTTCCAGGCCTATGGTACTTGTAAGTATTTCTACGCTAGGATGGTCAGTGGTAATTCTTGGATTGGCTTTTTTCAAGCTTGATTTCCAAGCATCAGATAATCCAGTCCACCAGCTCTCCAAATCCTTCACATGATGGATCAGTAAAACTTTAGGGTTAGTTCGGGTGAAATTGTCTGAAGCCAAAACAGAAAGTTTGGTTTCATCTGCCAAAACTTTACTCAGTTCAGTTTTACCGGTTAGTGCTGAAATATCAGAGACTTCAGTGCCTGTGATATCCAAGACTTCCAGATTTTTCAAAGCTGCCAAAGGTGCCAGGTCCTGAATATTGGTGCCTGATAAATTCAGATTCTTCAAGGATGATAAATCAGAGAGTTGGCTGAAGTTGACCAGGTAATTATTACTCAGGTCAAGGTTCTCCAGTTTTGATAGATTCTTGATGTTTTCGGTATTATTAAATCCGCTTTTAGAGATATAGAGGCTTTTGAGGCTGTCGAATTGATTGAGTACAGCAAAGCTCATGATGGGAGTTTCTTCCACACGCAGAGATCTGATTGATTTCAGGTTGACCAATTCGCTAATATCTCGTATCCTAGTGTTAGAAATATCCAGGTGTTTTAGGCGGTCTGAGTACTTAATAAACTGTATATCAGAAGTAGGGGTATTGGATACATCCAGGTATTCCAGGAAAGTCACGTTAGAAATAGGCCCTAATTCGGTGATTTGAGTATTGCTTAGGTTCACATACTTCAGATTCCGCATAGCTTCCATAGGACTGAGGTCCAACAGGGTATTAGTACCGGAAAGGTCTAGAGAATCGACCTCTACAAACTTGTAGAGCATGTCTACATTAATGGAATCAAACTGACCCAGGGCGAAGCGGTTTCTAAAATAGTCTTGCCAGTGCGGGTCAAGAACTCCCCACCATTCTGTAAGTTCTTCGTCGCGGCTTACTTTGGTAGTGTATACGCTGGCGATTTTCAGTTCTTGAGTTTTGGTATCCAGATTGACCTCGACGAAGCGAGGTTTAGTATTGGATATTTTCTCGTTGTTGATACCGATAGCAGTGATAGTTCTATCTAGGGAGGCAGTAAAGTACACATCGCCATTATCTTTCTGGTGAGCCTTTACGTCTCTTATTTTAAATTTAAAATTGACATCCTTGTAGAAAAACTCTATGTCTTTGAGGTAGGCGGTTACATTTTTATTGGTAACGACTTTTCGGTCTAGCAGGAGATCATCTTCTACCTGAACTTCTCCATCACGGAAAATCTTCAAATAGCTTTCGCGGATCACCACATCCTTATCTCTAGCCTGAGTTTCGGCAGATCCAATTGTATTGAGCAGGTATTCTAAAAAGCGCACCTGATCTTCTACTTTAGACGAATAGTCATCTATTTCAGCTTTGGTATAGCCTTTTATAGTCTGAGCAATTCCGGAGAAGCTCAAACAAAAGAGAAGAAAACTTAGATAAATGGTCTTAGTTCTGATCATAAATGTATTTCTGGATAGTTTCCTTGTCACCAGGGTTAAGTTTGACAAGGTTTGAAATCAGCCAACCTGTATTAAAGCCAGGGCGGTTGAATTGTTGTACTTCAAAATACCAGCCTTCTATTTGGAAGAAGTGAAATTTAACATCGGTTACGGTTTCGTACCGGAGGTTATTTTGTTTCATTTCGTACAAAAACAAGGTCAGGTAATCGGGTTTAAAACTCGATTCTGTAAATGATTCAGGTATTTTTGAGTCCTGAAAGGCTCTTCTAAGGTTCATAAAACCTAGCTCATGACTTAGTGGGTGTAAAAAGTCTTTTGAGTCGCCTACGGGCTTATTGAATATATCCTTGAAAGGGGGAAAAGACACCTCATCTATTACCCATTCGTACCCTAATCCTTCAGGTTGAATTTTCAATATGATGGTTGCAGTTTCTCTTTTTCCTTTGTAGAGGAATATTGCTTGTACTTCCGAATACCAACCTTCTCTATGGAAGTTTAGGTATTTGGGATAATTAGGTGAAAGCACAGAATCGGAGAACTGTGTTTTCAAATCTTGATTTACAGAGGAGGTTTGATTGTCAAAAAGTATTTTCAGAAATCCACTTCTCAATGGAGTACTGTGATAGTCTTTGTCGCCAGGGTAATAGCGTACATTGCCATCCGTAGGGGACTCTTCACCATTAAATCTTCGGAAGAATTGGTTTAGTTGTTTGGTAGAGGCGGCAAACTTGCCATCATCTTTAATCGTCCCAGGGCTGCCTATTCCCTGCCCTGAGACGATTGAGATGCTTGCGATTAGAATCGCAAAAATTAAAGTTACTATTCTCATGCGGAGGTTTCAGTCACTCTCACGTCACCTAGCATGACGTCCCAGAATTCGATGGTTCTACCAGCGATTTGGGTTTGCTTTTTCTCGACGTAGATCGTGATATCTTTCTTAGTTGTGTCTTTGTAATTCATACCAGTCTCGATAGATGTTCCTTCAAAACGTTGGAATACAGTAACCACACCTACGTATCTTCCATCAGGCTGTCTTTCAAGATCAGAGATGTACTGGATATCGTACCAAGTGATGTTTACTCTATCATAGTTCAAAGCCATCAAACGCTCAAAATAACGTCTTACTTTGTAATAAGCGATTTCGTTTGTATTGATACTGGAAACGCCCATTTCAGCACCTGGAGAGAAAAGTTCTTCGGCACGATCCATGACACGATTTGCTTCAGAGAACTGAGTCTCTTTGCTACCAATGATGCTGATATATTTACTTAAATCTTTTACTTTCTCTAGTGCAAGTGAGTCAATAGCTTGCTTTCTAGCTGGGCTAATTGTTTCTGACTGAGCTAATACGCTTGCTGAAGTAGCGAGGAAAAGGCCCAGGAAAAGGATCATTATATTTTTCATGTGTAATTTATTTTTTCAGATGGGCGATTATTTTCTTCTAAGCTCCAATTCAGAGACCTTACCATTAGCATCCATGCGGATATCGCTGATGTAATTCAAGTTCTTTTTGGTGTCTTTCAAGTACTCTAAGTACTTTTTGATTGTAGTAGGCTCATCGTAATCCTTAATTCCGTTTTCTTCGTGAATGACGATCAAAACTGGAGTTTCCTGGTTAGAGAACATACCAAGAGTTTCTTGGATAGTTTGGTTTGCGATAGACGCATTACCTGCTGCAGCTACGCTGTTAAAATAATTTTCAAGTTTACCGACTGCAATTTCTTCTGCTGAAGATACTGGTGCAGGAGGTGGAGCTGGCTGTTGAACCTGCTCAACTGGCGCTGGAGGTGCAGGCTGTGCTACTTTCTTTTTACTCTTACATGCACCCATAGCCAACATGGCTACCAAGGCAATCATAAGTGAGCGGTTAACCGAAATAGAGAACAATTTTTGCTTCATTTTGGGGATTAGATTAAGATGATGAGGTTTTTTAATTTTTTAAAACAGGGACTGCCCCTACTTCTTGATTTGGGTACAAAGTAAATAAAATCATATGATTAACTCACAATAGGTATCGCAAATCAAAAATGCTTTCTGTTAATAATTTCAATTGTCCTCTGAGCGGTGAATGAGTCCCGAGAGCGGTTACTCCATAGGGTTTCAAAACCACTCATTTTACGAGTATTGATATATCAATAAGTGATCCAATGATTTTTGGGAAATGTAAAATAATGATGAAATCGGTTGAAAAAGTGCCAAAATCAACAAAAAATACCCTATGTAGGGTATTTCATTTGTGTCTTTAAGGTCTCAACTTTGATTTAGCGTTAAGTTTTAATTGTGGCAGTAGCCATAAAAAAAATGAGGCTGTCTCATATTGATTTTCAAAATTGAAGACAGCCTTTTTTATTCAATAGAGGCCGAATTTCTAAATTCGGCCTCTATTTTTTTGAATCTAATTTAACTCTTAAGAAACAGGCACGTTT
>Ga0123337_10004801_pt1 | contig 13573 bp, 9 predicted proteins | sample frozenSSSSmetaG_FD_89792 | JGI IMG/M metagenome (GOLD analysis project Ga0123337, IMG submission 89792) | Glacier valley bacterial and archeal communities from Borup Fiord, Nunavut, Canada, to study Microbial Dark Matter (Phase II) -... | ecosystem: Environmental > Aquatic > Freshwater > Ice >... | reverse complement strand
TCTCTGCGCGGTGAACTATTCCATCAAGGATCTTCCCATCGGCGGCAGGACCGTGCGCTGCCTGATGCGCGGTTTCCGCGAGAGCAATGACACCTTCAAGGCCCTCCGCGATGGCACGGTGGATTCGCTTTTCAAGGATCAGACCAATGACGAGCCGGTCGCCTTCGGCGTCGTTTCCTTCACCGCGACCCCGAGATCCAAGGACAGCACGGGAAAGTGGATTGACTGGGTGGAAAACGACACGATTGGTCCGGATGCGTTCGACGTGCGCCTCATCGTCGCCCGGCGATCGATTTCCGGCAGACTCAAGACCACCAGTGACTGGAATAGCAGCTCGGGTCCGTTAGGCGAACCCGCCAAGGCGGACCGCAACCAGAATCTCGAAGTTTACGAAACCACCATCCGCTTTGGAAATCATGCGAAATCCTAAATCCTCTCCGCGTCGCACGATGCCGGCGGGATTCACCTTGCCGGCAATCCTTGTGGTCGTGGGAGCTCTTCTCATCCTCGCGGTCGGTGTTCTTCTAATTGTTGGGATCGAACGGAATACCGCCCGCTCGTTCGTGGACAGACAGCGCGCCGAGCTGGCAGCCAAGGCAGGTCTGGAGGAAGTCCGGGGTATTCTGACGACGGAAGCGGCGAATGATGATTTCATTGTTCTTCAAGGCCAGGAAGCGAAGGTTTCTGGAACGTCGAAAGAGCAACCGCCCTACCTCTATGTTGCCCGTGGAAGTGGCGGCGGGAAGAAAATCAGTTACCGCTATGTGCCGCTCTTCAGCGCTCCGACATTTCCATCGGCTTCTGCTGCCGGTGCTCTTCTCCAAGCTCCGGACGCGAAGACCTTGGTAGGTTCGGTCCCCGTGGAGTTTTCCACCTTGTCTTGGTATGAACCCACCAAGGTCAGCTGGATCAATATTACGAATCCAGATGGCAAACTTGTTTCGCGATATGCCTATTGGGTGGAGGATATGCAGGGCAAGATCGACGCTCGTGTTTCCGGAAATGTCGATGGTGCGGCAGGAGTGCATGCCCGCTCCAAATTTCCCAATCCGTCCGCCATGCCGGTTGTCGTGAGCACTCCGCCTCTGAGCGCCGTGGCCGTCCATGTACTGGATCCTAAGTCAACCGACGAACCCACCGTGGTGGGTGCGGGTGGAAAATCTTTGACGCAGCAAGTAATCGACGCGCGGCCTGTGATGATTTCTCCGGATTCGATTATCGGTGCGACGGGGATTCTTGGTATTTCGACTGGGCAAGTGGCCGCACCACGGGATCAATCCACCGGATTGCTGACAAATCCGACCGCCGCCGCCATGGAACGTGAGGTCAGTACCGTCAATCAGCCTTATCTTGAACAAGCAGTTGTGCCGTTTTCGGGAGAGCTTTCCGGAGACGTCACTGGGAAACCCAAGAAGAACCTCAATAAATTACTAACGGGTTCGCGCTCCGCTGCTGTTGACGAGATGGCGTCCTGGATCAAAACCTCCCTTCCGAAATTTGAAAGCCGCAAGGGCGGCTTTCCTGACGACTACATCAAAACCCTCGCTGCCGGAGCCTTGGACTACGCCGACGAAGACAGCGATCCTACCATCAGTGAAGGCAGCTACGTTGGGTTGGACTCCTATCCGTTGATGAGCGAAATCGTTCTTCATATCAATTTTCTAGGGTCTGGCAAAACTGCCGGGCGTCATGTGCTGCAATGGCAGATCAAAGTGTTTGGCGAACTTTGGAATATGACCACCCAAGACGTCAGTGGTCCGGCTCAATTGAGTTACGAGGTCAACCTAAAGCCTGATCCCGTCGGAGTTGGTGGTGGTTCCGACACCTATCCGTTTGACGATCCCGAGCTACTATCCGACGGTACCAAGTCAAAACACAATCTCGTAAAAATCGGAAGTAAGTATTATGGACCGTCCATTTCAGTCAGCCTGAAGCCGGACGAATACAAGTTCTATGAATTTGCCAGCGTGAATTATACCATCGACTATACGCCCCAGCTCAAGAACGGGCAACCGATCAGTGAGCCATTCGACCTCGTTGAACCGGAGACTGAAGCACGTGGAATTACCCTTCGTTGGAACAACCAACCGGTGCAAACACTCAAAGCAATTGTAAGGGATCCATTCGGAGTGTCGAATTTCATGACGAAAGAGGCACGGAAAGCTGGAAAGGCGGCGATCCCCGGCCACAGTTACGGGCCGTATGGCTTTTTCAAAAACAACATGGGTGATCCTCGGATCGCCAGCTATTTGAGAACCACCCGCCTAGGGGAAAACGCCTTCCCGGAGAATCTCAGCCCCGGTCGCCGGAACATCAGGCGCGAGTCGATTTATGATAAGGATCCTTACAAAGAAAAAAAATGGCACTTCGGGCGTGTCCTGCCATCCGAGTGGCCTGATGGAGGTCACGACTCTCCAACGGGGTCCTTCAACTACAGTAGGGACAACGCAGTGCTTCCGACCGATACCAAGATCTATCCACCAAGCTCTATGCCCGTTCCATCAGCCCAGAACGCGCCGCAGCAGATTTTAAATCACGGGCGTTTTTATAGTGCCTGCGAACTTGGCAGAATTTACGATCCGGTGTTATGGACCTACAATTACAAGGATTTGAAAGGCAAGCCGGGAAGTGGTAAAACCGACAGTGAAACCCTTATTCGTGATCAGCCCAAGCCGGAAATGCCTTCCGCCCGGAATTATTGGCCGGAAGTTACGTCTGGGTCATCCGTCAGCACGGATTACGGTGGGGGCAACACCTTGCGAATCGGTAGGCCGGAGCACGGCAAATTCGACTTCGCCGGCACGCGGGCCACCCAACTTCTCGACTTGTTTCATGCGGGTATTTCCACTTCAGAAACCGTCTTGGAACGCGAAGGAACAGTGGTTCAGATCAAGGGTAATATCAACGTGAACACCGCCGGAAAGGATGCCCTGCGTGCGATGGCTGCAGGCATGCTACAGCAGGATCCTGAATTGCGGCGGGTCACCAGTTGGGAACACGATATTGCGCTTTACCGACCGAAGACCGTCGAACTCAAGCTCGGCACGCCGACCACCAATCTGGTAGCGGATCAGATTGCCGAAGCGTTGATGTTGCGCCGTCCCTTTGCAAGTCCGTCAGAGATGGCTTCCGTTCTGAACAAGGATGGCGACCCGGTTTTTGGAAATCGCGATCTGTACAAGGACTACAAAGACATCCAATGGTCTGACGCCGCTGCCGAGGAGGTCTTTTCGCGTGTCTATGATGCCTCCACAGTCCGCTCGAGAAACTTCCGGGTGTGGGTCATTGGTCAGGCCCTTACGGGAACCGAGGCCAATCCTGAAGTCCTAGCGGAGACACGCAGGGCATTCACTCTTTTTGCCGATCCGGGCGAGCGCAAAACGGATGGCGCGATCGATCCTGTAAAGTACAACCCGAGAGTCACCTATGAAAACGATTTCTGATATTATCTGGGCCGCCATCTTTTTTGCTGCGGTTTTTAGTTCTTCAGTTACGGCCCAGGAGCCGACGAAAAATGGCTTCATCAGGTTGGCAAACGCTGTGGGACCGGGGACCGGCAAGCTCACGATGGAAGTCGATGGGAAAAAAATCAACGAGAACGGCTACAAGATCGGCGACGTCACTGGAGGGATCAGTCTTCCTCCTGGGAACCACAATGTGAAATTCACCCGTGAAGGAATCGAGGAAGGCAGTACCCGCGTGAACGTCGCTTCCAATGAAACCACCACGCTAATTCCATTCGCGGAGAAGGTTCCGGCGACGGATCAGACTCCCGCCCATTGGGAGATCAAGATTCTGAGACTCAAACAGAAAGATCCACAGGAGGAAAAATGCGCGACGTTTACGTCCGTTTCACAGAATGCGGAGGTAAAAGTCGAGATGCGTGAACCTGATGGGAATTGGGTTCCGGTTTACGTCAAGAGGTTGTCCGTTGCTCAGGCACCGATTCACTACCCTCGTGGCTATGTGCCTCTGAGGAGCAAAGATGGAGACCTTACTTCAATCCCTGTTGCTTCATCTGGAAATTACGTGGTGCTTCTTTATGATGACGACAATGGCAAGGTGCGATCCTTGAATTTCCGCGACAAGAAGTTCCTGAGCGCGGACTGACGGATTTTCGCCTTCGGAAAACGTCCGGCGCAGGTTAGACAGCTCCCATGCGCCGGCTCCGCAACGATCTGCCCTACACTTTCCGTTCTCCGAAGACCGGTTCATGGCTGCGCCCGCTCGGCCTGGCAGTGAACCGCGCGGTGCATCTTTCGCGGAAATACCGGATCTCGAAAATCGAGGAGCAGGGATTTGAGCGCGTCCGTGAACTCTCCGAGAACGGGCATGCGGTGCTGCTGGCGCCGAATCACTCGGACCACTCGGATCCGCACGTCGTGATGGAGTTGGTGGCGCGGTCGGGCATGAGCGCGTATTTCATGGGAGCGCGGGAGATTTTCGAAGTCAGTGCGCTCGCCGCGTGGGCCTTGCAGGGCATGGGGGTCTTCTCGGTGGATCGCGATGGTCCCGATCTGTCAGCCATCAAGACCGCCATCACGTTGTTGGAAAAGGGTGGCGGTCCGCTGGTGATCTTTCCCGAGGGTGAAATCTATCACCACCACCGGCGGCTGGATCCTTTGAACGAGGGCGTCGCCTCGATCCTGCTCAAGGCTGCCGGGCGTTTGCCTGCTGGCAGAGGGGCATTCCTTGTTCCCGTCGGCCTGCGGTTCTTCCACGACCCGTCGGTGGAGGCGACGTTCCGCGACCGGCTTTCGAAACTGGAGGACCGCATCGGCTGGACGCCGAAACCGCTGATGCCAGTGGACGAGCGCATCCTCCGCTTGGGAACCGGCATCCTCGCGCTGAAGGAAACCGAATACCTCGGCTACGCCGGGTCCGGAAAAGTGCAGGAGCGCCTGAACCACCTTTGTGACACGCTGCTCGCACTCGTTGAGAGCCGCTATCCGCGCGATGCGAAAGCCGTCACGCCGCCCGAACGCGTCAGGGCGCTGCGCTTCCGCATCCGCCGGCGCTTGTTGGATATTGAGAAACCACCGTCGCCTGCGGAAAAGGAACTGCTGCTCGACGATCTCGACCGCGTTTTCACCGCGCTCCAGGCGCACAGCTACATCGGCGATTATCTGTTGGAGGATCCCACGCTCGACCGCCGCGCGGAAACGCTGCTCAAGCTCGAAGAGGATCTTTTCGGCTTCCCGACCTACCCGGTGGACCGCACCGCCCGTGTCACCGCCGGCGAGCCGATCCCTGTTAGCGGGATGCTCGGGGATGGGACACTTCCCGCGAAAGGCGGAGCCGCGCAGCTAACGGAATTGTTGGAAAAGCGGCTGGGCGAGCTTTTGAAACAAGGAGGGCGGGAGGTTTGAGGGGGGAGGTAATTCCAAGTGAGGCGTCCGTCTGGAAAATCGTGTGGAAATCGATGTTTTCCACGAAGCGCGTATTGCCATGGGGGGGGGAAGCTGCTACCTGTCTTCCCAATGGGTCGAAGCATGCCGCAACTGGAATTCCGATGGACTTCCCTGCTCCGTGCCCTGAAGCCTGCGGAGGCCCCGCGGACCAAAACAGTTAGGGAGGATGGCGGACTGACGGCGTGGTGTGTGGAGGCATCCAAAACCCTTTCTCTTCACGAACTCGCTCGCAAGGTCCGCGTCTCCTGGAACCCGCGGATGCAGACGACCGCCGGCCGCGCCTGGTGGCCGGACCGGGCGATCGAGCTCAATCCGAAACTCAAGGAATGCGAGCCCGAGGAACTCTGGCGCACGCTCAAGCACGAGCTCGCCCACCTCGTCGCCTACGAGCGCTGCGGCCGCCGCCGGATCGATCCGCACGGTCCCGAGTGGCAGGCCGCCTGCGCGGAACTCGGCATCCCCGGCGAGCAGCCATTCCACAATCTCCCTTTCAAGCGCCGCAAGATGAGGCGGAACCACTCCTACATCTGCTCCAACTGCTTCACCACTATCCACCGGGTGAAGCCGATCAAGCGCGCCGTCGCCTGCTACGACTGTTGTCGTAAATTCAACAGCGGCGTCTATCACGACCGCTTCCGGCTCATCGAGAACAAGCCGGTGTGAAAGTGGTCCGCACAGTCCTCTGTGCGATCTTCATGCAGCCACCCGGAACCGCACAGCGGACTGAGAGACTGTCTGAAAAATCGGGGGTGGGGAAGTCTCGTCCCCACGCATCATGGACGAGACGTCCATGCCCCTTGCGGCGCTCTTTCGGGAAAGGTGGTAGCCGGAGACATCAGCAGCGCCGGGTTTGCATTTTTCAGACGGTCTCTGAGCGGACCGCTTGAAAAGAAATCGGGCGCGGTCCGATGAAACGAACCGCGCCCGAGATAGCACATTTTCCCCCAAAGATCTCGCTTGGTTTTGCCGGCTTTGTCATCGTCTTCCCCCCGGAGTTCGATGGCGCTATTGGCAAAATTGCGCGGGACAGGATATGTTGGAAAGGTTTTCAGTTCATCTGAGTGAGCCGTCGCCTTTCGTTGGATGTAAGATGATCCGGAAAGTTCGGTTTTGGAAGGTAATTGAGGTCCCAGAATCGGCCACGTGGTCCCAAAACCGGACATAGGGCGCGTAATCAGTCCCGATCCGCCACGAAAAGCGTGTGGCTGAAGCGTTTCGCCTTCGGATAGGCCTTCGCGCTGATGCACTCGACCTTCTTGAAATGCGCCTCCAACGAGCGGGCGAACGATTTGTCCGGATGCGCCGACCAGAAAATCACGCGTCCACCGGGATGCAGCGCGTTCTTGATCCGGATGATGCCGGGCTTGGCGTAGAGCCGTTCGTTGCGGTTTTGCACGAAGGGATCAGGCCCGTTGTCCACGTCCAGCAGGATGGCGTGATAGCGGTCGTTGCCGCAGCGGTCGATCAGGTCGTAAACATCGCAGACGTGGATGCCGACGCGAGGGTCGTCCAACAGTTTCCCGTTCACCTCGTGGAGGAATTCACGGTTCCACGCCACCACCTCGGGCAGCAGTTCGGCGACATCGACGCGCGCGTCGGATCCGGTTAGGGAAAGCACGCGTTTGAGTGTGAAGCCGAAGCCGAGCCCGCCGATGAGCACCCGCGGTTTTTCCGGCAGGTGATGGCACGAGAGCTCGGCCATCTGTTCCTCGGATGATGAGGCGGTGGTGCTCATCAGTTGCAGGCCGGCGACCTTGAGGAAATGCTGGCCATCGTGCTCGTGCAGCGTGAGCTGGGCTCCGTCGGGCGTTTTGCAGGTCGCGAGAGTGCGGGTGATCTTCATGGAGGAAAAGGCAGGGAGCGCAGTTTGTCCCGCATTTCCGGCTGGAGCAAATCTTTCGAGTGGTGATCATGGGCGGAGTGAAGTTTCTCCGTCGCGCCGTTGTTTTCTGCTGTCTGCTCGCTACCGGGAACGCCGCTGTCAGCTTGAACCAGATCGAGACATTCTCCGCGCAGAACGGCTGGGACAGCGGCGATCCGAACCCGAACCCGCCGGTGCTTGTTGCAAACTCCGGGCCGCTCGGTGCCGGCGACAACGCGCTGCGGGTCACTTCCAACGGCGGCACCGGCCCTGGCAGCCGCCTCATCGTTTTCAACACGACCGTCTGGACCGGCGACTATCTCGCTGCTGGCATCCTCGCGCTCGCGGCGGATTTGAGAAACTCCGGCAGCACGTCGCTGTCCATGCGGGTGGCCGTGGACGGGCCCGGCGGGAGATTTGTTTCAACAGCGATGGTGATCACTGCGTTTTCCGGCTGGTTGCATTCGGTTTTCGACATCAGACCCGCCTCTCTGACCAGCGTCGGTGGCAGCGATGCTGCGGCGACCATGGCGGGCGTCACCGAACTGCGGATTCTTCATTCATCGTCGGCGGATTACCGCGGAGCCCGGATTTCGAGCGGTTTTCTGGTCGATAATATCCAGGCGGTGCCCGAGCCGGCGGCTGCTGCAATATGGTGTCTCGCCGGAGCGGGCATGCTTTTTCGGAAACGTTGATTTGAAACTTTTTTTTAAAAAGCCTAGTTTCCCGGCTTTCATGACCGGACCAGCCCATCGCGCAATCTTCCTGGCGGCTCTTTTGGTGGAGCCGGCAGCCGCCGCGCAGTTTGCGACGGTCTGGCAGTTGGGGGCGGACGATGGTAATGAGCTACCGTTCTCACAGGAGAGTTTCGATCCTAACATCTCACCCGGCTCGGCGACAGCCAAGGATGACGACTACTATTTCGCCGGAACCTACCCTGAGCCGGTGGGAGCGGTCGATGCAGATGAGGAAATAGCCAATTTCGAACGCGCCGTGACCTCCGGCGACCCGCGCAACCGCATTCATTTCCCACTCACCGTGGCCCAGGCTTCGTCCGTTTCCCGGCTGCGGATCACGGTGGATCTCTTCAATGGCGGCGCGTGGATCAATCAGACGATTCCCGGTTTTTCCAGCCACCACATCACGGTCACCTTCAACGGCCAGGTGCTCGGCGTGTTCAATCCGATCACCTGGAACCGCAGGCTGGACTTCACGGTGAATGCGTCATCGGTGGGGGCGCTGGCCGGCGAGAATGTCCTGCAAATCGAACGCACTGGCGGCGGGGCGGGCGGTTATATTCTGTTCGATTACCTCAAACTTGAGGCGGATCCGGACGCCCTGACCGACACGGACGGCGATGGCATGCCGCTCTGGTTCGAGGAAACCTACGGCTTGGACGATTCATCGCCGGCAGACGCCTCGCCCGATCCCGATGGTGATGGCCTTAGCAACCTCGCCGAGTCTCAGGCCGGCACCAATCCCACCGATCCGGACAGTGATAACGACGGACTAACCGATTTTCTGGAGATCACGCTCGGCACGAATCCCCTCAAGGCGGACACCGATGGCGATGGCCTTGCCGACGGATCGGAAGCCACCAGTAGCCCGTTGCTTGCCGACAGCGATGCCGACACCTGGCCGGACAACATCGAGTTGGAGCAGGGCAGCAATCCGCAGAGCGCGGCTTCGGTTCCGTTCAATTTTCCAGGCGCGATCGGCCTTCAGTTCGTCTGCGAAAACATGGACGCCGCCGTTCTCGGGGCTGGGGAGCCCGCCGGATTCTTCCGCTTTCCTCACTGGAATGCGTCCGCTCCGCTGCCCGATTGGGTTTCAGACGGCACCGTGCTGGGCGGTTCGAAGTCCGCTTTGAAAAACCACCGCGGCCAGCCGACCACTGCCGCCGCCAGTTGGACCTATCACTTCGCGGGCGACGGTCTCCACAAGGGCCCCGGTGACGAACGTCTGTTGGACGGCATGATCCGCTGCCAGCGCACCGGAGCCATCAACACCCAGGCCTCGGTCACTCTCAGCGGCATTCCTTACGCCACTTACGATGTGCTGGTTTACGTCGGTTTCACCTATCGGAACACCGCCCGCGGGGTCGTGCATCTGGGTGTCGGTTCCGCAAACGACCGCTATTTCGTCGCGGATTCGCAGCCGCCGTTCATCGGGTGGCATGAAGGCAGGGCGACGTCGCTCGCCACGATCAAGCCGGGGAATTTCGTCCGCTACCGGAATCGGACAGGCAGCTCGCAGACCATCGCGCTCGAAGCCGTCGACAACGATCCCATCGGTATCCACGGCATCCAGATCATCGACAGCGGCATGGACACCGATGGCGACGGCATGCCGGACGCGCTCGAAGTGGAGAACCGTTTCAATCCCGCCCTCGCCGACGCAAATGCGGACGCCGACACCGACGGCATGTCAAACTCCGCGGAAATCGCCGCCGGCACCGATCCCCATCATTCGGATAGTGATCGCGATGGCCTCAAGGACGGTGCGGAAGCATCCCACGGCACCTCGCCGCTCGATGCGGACAGCGATGATGACTCGCTAACGGATGGTGATGAGGTGAACGCCGTGCCATTTCCCTCCAGCCCGATTCTGGCCGACAGCGACAGCGACGGCTTCAGCGATGCGGTCGAGCGCGCCTATCATTCGAATCCGCTTTCGGCTGCGAGCACGCCGCCGCCGGTTCCGGTCTGGGATGCCGGGGCGCACACCTGGCACTGGCGCATCGACAACCTGCGGCTGCTCTGGAATCACGACCAGTCGATGCTGGGTGCCATCGAGTCGAATGAAAGCATGCTCTGCGAGGCCGTCGCGGACATCAACCAGAGCGGGTGGAGCCGCCAGATCGGCATCGGCATCCGCTACATCAATGGCAGGCTCGTGCATCGCTTCCGCAGTGTGGAAGGGGCTTTCTATCGGAGTGGCCAGCCAGTCAATGGATTCTGGGACAGCGACTGGAGCGGGACACCATTGGACCGCACGCACGATCTCGGATTTAGCGGTCATGGCAGCGCCGATGATTCCTATCCGCTGCGCTTGGAGTTCACCGCGGTCCAGCAGTATCCTTCCAATCTTTGGACGCTCACTTTCCGGATCTCCAATCTCACGGATTCCGCCAATCCAGTGACGATCGCCACCTACACCAGCGGCAACGCGGTGGCCGCCGATCCTTCGCTGCTCGCGGGCAACGCGGTGTGGACCAACCGGAGGGGAGCCACCGGACGGATAGATCTCGATATGGAAACCGGTGTGCAGGCGCTGGTCGCTCCGAACGCATTGGGACCGGTCGATAGCGACAACGACGGCATGCCCGATGTGTGGGAAACGGCGAACACATTCAATCAGAGCAGCGCCGCCGACGCGTTGTTGGATGCGGACACGGACGGTCTCACGAATTTGAAGGAATTGCTAATAGACACCGATCCGCATGATTCGGACAGCGACGATGACAGCGCGCCCGATGGCGTGGAGCTTTTCCACGGCACCGATCCGCTCGACGCTGCCAGCCTTCCCGCGTGGTTCAATTTCATCGGGAAAATCGACGACCTTGATGGCGATGGAATGTCGGACGCCTGGGTGCTCTGGAGCGGCGGAAAACATCGCCTGCCGTCTGGCGACGACGATGGCGACGGCGTCAGCAACCTCGACGAAAGCAAGGCGGGTACCGATCCGGACGCCGCCGATTCACGCTTCGAGCTCAAAGGCTGGCGCGATTCCGACAATTTCGTGATCTCCTGGACCGATCTTCCTAACAAAGAGAGCCGGGTGGAAATCAGCGACTCACTCGGCACCTGGCAGGCCGCCAGCGGACTACCTCCGTCCGGCATTGTCGGCGGCCGCAGGCAGGTGACGATTCCCTCCGAGTTTCCCTCCGCCGGCGGCAGGAATTTCTATCGGGCCGGCGTGCTGCCGCTCGATACCGATGGCGATGGCGTGGAGGACTGGGTGGAGAAAAACGTGTTGGATTCCTCTATCAGTAGCGGTGGATCGCTCGGCCAGCCTATCGTCCGCTCGAATGGCCAGACACTCGGCGGAGATGCCGTTGTCCTGCTCGACCGCCTTCAAGGATCGAATCCCAACGGCGGCACTTCCGGCAGCAACTCACCCGGCAAGCCGTCACCGGTGAATGCCTCACGTTTCCTGATGCAGGCGAGTTTTGGACCCACGCCGGAGTCGATCGATGATGTCCGTAATCTTGGCTACGCAGGATGGATCGACCATCAGATCACGCTGCCGGCCTCGCTCCTCCAGCCCTACATCAAGGAAATCAAAGCCGACGGCGCGGGCCCGCGGATCGATCCTTATTACAATTTCAACGAGCTCGATAAGTTCGTGCACGGCAACAACGTCACCACGCCCTTCGCCCGCAACGCGGTGAGCGGCGAGGACCAGCTCCGCCAGCGTGTCGCCTTCGCCCTCTCGCAGATCCTCGTCGTTTCGCGCCGCGATGCGAACCTAGAGGAAAAGGCCGAGGCGATGACAAATTACTACGATACGCTCGCGAAGAACGCCCTCGGCAACTACGGCGATCTCCTACGCGCCGTGACTTTCCACCCCGCGATGGGGTGGTATCTCAGTCACGCCGGAAACCAGAAGGCCGATCCGTCGATCCCGCGCTATCCGGATGAAAATTACGCCCGTGAAATCATGCAGCTTTTCACGATCGGCCTGTGGGAACTCAACCCGGACGGCAGTCGGAAACTCGACGGAAGCGGTGAGCCGATCCCCACTTACGACAACGGCGACATCACCGAACTCGCCCGCGTTTTCACCGGCCTGTATTTCGCCTCGCCCTACGGCTGGGGCGGCGGTGGCTGGGCGGACGAGCATTTCATCGTGCCGATGGTGATGTATCCGGAGCGTCACGACTTCGAGGCGAAGCACCTGCCTAACGGCGTGGTCCTTCCGGCGCGGGATGCCTCGGAAACCAACGCGCTGCAGGAAGTGCGCGATGCCGTGGACGCGTTGTTCCATCACCCGAATACGCCGCCTTTCGTCTGCCGCCAGCTCATCCAGTTCCTCGTCACGGACAATCCGTCGCCCGCCTACATCCGCCGCGCGCAGGATGTTTTCGTGAACGACGGCGCCGGCACGCGCGGCAATCTGGCAGCGGTGGTGAAGGCGATCCTGCTGGACCCGGAAGCCCGTTCGCAGCCGCTATCGCCGAACGATGGAAAAGTCCGCGAACCGGTGATCCGCACGATGCATCTCGCGCGGCTGATGCACCTGGCGGAGGCGCATCCGAAGTTCGTCTGGTGGAACTGGACGGAGAATTTCTACAACTCCAGCGCCGAGGAGCCGATGAACTCGCCGAGTGTTTTCAATTTCTACACGCCGGTCTATCAGGCTCCCGGCGACATCCGCAACGCGGGGCTGGTCAGTCCGGGCTTCCAGATCGTGAACACGTATTCCGCGGTCGCGTTTCCGAACCTGCTGTGGGATTACCTCCACGACGGCATGAAATCCGGCTGGGACTGGAGCTTTCCTTTTGACTACCGCGACAGCCTCGCACTCGCGGAGAATCCCGAAGCTCTCGTCGATCAGGTGAACCTGCTGGTCTGCGCCGGATCGATGACGGCACGCACCCGCGGCATCATGCTCGGCGCTCTATCAAACACCGCGCTTGGCCCGAAGGACCGCGTCGCCCTCGCCCTCTGGACCGCCATGATCAGCCCGGAAGGCGTTGTGCAGAAGTGACCTTGTTAAAAGTTAAACGTGAGAAGTTATTTGTGAAAAAGATGACCGACCCAATAACGAATAGCCCCTAACTAATAACTCTTCTCACCACCATGCGCTCACGCCGTCAATTTTTAGGAGAAACCAGTTGTGCCGCGATCGGCTCGACTACGGTCCTCTCCACGCTGCTCAACCTGACGATGGCCAACCACGCCACTGCGCAGGCCGGGTTCGACAATCACCGCAAGGCGCTCGTCTGTCTTTTTCTATCCGGGGGCTGCGACACTTTCAATTTGCTGATCCCGCGCGACTCGCCCGGAGGCTACGATGACTACGCGGCGTCCCGCACCGGCCTCGCGATTGCCCGAGACAAGCTCATTCCGCTCGATTTCACCGACAGCCTCGGCCGCAGCTACGGCCTGCACCCGTCTTGCGTGCGACTTGCGGAAATGTTCAACGGCATGAACGGAGATACGACGAGAAAAAGAGGCGCTGCTGAGCTTTTAGTGGGTAGCGCTCGGGCGGATTTCGATAGTTAGGCCGCCTGCAATCCAGTAGGCCATGGCTTGGAAGTTACGGAATGTGCGGTAGCCTCTGGCTCGGCGACGTG
>Ga0123337_10004799_pt1 | contig 13574 bp, 8 predicted proteins | sample frozenSSSSmetaG_FD_89792 | JGI IMG/M metagenome (GOLD analysis project Ga0123337, IMG submission 89792) | Glacier valley bacterial and archeal communities from Borup Fiord, Nunavut, Canada, to study Microbial Dark Matter (Phase II) -... | ecosystem: Environmental > Aquatic > Freshwater > Ice >... | reverse complement strand
AGGGATAATTCCTTCTATAATATTTCACCGAAATAGCTGAGTGAAGCCTGTTTTTGTTTTGGTACTTTGTCTCTTTGGTACTTTTTAACACTCATTTGCTTAGATCGAAGGAACGTTATTCAAGTGCAGACCAGGAAATCATTTGTTTTATCCACCCACAACTCATTATAAATCAGTCATCCAGCGTAATGAATCATTCCCGTTTAAATTCCAATGATTGATAACCTACCCTTCTTTTTTCCCTTAATTTCTACTCTTATCTTACGTGTTTCTTAGTCTTATTTTATTTTTACCTTACTTTTATATCAATTTTACCATTTTTTTATTAAAACAGTATATAAACCGTATATATACCGTATTTAAACCAAATATTATAGGTATATTTGCGGTATATATTTTGTTTTGATAATGTTTATTTACAGTTTTAATAAAAAAATAATATGACAAAGGTAAGACAAGGATTAGAATCATTACTATCCGGGAAGTTTGGAAACATGGTATTTGTACAGCGCGATGGTAAAACTTACATGCGAAGAGCACCGACGCGCAAAAAGGATTCCAGTACCCCGGCCATGGTGATCAGCCAGAAGCGTTTTAGTGAGGTGATGAGGTTTTGCGGCCTGTTTAGATTCTCAGTTATTCCCCAGATCTGGAATTTGGCGGCTCAGGGGACCAGTGGATTCAGGCTTTTTCAAAAAACTAACTCACCGGCCTTCGCTCCCGATGGCAGTTTGCCAGATTTGAAAAAGATAAGGCTCTCAACCGGCAAACTAACACTGCCACAGGGGCTAACAGCTGGAAGACCAGAAGTAGAAGGTACCTTTATTGAAGTGAGCTGGCCGGAGGATCAACTTTTGGGTGGCCTTCACCTTCAGGATGAGTTGATGGCGATCAGTTCAGTAGATGGCCAGTATTCGGACATTGTGGAAACGGGTATTTTAAGGGGCCAGCTGAATGGTTCTTTTAAACTGCCGGAGTTACCTGCCCCTGCTACACACATTTACCTGTTTTTTGGCTCCAGGGATCACCGGGACTATTCGGAGAGTGTTTGCTTTGAAGTTTAAGAGGATTAGAGTGCATATTTAGAACATGCAATAAGTCTTTTAAAAATCAATTTAGGCGTGCCTACTATTGAAGCGCAATATGTGCAGGGCGCTTGTGTTTCCAACGTTTGTGCGACCAGAGCCAGTGTTCGGGCCGCTTACGGATTATGTCTTCTAGAAACTGGGTGTGTGCCTTTGTTACTTCAAACTCTTTGGTTTGAGAGGCATCGTCGAAAAGTTTTGTAAATTCTACTTCATAATATCCACGGCGTACTTTCTGGATGTCCATAAAAACAACGGCCTGTTTAAATCGTGAGGCTACTTTTTCAGGGCCAGGGAAGATGGGAGTTTCCTGGTTCATAAACATCATCCAGTATTTGGTATCATACAAGGCCGTTTGATCGGTTAAATAATAGGTAACAGTTAATAGCCCCGACTTTTCAAATTCGAGCATGGTCCGCAAAGAAGTGCTTGCAGGGATTAAAAATGCACCAAAACGAGCGCGCACTTTTTTCATGTATTCATTGAATTGTTTATTCTGAATGGGCCGATAAATCGCATTTGACTGGTGCATGATGAATTTCGGAAAGCCCATTGTCCATTCCCAGTTGGCATAATGGCCTGAAAGCAATGCAACACTCTTTCCCTGATGGTACAATTCGTTTATGACTTCAGGATTTTTATAATGTACACGTTGGTTCAATGCCTGCTCTGAAATTTGAAATCCTTTAATAGTTTCAAAGAAGAGGTCAGACAGATGATGGTAAAAAGCCTTGGAAATTTGTTGGATCTCCTCCTTTGTTTTCTCAGGGAAAGAATTTCTAAGATTGGTGAGTATAATTTTCTTTCTGTAACCAATTATGTAATAGCCCAGTAAGTAGGATACATCGGCTAAAAAGTACATGAACCAAAAGGGGGCAAGCCCGAAAGCCTTTAATAAGAATATACCTGTATTGCCCAATAATTTACTCATCAATTTGTGTTGTTCATAACCATTGATTGTTTGTGCAATTCAACGTTGGCGGGGCGTGTATGTTTCCATCTACGGTGTGACCAGAGCCAGTATTCAGGTTCAGCCTGAATGATTTCTTCTATTTTCTGAATATAAGACATCAATATTTCTTCAGGTTTCACTAACGATGGATCTTCAATTAACAGTTGGTAGAAAACTTCATATCTCGCCCGTCCAGTTTTGCGGGTGTGTTGAAGGATAACAGGTTGATTGGTTTTAACTGAAATTTTCATTGGCCCTGAAAAGAAAGCAGTTTCCTGATTGAGAAAGGTTGTCCAAAACTGTGAATTGGAGGGGGGCGTTTGGTCTGCAGCGAGGATCAGCACCCCTGGTCGTTCGGTATTGTTAAACTCAAGGGCAGTACGTATAGAATGGTTCACCGGTATAGATTTTGCCCCAAATCGTTCACGGGCATCGAGAATAAACCTTTCCAAAGCTTTGTTTTTTCTCACCGGATTGTAAACAACGAGAAATTGTGCTTTGATAAAGCGTTGCATAGATCCACACCATTCCCAATTGTTATGATGCATACCGAGCAGAATCACACTTTGGTGCTTTTGATAAAATTTTTCAAATATCTCAGGATTATGAATTATGAGCCGGTCATCAATTTCCTTTTCAGTCATACGGCTGTATTTGATCGTCTCCAAACCTAAGTCACACAAATGATGGTAGAATTTTTTGGTAATCTTCTTTATTTCCTCAGGACTTTTCTCTGGAAACGATTTGATAAGGTTTTCATGAACGGTTGTGCGGCGATATCTTGCTATATAATATACGAATACATAAAATATATCCGCCAGTCCAAATATAACCCAAAACGGAAGTCTGGCTGTTAATTTGCACAAACCCACAACAAAACGGTCAAGTATAGAATTCATATATTTTGGTATTGAAAGCTACAAAATTAACAAAATAGTACCTACTGTTGCGCTACTTAAGAATTTGTTCAATATAAAATACAGGGCGGGCAATCATAATTCCTGTGTTTTTTGATTGAGGCTTTAAAAAATCACTTAGGGGCTCATCAGCAACCATCACTTTTCCTCCACTTTGTGAAGCATGTAACAAATAAAAGTCATTGTTTTTTCTGATGATGAAGCCGGTATGGTTGATATCCAATCCTTCGATGTTGCTTGTGAGGCCTACAATATCACCAGGTTGTAGGTTTTGATATAAACTGGGAAGATTTCCTTTTGGAAAATACTGAAATCCAGTGTGGGTAAGCGCTTTCTCCTGTTCAGCAATGGTTAAAATCAGCTTGGGATGTTCTTTCAATACGGGATAACTAGCAGAGTGAGTGCTCATAAAATTAATAGTCCTTGCTACCTTTTCCCCGTTTTGATTGATTGAATCGCTGATCAAACCTTTCTTATGGTTATTGTTAATCCATTCGCTGAAATAATGTAAACGTGATGGATATTGGTTTCGCAGGCCGTCGCGATATCTTATCTTTTCAAGTTCAGTGGCGAAGGATTTGAAATCTATATTTCCTGATTTAACTGTTCTGGCCAGCGCCAGGCAATTCTCAACGAAGGTGGTGCAATCTAGCTCCCTGAGATTAATGACCAGCTTTTCTTCCAATCCATTTTCCAGAGTGGCTGCAACATAAGGAGTTCCAAGAAACGAAATCCCAATTTCTGTAATAAGTTCTTGTATGGGCAATGTTGACTTTACAGAAAATAGTTTCAGTTTTTCTTCTGCAAGGTGAATGTCTTCGGCCTGAAAAATCCAACCAGTTCTGTTTGACTGGCCTTGAGAAGCCTTCAATCCAAATATAAAAATCAGGAGTAAGATGACAATTGCATATTTCATATTCATCTTTATAGTTTTGATCGATAAAGTTATAAAAGTTTGATCACATATTTTGGTTGAGGGAAAATTAGAGTTGTAATATTGGAATATTTTCGTCAAATAACTGGATAACCTGCCACTTAAATGACACTATAACAGGCACAACCGATCATTTAGATCGTTGTGAAATTGTTATAAAATAGGTTCATGTTAATTATTCGTCACCCAACTATTATTTTTCCGTAAAATGGTAGTTGGTTTAAATTAAATGAAGTATTTTCAATACAATTGAATTTATCTTGGCAAATTAAACGTATGTGGCTGAATATTTGATGCTAGAATAGTGCCTTGCATTTTAATTACTATCTTTGAAACCTATTCAACGTAGATTTAATATTAATTTATTTTTATGCAAAAGTTAAAAAGCCTATTCCTTGCAGTGACTATCCTGATTTCAATAATTGTTTCAGGACAGGATATAAAAGAGGGTGTTAAGGATTCGGGTTATCAGTTTACGCTCATCAAAGAAATTCCATGTACATCTGTTAAAGATCAATATAGATCTGGAACTTGCTGGTCGTTTTCGGGATTGGGTTTTCTGGAAGCCGAAATGTTGCGTTTGGGAAAGCCCACAGTTGATCTTTCGGAAATGTTCATCGTATATCATTCATTTTCTGACAAGGCTGTTAAGTATGTCAGGCTGCATGGGAGCCTTAATTTTGGCGCCGGTGGTGCTTTTCACGATGTGACCAATGTGATTAAAAAATATGGGATTGTACCTGAAGAAGTGTATCGCGGACTTAACTACGGGGAAGAAAAGCATGTGCATGGTGAACTCGACCGCGTCTTACTTGACAATGTTAAGGCAGTTGTTGAAAATCCAAATAAAAAGCTCACAACTGCCTGGGATGAAGTATTCAACAGCACTCTTAATACTTATTTTGGAGAACTTCCAAAAACATTTAATTATCAAGGTAAAGAATTTACGCCCCAAAGTTTTGCACATGATTTTGTTGGATTAAATATGGACGATTATGTAGAAATTACCTCTTTTACACACCATCCCTTTTACAGCAAATTTATCATTGAAATACCTGATAACTGGTCCTGGGATGAGGTTTACAATGTTCCATTGAATGAGATGGAAGAAATTATCGACCATTCAATCAATACAGGTTATACGATCGCCTGGGCAGCGGATGTAAGTGAAAAAGGTTTTTCAACATCGCAAAAAGGGGTGGCAGTCATTCCTGTTTCTGATACAACCAACATGACCAACGCGGAAATTACCAAATGGGAAAAAGGGACTGAAAAAGAGAGAAATGAAGAGCTTTATAAATTATCCAAACCGGGAAAAGAGAAGGTTATCACACAGGAATTGAGACAGATAGATTTTGATAATTATCAGACCACTGACGACCACGGCATGTTGATCGTAGGGACTGCCAAAGATGAGGCAGGTAATATGTATTATAAGGTGAAAAATTCATGGGGAGATTATAATAAATACGATGGCTACTTCTATGCCTCTAAACCTTTTGTGGCATATAAAACAACGTCAATCATGGTTCACAAGGATGCCATTCCTAAAGATATCCGCAAGAAACTGAATTTGTAAATTCTGTAAACCTCGTCAACTGGCGGGGTTTTTATTTAATTTAACCGTCATTTCCTCTGGCTTCTGTATTTAGGAAATATGAAAAAAATAATCATTATTATATTTTGTTTGTACCCACTGCTTGGCTTTACGGACGACTGGGCTTGGTGGAATGAAAGGCACAATTGGCAGCCTGGAATGCGCGACTGGCGTGGTTTAATGCACATTACCCCTGGTTACTTAGGGCCTAATGCTTTACCTGTTCCGGATGTAAAAAAAGGGGTAGTCCCTACAGGTACAAACTTTGAATTAGGACTTGATTTTCATTTTAGAAAAGGTGATCCGACACAGGACTTGTTTGCAAAATATTACCGTTCTTTTGCTGATAATAAAATAGCCATCGAATTGTATGGTGTTGTATTAGAGCATTATGCAATGTCTGATTCTATTCGTGACGAGAGGATCGCCCGAGATTTTGACGGGAAGGGAACTGCCATTGGTGATTTTTATTTTTCTACTCTTATACAATTAATAAAAGGGAAAAAGTTTCCTGATACTATGCTGCGGCTGGCAGGCCGGACAGCTTCCGGTGGCAAGCTGGAAGGTGCACGCTATTCGGATAGCCCAGGCTATTTTTTGGATTTAAGTTTTTCAAAAGAATACGCTGGCATCAATGAAAAAATGTCATTTCGGCCCTTTGCGTCAGGGGGATTTTATTCGTGGCAAACCAATGATGACCTTAACCTACAGAACGATGCGTTGATGTATGGGGTAGGGGCTGATTTAAAATGGTCGCGCTGGTCGTTTTCTAATTCACTTTCAGGATATTCGGGGTATAAAAAGGAGCGCGACCGACCCATGGTTTATACCTTCGATTTGAACCGTGCATTCAATAAACATACGGTACGCTTACAATATATATACGGACTAAGGGATTGGAATTATCAAACTATCAAATTGTCAATGATCTGGAACCTCAAGAAATGATAAATTAAGTATCCTTGTTCATGCGTAAGGTGAGTAATTAATATACTGGGACAAAATATCTTACCCTTTAGATTTAAATTTATTTGTCATCATTAACATCTGGCTCTGCTTTAATTTCTTTTATTCCGAGCGTGTTTCTTACTCCGCTGAAAATTGATTTCCACCAGTAGTTCAAAATCGAATGTTTTGGATCTCTTTGGAAACTTATTTCATCAGGAAATAGCTCATTACCCCTTGGATTTCTTGATCTTAACAACAAGCTATTTGCAATAAAGCTGGCAAACTTAGCTTCTTTAGTATTTCCATTTTTCATTTCAAGAACCGAAATACGCAGATCGTCATAAGCAAATATCAAGTCACCGGTAGCCTGCGTTTTATCAGCTGTTAAATTGAATCTGAATTGATTTACATGTCCTGAACGGATGGATACCATTGATATAGGTTCCAGAACGGGGTTTAAAATATGTATGTTGAAAGGACTAAGGTAACCACTTGCCGTAAATAAATTGTCAGGATGATCCATCTGATAGTTCATCCTCACTTTCATTTGACACGAATCCATAACAGTTGCAGTTCCATCTAATTGAAAGTCTGGAATTTTCGATCCTGAAACTTTCATATTGGTGAATGGTTTCAAACAGACATTTATATGGCTGAATCTGATATGTCCTTCCTTGTCGCCCAAAGGAGGATGTTCAGAATATTGTATACTTGCATCAATCAATTGTAATGAGTCGATCTGGATTGGATAGGGTAGAGTTTTTACCATATCCTGAAGCATTTTTGGCCGTCGGTTTTCGTCAAACGGAACACGCTTGTCCCGGTAAATATCCATATCTAATCCAATAACTGACATATCCTTACCAGCCAATTCACCTTTCTCGAACCAGCGCTGGATATTGGGTTGGCTGATAACAACAGAATCAAGTTTTCCTTTAAAATAATCGGATTGGACACCATTTTGCTTATTGAAATTCTCTTTGCTTAAATTGGGGATTATTCGTATATCTCTGGATGTAAAACGGTCATTTTTAGATGAATATTCTGATTCTCCAATTGTAAACTGATACAGTTTACGGGCATCCTGACGTTTTATATTTTGAATTCTGAAAGAGAAATCCGCTGCATGAAGGAACCCTTTTGATGGTTTATCATCGATCCTGAAATTTGTAAGATCAAATGTTATCTTCTCCTGTAATGTTTTTTGTATATTCTTAAAAACTGTCAAACTTCCTTCATTTACCTTTAGGCTTTTAGTTGCAAAGACATCAGCAAAACTCTTAAAATGAGGAAAAATATTGACATTGAAGGGGTTGATCGGTGCCGAATCCCTGGCATTATTATAGAGTTTAAAAACCGGTTTTTCAACTATAATCGATTCGAAGAAATACTGATAATTCCGGTATGCATTGTCAATATCAAATCCATTCATTGAAAGTGAAGGAATTAGCATTTCAAATTGATCTTGTTGATTATTAAGAGTTTTGGGTTTTACTATTAGTTGTTTTGCAATAATGTGCCGTTCGCTTGTAGAGAAATTAAGTTCTTCAATGCTAATTTGTTGATTGTTATCTTGTGGAGTAAATCTGAACTGAAACAATCCTGCTGTATATTTTCCTCTTTTAAATTCGGTTTGGTTAGTGGCCTGATTTTTTGTGACCAGGATATTTTGGGATTCCATTTTAAGATCAGATTGAACAATTAGGTAAGGTTGCTGGTCCATTTCTGAAAATATCCTTAACGAAGCGTTGTTCATATTAAACTGCCCAACAGAAATGGTTTCAATTTCTTTGGGAAGGGGAAATGTAACTTCTTTAAATTCAGTTTGTTTTGTATTTGCGTTTTTCTGATATAGTTTTATGTCTGGTGAGCTGATCATTACATTGTCAGCTGTAATTTTCTGATCGAAATACAATTCTTCAATATTGATGCCTTTAATTCTAATCTCAGGAATAGACAGTTGAAAATTCCAATTGATAGAAGAAAAATTCTTGCTGTTGAGCTCGGGATACATCTTTGCATTGGTTAGATAAGCCTCTTTTCGTCTGGTTGAAAAACCAATAGTTGAGGCTTTTATAACATGTACATTGTCGGAAAGGCGAATAAGATGATCGCGAACAGAAAATTCAACCTGTTCCGAAAATAGTAATTTCTTCCGTCCAAACTGATTTTTATTGATCATCATATTTTCAAGTCCAAGTGAAAAATGGTTGTCCAGCGAAATGGTTTTACCTTTTCTACTGTGGCTGATCAATTGAATGGTTCCATCAGGAATATTTACTTTGTCTAAATTGATGTCGTCCAGATAATTGGATAAAAGAAAGTAAAGATCTTCAAAATCAGCTTTTGGTTTTAATGGTTTCAAAAAAGCAAAATTTTCATAATAGATAACTGGGCTGTTAATGGTTAAAAGGCCGGCATGAAACTTTTTATTGAAAAAAGCCTCATGAAAAAAAGCATTGGTAAACGATAATTCCGGAATCGTGAACTCATATAATTCAGACCGGTTATATTCTTTAAGCCTCTTCTCAATATTTTCTTTTGAAACAGGAAACAAATGAAGGTTTTGTAGGGAAGCTTGGTTTTGTTGGCTTGAAAGTGAAAAGTTTTCAATCGTAAGCTTGTGAAGTTGGTCAACAAGTTGCATCTCGTAATCCCTAAAATTGAGCTCGATTTGGTTTGCAAAAAACAATCTGTCAGATCTTTTGGCACTTATTTCATCGAGCGCAAAACCGCTTAACAGCAACTTAAAAGAAGTTTCAATCCAGCCTTTTTGTAAAACTCCGGTTTTATTCAATAACTGAAATTTTCCTTTTTGTACTGAAACCTGACCCGAATATATTCCTTTTACGTAGCTGGCAATTAAGTTATATACAAAACTTGAATTTTCAGATTCTTTTTTATCCTCTGATATTTCATTTCGTGTGACTTTCACTTGCGGATTAAAAAGGTTAATAGATTGAAAATAGCATCGCTGGGAATGATAGGCTCTTTTAAAGTCGAATAAATCGAACATGATACTGTCGCATGTAGCATTGATCGTATTGGTTAAGTTCATTTTTGCCTGATCGGTAACCAAAGGATAGATCTGGATTTTTTTAATAAAAACAGCCTTCCGTTTTGTTGAAAGATTTAGTTCTCCAGCTTTGATCCGATGGATATTATCACCCAGTGTAAGCTCATATTCGGATGCTGAAATATTGATATTTTTTGAATAGAAAATTCGACTCGTATCTTGTGACGAAACTGAATCAAGCAGAAATTCTTGAAGGTTTATCCTAATATTCTTAAGGTCTTGCTGATTAATATCGCTGTTCTGATTTTTGTAAAGTGTCAATTGTGCATTGTCAAGCCTGAAGCTTGCTATACTGATGCCGGCAAATTTATCTTCTATCAATGGATAAAGCTCGAAATCCATTATTTTATTCAGCGTTGTTACTGTGTCTTTTTGACCTGCCCAATATTTAATTTTGGCATCAGTCAACACTACCGAATCAATAAGGATGATCTCGTTTTTGTAGAATTCATGAATGTGACTGCTCTTAATAATTGCTTTCGGTATAAGAACCTGGTATTTGCTGTTCATTGAAACTTTCTGACTGGTTGGCTTTAGTTCAATGTTTTCGGCTTCAATCTGCGACTTTTTTAATGAATAAGTAACAATTTTGGCACTTATTGTGTGTATGCTATCTCCTAATTTATTCTGATAGTTATACATTCTAAGGTAAATATCTTCAGTACTAAATAACCGCTCTGGGTCGTTAAGAAGCAGCGGATCAGTATAAAAATTTAGAATTCCAATTGTTATATTTTCTCCATTTGACAGTTTGTGGGTATCACCTAGCTGATCATAAAAATCAAAGCTGGCATTAACCAACTCTACCTTGTTGATTTTCATATATTTGAAAGCTCTAGTGACCAAGGGTTTGAGTTCGAGCAATACCGATATGATGTTGTTCTTTTTATCATCAGCGACATTTTGTTTCCCATGAATTTTCAACTCGGGATGAGTGATCAAAATTTCACCTATTTCAAGCTGTTGCCAGAAAATCAATTTCAATAAATGGATATGGTTAAAGCGGATATTGGATGATGAAAGTGAATATAATTGCTTTCCTGGAACAGATTTACCAATTGAATTTATTATAGGATCGGTGGGATGAAAGGCTATATTGTTCATCTCGAAACCCAAATGGAAAAAATTGATTTTTAAATTGTCATAAGTTAACTCATATTTTCCTTTTGATTTATTAGAAATATAACTGGAAAGATTTTCGTTAAGATATGATCGTGTTTTAAAATATAGCAATCCTACAGCCAATAGAATCATCCCTAATAGAATGATGGCAAATATCTTAAATAACTTTGAGCGTATAAACTGCATGGGTAAATGATTAACCTTTTTTTAAACTTTAATATTATAAAAAAAGTTGCTTTTTCCCAAAAAATAAACAGCAATATCTTTCAGAAGTAGAAATATTAAATAAATGAAAGCAACAAGATACTTTTTTATTTTTATCTTGTGGCTTTCAAAAATAGATATTAATTGCTCATTTAAAGACAACTATACTCCAATTTCAGCAAATGTTTTTTCAATAATGCCAATCGCTTCCTCCAATTGTTCTTCAGTAATAACCAGCGGTGGAGTAAAGCGGATTATATGTTCGTGCGTTGGTTTTGCAAGTAATCCATTGTTTTTTAGCGCGAGACATACATCCCAGGCAGATTTTCCATTGACAGGTTTAATAACTACAGCGTTCAGCAAACCTTTTCCCCTGACAATTTCAATAAGTTCTGAATCAATGGATTTTAATTTTTTCCTGAATATTTTCCCCATTCTTTCGGCATTCCCTGCCAGGTCTTCTTCCCTGATAACTTCCATTGCTGCTATTGCAACTTTTGCTGCAATAGGGTTTCCGCCGTAAGTCGATCCATGTTCTCCGGGTTTGATGGTAAGCATGATTTCATTATCGGCCAAAACGCACGATACAGGCAACATTCCACCTGAAATGGCTTTGCCAAGAATGAGAATATCAGGCCTTACATCTTCATGATCGCAGGCCAGCAATTTCCCGGTACGACCCAGTCCTGTCTGCACTTCATCGGCTACAAACAAAACATTGTGTTTTTTGCATAAATCGAAAGCTTTTCGCAAAAAGCCATCTTCGGGGACGTAAACCCCAGCCTCTGCCTGAATGGGCTCAATCAGGAATCCGCCTACATTGGGGTCTTCCAGGGCTTTTTCCAAAGCTTTTATATTATTGTAAGGGATGTTGATAAATCCGGGGGTATAGGGCCCATAATCGTTATAGGCATCGGGATCCGACGACATGGAAATAATGGTGATGGTCCGGCCATGGAAATTACCGTTGCAAACAATAATTTTGGCTGCGGATTTAGGGACTCCTTTTATTTTATAGGCCCACTTACGTATCAGTTTCAAGGCTGTTTCATCGGCTTCAGCGCCCGAATTCATAGGCAACATTTTGTCATACCCAAATAAATTGGTCATGTATTGTTCCCATTCGCCCAATACATTGTTGTAAAAAGCCCTTGACGTCAAGGCCAGTTTTTGAGCCTGATCAGTCATTGCTTTTACTATTTTTGGATGACAATGTCCTTGATTAACAGCCGAGTATGCTGATAGAAAATCGAAATATTTTTTTCCCTCCACGTCCCATACAAAAACACCTTCTCCGCGTTCCAAAACCACGGGCAGCGGGTGATAATTGTGTGCACCATAAAGTGCTTCACGTTCCATATATTCCTGAGCAGTAAATCTATTCATACATTTAAATTTTTTAGTTTACAGTGCCACATATTTAAGCATATTTTTACAGACAATAAATGATTTTAGTCGTCTTTTAAACCAAACAATTAATATTTTTTTGGAGAATATTTTAACCCTAATTGAAGCAAAAATACGCCAATTGAAAGATTCCAAAGTTGGATAACGGGATAACTGACAACACTATATATTAACCGAAGTTCGATATAAGCGGATGCCAGCCATGAACTTAAAACTTTTCAACCTAGTTTCTTACACCCTTTGGTTAACCAAAGGTAAGTAATTTAATCTTATAATTACAAATGTCGGTGTCATTTTGCATTCATTTGCGTAGTTGGATATTAGAAATTCCATTCTTTTAAATTGGGAGCCAATACTTTTATAAAACAAGTTTTAATAATACTTAACGCAACAACACTTCAATTTTTACTTCATTTCCTCATTTATGCCAATAATGCCAATTGACGTAATTGACATTATTGGCATAAATGAGGAAATGAGGATTTGACGGAATGTCAGAAATACAGGAGTCCTGGTGACATTGACTATTAACGTGAGTTTGAAATAAGCTATTCTTTGAATAAGAATTTCATTTTCCAAAATTGTTTTTACCAAATACAGTTCAGTGGCTGGTTTTTACAATGCATCTTTATTTAGTTTTGTTGAGATAAAAAACCAATCGTCAGTATTCCAGGGATATGACAAAAATAACACCTCAATCTTTCTGCTTTGAAGGTTAAAAATACTAAGTGGCGGAATTGGCGGAACTAGCGGAGAACTTAGCATCATCTGATGCGTAACATGACTTATTAACTCACCTTACGCAAGAAAAAAGAAAAAGGAACACTGATCAATGTTCATCTTTCCCTTTTTTTCTATATATCTGTGTTCTTGCGTAAGGTTAGTTATTAATAAAAAAACCTGATTTATGAAAGTATTCGCTTGATTTACGATTAAAGCGAACTAACATTTTAAATATTTTCTACTTCCAGAACCTTATGACTGCCATTTCGCATGTCAGGAAAATGATTGCCAGTAAAATAAATAACTTCCAAAGCTGCTTTCCGTTGTTTAAATCCTTAAGGATTTCGCTGAAATTACCTTCCTGAGTATCAATTACCTGAATTAGCTTTAGATTATTTGATTTGATTTGATCTTTGATTTCTACCGTGCTATAAAATTCAGGAGTTGACTCTTTTCTAGGGAAATTATATGATAGGGATTGAATGGGATGGTCTCCTTCTTTTACAAGATAATGGCCAGCTTCGCTAATCAAATCATTTAATAGCAGTTGTTTACGGCCTATTCCTGAATTTCGGGCAGAAACCTTGAATTCTTCTTTAGTTTGAACGT
>Ga0123337_10004798_pt1 | contig 13576 bp, 10 predicted proteins | sample frozenSSSSmetaG_FD_89792 | JGI IMG/M metagenome (GOLD analysis project Ga0123337, IMG submission 89792) | Glacier valley bacterial and archeal communities from Borup Fiord, Nunavut, Canada, to study Microbial Dark Matter (Phase II) -... | ecosystem: Environmental > Aquatic > Freshwater > Ice >... | reverse complement strand
GCGGTCGGCCTGATCGTCGACGACCGCTACGGCGAAGACGTGCTGCCGATCCTCACCGGCGGCGCATGGTGGGTGGCGCGGCCGGTCGAGCTGCCCGGCTCGCGCCCGCTCGCGTTCGAGGCCGGCGCCGAGATTGCGCTGACGCTGCGCGCGTGGCCGACGGAGCACGTCGCCAAGTGCCTCGTGATCCATCACCCCGACGACCCGGCGCCGCTGCGCGCGGCCCAGCTGGCGTCGCTGCGCTCGCTGCAGGCGGCGTGCATCGGCACGGACCGCGAGCTGCTGATCGAAGTCATCCCGCCGCGCGACCTGCCGCTCGACGCCGACACGCTGGCGCGCGCGCTCGCGCAGATCTACGACGCGGGCGTCAGACCCGACTGGTGGAAGCTGCCGCCGCCGGGCAGCGCGCTCGCGTGGCAGCGGATCGGCGACTGCATCGCGGCACGCGATCCGCACTGCCGCGGCGTGCTTCTGCTCGGCCTGGAAGCGAGCGAGGCCGAGCTCTCTGCGAGCTTCGCGATGGCCGCGCCGCACGCGCTCTGCAAGGGCTTCGCGGTCGGCCGCACGATCTTCGCCGCGCCGGCTGCCGCATGGTTTGCCGGCCGGATGGACGACGACGCCGTGATCGTGAGCGTCGCCGATCGCTACGCCCGCCTCATCGCGCTCTGGCGGCGCACCCGCGACGGCGCGATCGCTCCGACGCCGCCATCGCGCGACCTCGCCACCCACTCCTCGAAGGACACCGCATGACTCCCAGAATCGGCTTCATCGGCGTCGGCATGATGGGCCACGGCATGGCGAAGAACCTGCTCGCCAAGGGCTACGCGCTGACGCTGAAGGCGAACCGCAACCGTTCGATGCTTGCCGACCTGCTCGCCGCCGGTGCGCTGGAGGCGAAGACCAACGCCGAGGTCGCGCGCGTGTCCGACATCGTCTTCATCTGCGTCTCGAGCTCGCCGCAGATCGAGGACATCGTCTGGGGCGCCGAAGGCCTGGCCCATGGCGCGCGCGCCGGCCTGATCGTCGTCGACACCTCGACGGCGGAGCCGGAGTCGACGGCCCGCATCCGCGCCGACCTGGCGACGCGCGGCACGCGCTACGTCGATGCGCCCCTGGCGCGCACGCCGAAGGAAGCCGAGGAAGGTCGGCTCAACACCATGGTCGGCGCCGAGCCCGCCGACTTCGCGACGCTCGAGCCGGTGCTGAAGGCGTTCTGCGAGAACGTCTTCCACGTCGGTGCGCCGGGCACGGGTCACGTGCTCAAGCTCGTCAACAACATGCTCGCGATGACGATGGCCGCATCGATCGCCGAGGCGACCGCGGTGGCCGCCAAGAGCGGGCTCTCGCTCGCCAAGCTGTTCGAGGTGATCTCGGCCGGCGGCGTCAACTCGGGCATCTTCCAGATGATGTTCGGCCGGATGCTGCAGGGCGATCTCGGCGGCCTGAAGTTCGCGATCGCCAACGGCCAGAAGGACCTGCGCTACTACACCCATCTGGCTGAATCGCTGCCGGTCCCGAGCTTCCTCGGCGAGGCCGCGCACCAGAGCTTCGTGCAAGCCACGAACCTGGGCTATGGCGACAAGTTCATCGCCTCGCTGTTCGAGGCGCAGGAGCAGACCGCGAAGGTCAGCATCGTCCACAACGAACGGAGACAACCATGAACGACCGCCGCAAACTCTTGAAGACCGCGATCGCCGGTGCCGGCCTGTACGGCGTCGCGCCGTTCTACGGGCCGTGGAAGACGAACCGGGCCTGGGCGCAGAGCGCGCAGAAGAAGCCGCTCGTGATCGGCCTGACGATGGACACCAGCGGGCAGTACGCCGCCTCAGGCGCGGAAGAGCGGCTCGGCGCGATGATGGCGATCAAGGAGTTCAACGCCAAGGGCGGCGTCCTCGGACGGACGATCGAAGCGCTGCACATGGACACCGAGACGACGCCAGCGACCGGCACGCGCGTCGCCGAGCGGATGATCAACCGCAACGAGGCCGCGTTCCTGGTCGGCGCGATGCACTCGGGCGTCGCCAACGCGATCTCGCAAGTCGCGCAGAAGTACGGCTGCGTCTTCCTCAACACCAACTCGAGCTCGCCGACCGAGTCGGGCAAGGACTGCCACAAGGTCAAGTTCGTGTGGGACGGCAGCGGCACGAATTTCTCGCACGCCATCGTCAAGAACGCGATGAAGGTCAACGGCAAGAACTGGCTGCTCCTCACCAACGACTACGTCTGGGGCCACGAGACCTCGAAGGCGACGCGCGCGATCATCGAAGCCAACGGCGGCAAGGTGGTGGAAGAGCTGCTCGTGCCGCAGAACACGCGCGACTTCGCCTCCTACCTGCTGAAGATCCAGCAGATCAAGCCCGACGTGGTCGCGACGGCCGTCGGCGGCGACGACATCAAGGCACTGCGCCAGCAGGTCGTGCAGTCGAAGATGAACATGAAGCCGGCCTGGATCAACAACCAGCAGGACTGGCCCGACGTCTACGGCCTCGGCCCGGAGGCGATCTTCGGCGTGTTCGGCACCAACTGGTACTGGCGCCTCGACCTGCCCGGAGTCAAGGAATTTGTCGCCGCGTACCAAAAGCAGTATCCGGGGCTGGGGATCCAGACGCCGGGCAACGTCTACTACAACGGCTACATGGCGACGCGCGAGCTGCTGCGTGCCGTCGAACGCGCCGGCACGACCAACAACCTCGCGATCATCAAGGAGCTCGAGGGCCTGAAGGTCTCGGCGCGCGATCGGATGCAGCACTTCGACGCCTACATGAACCCGGTGACGCACCACCTGCAGCAGACCATCTACATGGCGAGCTACAACGACCATCCGGCGGAGAAGGACGACATCTTCAAGATCCTCGCCCAGGTGCCGCCGCAGGAGGTCGAGGACAAGGCGTCGATCACGACCTGCAAGCTCGAGGCGGCGACGCCGAGCTACGAGCAGTGACCTGGCTCGCGCAGCTCCTGCCGCACCTCGTCAACGGGGTGTCGCTGGGCCTGCTGTTCGCGCTCCTGGCGCTCGGCTTCATGCTGATCGTGGGCGTGATGGAGACGATCAACCTCGCCCACGGATCGCTCTTCGCGCTCGGCATGTACGTCGCGATCTTCCTGATCACCCCGCAGCTCGGCTGGTTTCCCGAGACGCAGGCGGCCTACCTGGCGCTGCCGCTCGGCACGCGCTACGCCATCGCGCTGCTGTGCGCGCCGGTGCTGGTCGGCATCTTCGGCATGGCGCTCGAGCTCTGCATGCGACGCACCTACGGACGCGATCCGCTCTATGGCCTGTTGCTCACCTTCGGCGCCGCGCTCGTGATCGAGGAGCTGATCCGCGTCGTCTGGGGCTCGGGGGAAAAGCAGCTGCCGGTGCCCGCGGATCTCTCGGGCGCGGTGCTCATCGGCGATCTGCTCTATTCGCGTTACCGCTTCTTCGCCGCGGGCTTCGCCTGTCTGATGATCGGCCTGCTCTGGTTCTTCCTGGAGAAGACGCCGTATGGCTCGATCGTCAAGGCCGGCGCGCACGACAGCGAGATGGTGCGCGCGCTCGGCATCAACCTGTCGCGGCTGCGCCTCTTCGTCTTCGCGCTCGGCGTCGGCCTCGCAGCCATCGCCGGCGTCGTGATGGCGCCGATCTGGGGCGTGCGGCCCGGCGTCGGCGTCGATGCGGTCGTGCCGGCGTTCCTGATCATCGTCCTCGGCGGCGTCGGCAGCCTGTGGGGCGCGGTGCTCGCCGGACTGCTCGTCGGCCTCGCCGTCGGCCTCACCGGCGCCTACGCGTCGGAGTGGTCGCTGCTCTCGATGTACCTGCTCTTCATCGCCGTCGTCACCTTCCGGTCGCGCGGCCTGTTCGGCAAGAAAAGCGTGCTCGACACATGACGACATTCCCGCTCCAGGACAAGATCGCGCTCGTCACCGGCGCCGGCGGCACGATGGGCAGCGCCGTCGTCCACGTGCTGGTCGAAGACGGCTGCCGCGTCGCGCTCGTCGATCGCGATGCGGCATCGATGGCGCCGATGGTGCGCCGCTTCGGCAACCGCGTCCTCGCCGTCGCCTGCGACATCAGCGACGCCGCAGCGGTGACGGCGGCGCATGCCGAGGCCGTCGCCGCGCTCGGTGCGATCGACGTGCTCGTCAACAACGCCGGCATCCTGTCGAACCACAAGATCGAGGCGACGACGCTGGCCGAGTGGCGCCAGGTGCTCGGCGCCAATCTCGACGGCGCGATGTTCTGGTCGCAGGCCGTCGTGCCGGCGATGAAGGCGCGGCGCTGGGGACGGATCGTCAACACCAGCTCGCTCGCTGCCAAGACCGGCGGCCTGACCGCCGGCACGGCGTACTCGGTCTCGAAAGGCGCACTCTCTGCGCTCACCTTCTCGCTCGCGCGCGAGCTGGCCGCGCACGGCGTCACGGCCAACGCGATTGCACCGGCCTATGTGCGCACGCCGATGGTCACCGAGCAGTTGAACGATGCGCAGCGCGCCGCCTTGCTGGCGCAGATACCGGTCGGCCGCTTCTGCGAGCCCGAGGAGTTCGCCCACGCGGTGCGCTTCCTGGCCTCGCCGCTCTCGGGCTTCATCACCGGCGAGATCCTCGATCTCAACGGCGGCCTGCTGATGGACTGACGATGCGCGACGACACGCCCGCAACCACCGATTACGCCCGCCTCCTTGCCGGCCAGGCGAGCCTCGCCGGCCGCTCCGCTTTCGTGGCGGGCGGCTACGGCGGCATCGGCGAGGCGATCGCCTGGGGCCTCGCGCTGGCGGGCGCGCGCGTCGCCGTCGCGGGCCGCGACGCGGTCAAGGCCGACGCGCTCGCCGCCCGATTGCGCGCCGCCGGACACGACGCGGTCGGCTTGGCGATGGATGCGCATTCGCTGCCCGCCATCCGCACCGCCGTCGATGCCGTCGCCGACCGCTTCGGCGGTCTCGACGTGCTCGTCAACTGCGTCGGCATCCAGCGCGAGGAGCGCATCGCCGACGTCACCGAGGACGCGTTCGACGAGGTCGTGCAGGTCAACCTCAAGGCCGCGATGTTCCTCGGCCAGGCGGTGGCGCGCCATCAGGTCGCGGGCGCCGCCGCGGGTCGCGCCGGCGGCCGGCAGGTGCACGTGCTGTCGGTCCGCGCCCGGCTCGGCATGCGCGACCGCGGCTACTCGGCGTACTGCGCGAGCAAGGGCGCGCTGGTGATGCTGATCAAGCAGCACGCAGTCGAGCTCTCGGCGCATGGCATCACCGTCAACGGCGTCGCCCCGACGGTCGTGCGTGGCGAAATGGGCCGGCACTGGCTCGCCGACCCGGTGACGCGCGAGCACATCCTCGCCCGCATTCCGCTCGGCCGCGTCGCCGAGCCGGAAGACGTCGTCGGCGCCACGCTTTTTTTCTGCAGCCCGGCCGCGTCGTTCGTGACCGGCCAGGTGCTCTACGTCGATGGCGGCCTGACCGCCACCCAATGAAAGCCTCCGCACGAGAGACCGGTTGCAACCCAAGGAGACAGGCATGAACCCACGTCAATTCGCACGGCACTGCGCCGTCCTTCTGGCCGCCGCCGCGGCCGCGATCTGCGTCTCGGCCGCGGCCCAGACAAAGGTCGTCTGGAAAGCCTCCGACGTCCATCCGCTCGGCTATCCGACGGTCGAGGCCATCGTCCGCATGGGCAAGAGCCTCGAGGCGCAGACCAACGGCAGGATCTCGGTCCAAATGTACCCGTCGATGCAGCTTGGCGGCGAGAAGGAGATGATCGAGCAGGCGCAGGTCGGCGCGCTGCAGATCGCGCGCATCTCGGTCGGCGCGATGGGTCCGGTGGTCGACGACCTGAACGTCTTCAACCTGCCATTCATCTTTCGCGACGAAGACCACATGCGAAAGGTCATCGACGGACCGATCGGTGCCGAGCTGCTCGACAAGATCAACTCGAACCCGGCGTCGCGCATCGTCGCCCTCGGCTGGATGGATGCCGGCGTGCGCAACGTCTACGGCAAGAAGCCGGCGGCGACACCCGCCGACCTGAAGGGCCAGAAGATCCGGATGATGGGCAACCCGATCTTCGTCGAGACCATGAACGCGATGGGCGGCAGTGGCGTGGCGATGGGCTTCAACGAGCTCTACAGCGCGCTCGAGACCGGTGTCGTCGACGGCGCGGAGAACAATCCGCCGACCTTGCTGGCGCAGAACCACTACCTCGTGAGCAAGGTCTACAGCCTGACCGGCCACCTGATCATCCCCGAGATCTTCATCTTCTCGAAGCGCACCTGGGACGGCCTGTCGGCCGAGGACCAGGCGCTGCTCAAGAAGCTCTCGCGCGAGACCCAGTTCGTCGAGAGAAAGCTTTGGGACGAGAAGACCGCGACCGCCGTCGGCGAGCTCAAGGCCAAGGGCGTGACCTTCGTCGTTGCCGACAAGGCCTCTTTCTACAAGGCGACCCAGCCGGTGCGCGACAAGTACGGCGTGAAGTACGCGGCCCTGCTCAAGCGCATCGACGAGACGAAGTAGCCGCGCCATGAAGGCCGCCTATGCGCTCGCGATGGAGCGGCTCTACCTGGCGTGCATCGTTGTCTCGGCGAGCGCGCTGGTCGCGATCACGCTGGTCATTCCCTACGGCGTGTTCATGCGCTACGTGCTCGACTCGGCGTCGAGCTGGCCCGAGCCGTTCTCGGTGCTCGCGATGGTGCTGTTCTCGTTCGTCGGCGGCGCGGCGGCGTACCGCGCCAACGTCCACATCTGCGTGCAGATGCTGACCGACGCGGTGGCCCCGGCCGCGCGCCTCTGGCTGCTGCGCGGCGCCGATCTGGCCATGACCGCGACGGCGCTCTTCATGCTGATCTACGGCACGCAGCTCGTGCGGATCACCTGGAACCAGACGATCGGCGAGTTCCCGACTCTCTCGGTCGGCGTCACCTACCTGCCGATCCCGCTCGGCGGCCTGTTCACGCTGCTGTTCATCGTCGAGCGCCTCTGGCTCGGCGCGCCGCCGCCGACCTCTGTCATGTACCGCGATCAGCCGCTCGCCGAGTAGGGCCGCGCCATGATCGAAGTCCTCGTCCTGCTCGGCTCGTTCGTCGTGCTGTGCATGATCGGCATGCCGGTTGCGTACACGCTCGGCCTCGCGGCCATCATCGGCTCGCTCTGGATCGACGTGCCGCTCGAGGCGGTGATGATCCAGGTCTCGAGCGGGGTCAACAGCTTCTCGTTGCTGGCGATTCCGTTCTTCGTCCTTGCCGGCGCGATCATGGCCGAGGGCGGCATGGCGGTGCGGCTGGTGAATCTCGCGCGGATCTTCGTCGGCGCGGTACGCGGCGGGCTGGCCCTGGTCAACGTCATCGCCTCGACCTTCTTCAGCGGCGTCTCGGGCTCGTCGGTCGCCGACACGGCGTCGATCGGCTCGGTGCTGATCCCGCAGATGGTCAAGCAGGGCTACCCGAAGGTCTTCGCCACCAACGTCACGATCTGCGGCTCGGTGCAGGCGGTGCTGATCCCGCCGTCGCACAACGCCGTGCTCTATTCGCTCGCCGCCGGGGGCACGATCTCGGTGGCGCAGCTTTTCCTCGCCGGCTTCCTGCCCGGGCTCCTGTTCGGCGCCTGCGTGATGGGCCTCTGCCTGATCCTGTCGTATCGGCGCGGCTACCCGAAGGGCGAGCCGGTGACGCTGCGCCAGGCCGGGCGGATCGCGATCGAAGCGCTCTGGGGGCTGGTCACCGTCGTCATCATCCTGGGCGGGATCCTGAGCGGCGTCTTCACGCCGACCGAATCGGCCGCGGTGGCGTGCCTCTACGCCTTCGTCATCACGATGTTCGTCTACCGCGACTACCGCTGGGCCGAGCTGCCGATGCTGCTGCATCGCGTGACCAAGATGGTGGCGATGGTGATGATGCTGATCGGCTTCTCTGCCGCCTTCGGCTACATGATGGCGCTGATGCAGGTGCCGGCCAAGGCGACCCAGTTCTTCATCGCGGTGGCGAGCAACAAGTACGAACTGCTGATGATGATCAACGTCCTGCTGATCGCGCTCGGCACGTTCATGGACATGGCGCCGATGATCCTCATCTGCACGCCGATCCTGCTGCCGGTGGTCGTCAAGTTCGGCATCGACCCGGTCCACTTCGGCATGATCCTGCTCGTCAACTCGGGCATCGGCCTGATCACGCCGCCGGTCGGGCCGACGCTCTTCGTCGGCTGCGCGATCGGAAAGGTGACGATGGAGGAGGTATCGCGCGAGCTCTGGCCGTTCTACGGCGCAATGTGCATGGCGCTGCTGATCGTCACCTACGTTCCCGCGCTGTCGCTCTGGCTGCCGCATCTGCTCGCCAGATAGCGCGCTTTCAGGCGAGCGCCCGCGCCCGCGCCGCGCCGTTGACCTCGATGTACTGCCAGACCTGCTCGCGAAAGAGCGGCTGGCGATAGCCGGTGATCCAGGGCCGTGCGAAGTCGTTGTAGATGCGGTGCACGTGAACGCGGTAGGGCATGTAGGCCACGGCAATCTCGCTCGCCTTCTTGAAGAGCGCGGCGCGCTCCGGGGAATCGGGCATGGCGAGGAGGCGGCGGTAGATGGCGTCGAAATCGGCCGACTTGAAGCGCGCCAGGTTCGACAGGCCGATCGAGCCTCCATACATCCGTTCGAGCGCACCCTGCGCGTCAGGATCGCCGGCGGAGCTGCCCAGGAACCACATCTGCAGCTTGCCGGCCCGCGCGGCCTTCAGGCTCTCGGCGAACTGCATCGTGTCGAAGCGGATGCGCACGCCGATCGCGCTCAGGCTGCTGAGCCAGTTCTCGTTGTACTGGCGGTAGATCTGCTCCGGCTGGGTCCCCATCGTGATCACCAGCGGCGAGCCGTCCGGGCGCTCGCGCCAGCCGTCGCCGTCGCGGTCCAGGTAGCCGTAGATGTCGAGCAGCGCCTTGGCCCGGGAGACATCGTGGGTGCTGTTCTCGGTGCGAAACGCCGCGTCGTAGCCGAACGTGCCGGGCAGCATCGGCGCCTGCGCCGGGATCGCCTGGCCGCGCCGGATGATGCGGATCTCCTTGTCGATGTCGTACGACAGGCTCACCGCGCGGCGCAGGGCGACCTGCTCGGGCGTGTAGCCGCCGACGACCGGGTCTTCCATGTTGAAGTACGAGATCGCCGTGTCCGGGTTGATGTAGCGCTGCAACGCGATGCCCTGGCGCGCCAGGTTGGGGGCGATGCGACCGTTGGGCGCGGCGATGATCGAGAGCTCGGGCGGTACCCGCGCGAAGTCGGCATCGCCGTTCAGGAAGCTCAGCCAGCGCGGCTGGTTCTCCTCGACGATCGCGATCTCGACGCCGTCGTTGAGCGGCAGGCGCCGGCCATTGAAGCGCTTTGCCCAGGCCTGCGCGTCGGCGTCGCCCGGCGCAGGCTCGCCCGCGTAGCGCATGTCGCGAAAGCCGGGATTCTTCTCGAGCACGATCCGCGAGCTGCGGCGCCAGAGTTTGAGGCGATACGGACCCGTGCCGACCGGATGCGCCATGAGGTCGTCGCGGTACGCCTCGACGACCTCGCGTGCCACCGCGGCGTAGCTCTTGCCCGCGAGCGTGGTCGCGAAACGGGGGCGAGACGCGACCAGCTTGAACTGGATCGTGTAGCGGTCGAGGGCGCGCAGGCCTTCGACCTCGACGCGGTAGTCGAAGGGCGCCTTCGCAGCCAGCGCACGCTGGCGCACATCGTCGAGGCCGACGATGCCCTCGTCGTTGAGGGCGTTGTAGGCCGGGCTCTTGAACGCCGGGTCGTAGATGCGCTTGTACGAGAACACGTAGTCCTCGGCGACCAGCTCGCGCGGCCGACCCTTGAACACCGGATCGTCGGCGAAGAAGATGCCGCGCTGCAGGCGCACGATCCAGGTCTTGAAGTCGGCGCTCGCCTGCGGCATCGCCTCGGCCGTGAGCGGAACGAGCCGCACCGGAACAGCGATCGGGTCGTAGCCGAGCAGCGACTCGAAGATGTGCACCTGGACACGGGTCGAGTAAAGGTCGCTGGTCTGCGCCGGATCGAAGCCCGTCTCGGCCGACTCGAAAAGAATGCGCAAGACATTCGAGCCGACCGGTGATTCGCTCGACTGCGCGAAGGCTCGCGCCGTGTGCGCACCAGCCGCGAGTGCCGCGCCGCCGAGGGCGAACCGGCGTCGATCGATCCCCGGACTCATGGCATCGGCGGCGAGGCGGGATTGGGCGTCACGCCTTGCGCAGCGTCGGGTCGATGTCGACGTACTGCCACCAGTCGTTCCAGAACACGGTGCGCCGATAGCCGACGACGTGCGACTGGGCCATGTCGAGAGAAACGCGGCTGATGAAGAACTTGAGCGGCATGTAGGCGATCGCCAGCTGCTCGGCCTGGCGGAACACGGCCACCCGCTCGGGGCCGTCGGGCAGCGTCTGCAGCTTGTCGTAGAGCGCGTCGAGCTCGGGCAGGCGCGTGCGCGACATGTTCTGGCCGCCGATCTGCCGGCTGTCGTAGGGCTGGAACGAGCCGGCCGAATCCGGCGCCGCCGCCGACAGGCCGAGCGACCACATCTGGTACTTGCCGGCACGCGCCGACTTCAGGTTCTCCGGCCACTGCTTGATGATCATCTCGACGCGGATGCCGAGCGTCTTCATGTTCTTCGTCATCACCTCGGCGATCTTGCGGTCGCGCTGCTGCGACTGCGTCGAGACGTGGAGCACGAGCGGCGAGCCGTCGGGGCGTTCGCGCCAGCCGTCGCCGTCACGGTCGAGGAATCCGTACATGTCGAGCAGCGCCTTGGCGCGCGCCGGGTCGTATTCGCTGCACTCGGTCTTCAGCTTCGGATCGAATGCGGCGGTGTTCGGCAGGACCGGGCCCTGCGCCATCGTGCCGAGGCCGCTGTAGGCGTAGTTGATGATGCTGCGGCTGTCGAGGCCGAGGCCGAAGGCGCGGCGCAGCGCGACCTGGGCCGGCGTGTACCCGCCGACGACCGGGTCGTCCATGTTGAACAGGTAGAAGTTGGCCGCCGCCTCGATGACCGGATAGCCCCGGATGCCCTTCCTGGCGAGATTCGGCGCGACCCTGCCGTTGGGCATCGCCTGCGGCGCGAACTGGTAGCCGACCCGGTAGGCGACATCGGCCTCGCCGTTGACGAACGAGAGCCAGCGCGGCTGCTCCTCCTCGATGATCGAGATCTCGACGCGGTCGACCATCGGCAGGCGCCGTCCCTTGAACCGCGCGAGGAGCGCCTGGCCCTCGACGTCGTCGGCGGCGGGCTCAGCGTCGTAGAACATCTCGCGGAAGTCGGGGTTGCGCTCGAAGACGATGAGCGAGCTGCGCCGCCACTGCGCCAGCTTGAACGGGCCGGTGCCGATCGGGTGCGACTCGGCCTCGGCGCCGTAGAACTCGATCACCTCGCGCGCCACCGCGCCGTACAGGTCGCCGCCGGCCAGCGTCTCGATGAAGCGCGGCCGCGGCTCCGCGAGCGTGAAGCGGATCGTGTAGCGGTCGACCGCGCGGATGCCTACGATCTCCTTGTCGTAATCGAAGGGCTTCTTCTCGTCGAGGGCGCGCTGACGCACCTCGGGCAGGCCGAGGTAGCCGTCGGTGTCCATGCCGGACCAGACGGGGCTCTTGTTGGCCGGGTCCGCGAAGCGCTTCCAGGTGTAGACGTAGTCCTGCGCGACGAGCTCGCGCTTCCTGCCCTTGAAGGCCGGGTCGTCGGGAAAGAAGATGCCCGGCCGCACCCGCGCGGTCCAGACGCGGTAGTCGTCCGAATGCTCGGCCATCGCCGCCGCCGTGAGCGGCTTGATCTTCACCGGCCGCGCCAGGTGGTCGTAGGTGTAGAGCCCCTCGAAGATGTGCGGCGTGAGGATGCGCGAGTAGAGATCGTTGATCCTGACCGGATCGAGACTCGTCTCGGCGACCTCGAAGGCGTAGCGCAGCACCTTGAGGCCAGCCGGCGCGGCGCCCGACGCAGCCGGCGCAGGCTCGGCCGCGAACGCCCTCCCGAGGCCAGGGACGGACACGGCCAGGCCGGCGGCGGCGAGCGACTGGGCGGCGCGGCGCCGGGTGTACTGCTTGGGAACGTTCTTCGCCATGACTGTGGTCCTCTGCTCGCCCGCTATCTGGCGCGGCGCGCCTTCTCGTCGTTGTCGACGTCGACGAACTTCCAGAACTCGCGCAGGAAGACGTTGCGGTGATAGCCGATCACCCACGGCTGCGCGAGGTCGGTCCAGACGCGATGCACGTGCACTTTGTAGGGCATGTAGGCGATCAGGAGTTCCTTGGCCCGGGTCATGATCGCGAGGCGCTCGGGGCCGTCGGGCAGGCTCTTCTGCAGCTCGTAAAGGCGGTCGTATTCGGGCAGGTCGAAGCGCGCGAGATTGCCCTGGCCCACGCTCTTGCTGTAGCCGAGGACAAGGAAGTCGCCGCCGTCGGGACCGCCCGATTCGCCGACGCCCCACATCTGCAGCTTGCCCGCGCGCGAGGCCTTCAGGTTCTCGGGCCACTTGGCATTGCGAAAGACCATCCGGATGCCGACCGCATCCATGTTCTTCTTCCACTGCGTGATGAGTTGGCGGTTGAAGCCGTCGGGCTGGGTCGCGTACTCGATCTGCAGCGGCGAGCCGTCGGGCTGCTCGCGCCAGCCGTCGCCGTCGCGGTCGACGTAGCCGTAGAGGTCGAGCAGCGCCTTCGCCCGCCCGCGGTCGAATTCGCTCATCTCGCTCTTGAACGACGCGTCGTAGCCCGACACGCCGGGCGGCAGCAGCGACTGCCCCGGGATCGCCTGGCCGCGCCGCACCACGCGGATCTCCTGGTCGACGTCGACGGCCAGCGCGATGGCGCGCCGCAATGCCACCCTGGCCGGCGTGTAGCCGCCGACGACCGGGTCGGTCATGCCGAAGTACGACACCGCTGCGTCGGCGCGCGGATAGCGCACCGCGTAGATGCCGCGCTTGGCGAGGTTGGGCGCGAGCTTGTTGTTCGGGATCGCGACCTCGGTGAAGTCTTCCGGCACCTGCTCGGTGAGGTCCATCTCGGCATTGAGAAACGAGAGCCAGCGAGGCTGCGCCTCCTCGATGATGCTGACCTCGACGCGATCGATCATCGGCAGCTTCCTGCCCTTGAGACGCGCGACTGCCGCCTGCGCGATCGGATCGTCGGCGGGCGCTTCTTCGTCGTAGTACTGGTCGCGGTAGCCGGGGTTCTTGTCGAGGACGATGAGCGAGCTGCGGTTCCAGCGCGTGAGCTTGAACGGGCCCGTGCCGACGGGATGCTCCATCGTCCGATCGACGTTGGCCTCGACGACCTCGCGCGCGACCGCGCCGACCATCGACGCGTCGCTCAGGCGGTCGGCGAAGCGCGGATTGGGCGAGCCGAGCCTGAACTGCAGCGTGTAGCGGTCGATCGCTCGCATGCCGGGCACGTCGCGGTCGTAGTCGAAGGGCTTGCCCTTCAGCGCGGCCATGCGCAATTCGTCGAGGCCGAGAATCTGGTCTTCCTGGATCGTCGACAGGTGCGGGCTCTTCCAGCGCGGATCGAAGATCCGCTTGATCGAGTACACGTAGTCGGCGGCGACAAGCTCGCGCGGCTTGCCGGCGAAGGCCGGATCGTCGGTGAAGAAGATCCCGGGCTTGAT
>Ga0123337_10004796_pt1 | contig 13578 bp, 7 predicted proteins | sample frozenSSSSmetaG_FD_89792 | JGI IMG/M metagenome (GOLD analysis project Ga0123337, IMG submission 89792) | Glacier valley bacterial and archeal communities from Borup Fiord, Nunavut, Canada, to study Microbial Dark Matter (Phase II) -... | ecosystem: Environmental > Aquatic > Freshwater > Ice >... | reverse complement strand
TATCAAAACTCAAATCACGTATCGCGCGAATTGCTCGACTTAGAGAGGCATCTGCCCTTCTCGAGTGGGATCAGCAGACGAATATGCCTCCGGGCGCCGCCAATGCGCGAGCCGAACAGTGCGCGACGCTCAGCGAATTTATTCATGAACTGGTCACGAGTGACGAGACCGGAAATCTGCTTGCTAAATCCGAAGCCGAGGTCGCCGGGTACGATGACGACAGCGATGACGTTCGAATGCTCGCGAACCTGCGCCGCAGTTACGATCGCGCCACCAAATTGCCCGGCTCGCTCGTCGCAGAAATCGCGCGGCATACGACGCTGGCACAGGAGATATGGGTTGCTGCACGGACGAGAAACGATTTCGATGCCTTCGCTCCCGCGCTTGAGAAGATGCTGGACTTGACACGTCAGGCGGCTGAGCATCTCGGATATCAAGACCATATCTATAACGCGCTGCTCGATCAGTATGAAACCGGAGCGACACAGGCGGATGTCGCCGTGATGTTCAGTGATATGAAGCCTCACCTCATTGCGCTGACAAAAGCGACTGCTGAAGGTTCGACTCCGGTCGATGACAGCATCATTCACGGGGACTTTCCGGTCGATAAACAGCGTACGCTCACAAAAAACATCGTTCAGGCGATCGGTTATGATATGTCACGCGGGCGTCAGGATGAAGCGGCACATCCCTTCTGTACGAACTTCTCCCGCGACGATGTGCGCATCACGACTCGATTCGATCCAAAGTATCTTAGCATGTCGATCTATGCCTCGATGCATGAGGCTGGTCATGCGATGTACGAGCAGGGCTCGCCCGCAAAATATGAAGGGACGGCGCTGTCCGGTGGCGCTTCGCTCGGCGTTCATGAGAGCCAGTCGCGCCTGTGGGAGAACCTGATCGGTCGCAGCCGTTCGTTCAGCGCTTACCTTTTTCCACAGTTGCAATCCACCTTTCCCGAGGCTTTTTCCGCCGCTTCTCCTGAAGACTATTATCGCGCAATCAATAAAGTATCGCCTTCCCTGATCCGGGTCGAAGCCGATGAGGTGACCTACAATCTGCATGTGCTCCTGCGTTTCGAACTGGAATGCGCCTTACTGACGGGTGAACTGGAAGTAGGCGATCTTCCAGATGCATGGGACGCGAAGATGCAGGAATATCTCGGCATCATTCCCTCGACCGATGGCGATGGATGCCTGCAGGACGTGCATTGGTCCTGTGGATTGATCGGTTATTTTCCAACCTATTCCATCGGCAACCTGCTCTCGGGACAGCTATGGCACACGATCAACAGCGCGCTGCCCGACCTCGATACGCAAATTGCAAAGGGTGAATTCGTGCCGCTGCTATCCTGGCTGCGCGAAAATGTACATCAGTACGGTAGCAAATATCTTCCGAAGGAACTCGTAGTCAAAGTGACCGGTGAACCGCTCACCTCGCGCTATTACGTCGAATATCTCAACAAAAAGTATTCAGACATCTATTCGTTATGAAGTTTCACAGTGTGTTTTGACGCTTCATAACGTGATGATCGGGTAAGGTATAGGATGCGATATTCGACTTTTCAAGGAATGATTCGGTCTCCAGGTGAATCGGGCAGTGTCATACAGCCATTACAGGTCGAATCGTTCGAGAATTGGTGGGGGTGCTGCTCGATGCACCCTTTTTGTCAGTAGGGCGCTGGTTGCTTTTCTGGAAGCAATTCATACCCGTCGGATTGCGCAGTCGCACTTGAGAACGGATACGAAGATATGCAGCAAGTGGGTATCAGGCATTATTGCGCCCGCGTCTTTGACTGACTGCTGTTCGGCAAGAGTAGACATCTGCGCTGCGACGCGCAGATCCTCTACCACTCAACTCAAAAAGGTCGAGAAGGCACGGATACAGTATGCTGTCCACGACGGTCGATGAAGCTGTATCAGTGCTGCCGATGGGGCGAAACACTCTGGCAGCGACCCCTGCCAGATATGCGCTAACGACGGCGCTGGCAGTCATAGTACTCCTGATTGCACTATATCTCAAATCTCCTCTCCTCGCTCTTGTCGCAGCGGCTGGCATCGCTGGTTTGCTGATCACTATAAGGCATCCTGTGTGGGCGATGAGTCTGCTGTTTGCCTCGCTTCCCTTCGAGCAGCCGCTTTTTGGTAAATATGCAGTGGTCAGCCTGTGCGCGTCCGATGTGATCGCATTTCTGCTTCTGATCGCACTGCTGAAGCCACTCCTTCAACATCAAAAACTCGTTATTGGGCCGATAGCGCTTCCGCTGCTCATTTTCTGCACAGTGATCCTTTCATCTGCCGTCATTCATTACGATGGCGTGCCTACTCTGCTCGCTGTCAGCCGCGCGCAGCTGATGACCGCAGCTGCCATTCTGGTTTGGACCAACTTCTGGACAGAAGGCTGCGAAGTGAAAGAGATGCATCGATGTCTACGGGCATTTCTGCACGGCATCAACCTTCTGAGCGTAATCTGTCTGCTGACCTACTTCTCTTCCGGTATCGAGGGAGCAATGTACACGCTCGATATCAATAAGAACGCACTTGGTCCGACTTTCGGGACCGGCATCGTAGTGACGGTATGTTTGCTTTTTTCTGGAAGCTATCACCACGCTTCTGGCAGAGCGAAAAATTGGGAGCGAATCTGGCTGGCTGCGACTCTATTAGGGGCTTCTGGCGGCCTGTTTCTGACGCTTTCGCGCAGTGGGTGGGCAGCAACTGCTGCTGCAATCCTCTTCGTCGCGTTGACAGGGCGAAAAGTGCTGCAGCTGGCAGTGGCGGCTGTCCCGATATTTATACTGATGGCGCTGTTGTGGAGCCACTTGCCAGAGACGCAGCGCGTCTACGCAGGCGATATCTCTTTCAGCGCACCGAATGCCGTTACGCGTTTGGACCTGATGCGGAAATCCGTGGCGGCGTTTTACGAAAGTCCATGGTTCGGAAATGGGGTAGGGGTTATCAAGGACGTCGATCCCCACAATCTAATTGCGCTTACGCTGAGTGAGACGGGAATCGTCGGGCTGGCATCTTTTGCATTGCTCACTGGCGCAGGATTCTGGACGCTGCGCCGCGCGAGTCGAGCTGCCGGAATGTCGAGAATGGCTCAGCCTCTGCTGATGGCTGGCGCGGGCATTCTTGTGTTGACTCTCGTCGACTCGATGCTCGATATCTACTGGCGGAGAGGCGTCGGCTGTATGAGTTGGTCGATGGTCGGCATGGGAACAGCCCTGTTATCTCGTTCGGTGCATCGCCAGCCTTTTGTTGATCCGCTGTTCACGGATGCTGCCTCGCAAAAAGGATCGATGTTTCAGAATGAGTCAACCCCTGAGAATATTGCATCTGCTCGATACTGAGCAGTTCGCAGGCACAGAACAGCACATCCTTACTTTGATATCTGCGCTCGACGAGATAGGTGTGGTTAATTTAATCGGCTGTAGAAAGGACAGCGCTTTGCACGATCGCGCGATCGCGCAGGGAATTTCCGTGGTGCCCCTATTCGATCGCCACTTTTCGATGTATGCCTCGATTGCCGCCGCAAGAGGAATTCGGCTGGCATCGCGAAAGCATGCCATCGACGTTCTGCATGCACATAATGGTCGCACGGAACTACTTGCAGCGATTGTCAGATCGCTCACTGATGTCACGGTAGTATCGACTCAGCATTTTATCGGTCCAAGACACCTGAGTTATTCCGGCATCAGAAGAATCGTATCGAAAGCTATGCACTCCTGGGTTGGACGCAAGGTGAGCGCAACTATCGCTGTCTCTGCAGCGGTGCAGCAAGCGGCACTCAATCGGAAATATTATACACAAGAAAAAATCAGCGTCATTCTTTCCGGGATCGTGCCTGCTTCTACAGTGACATCCGAAGTTATACAAAAAGTGAGAGCGGAATTGGGATGCGCGCCCGATCAGCTTTTGATCGTGACTGCCGCGCGCCTTGAGCTGGAAAAGAGAATCGACTGTTTGATCTCTGCCATTCCCGAAATCGTCGCTCACTATCCTTCTGCTCGGTTTGCGATTGTTGGTAAAGGCACACTGCATGACGCGTTGACGAAGCAGGTCTCGGAGGCACAGGTAGAAAAGAATGTTATTTTTACCGGGTTTCGCGAGGATGCACAAGACTTGATTGCTGCGTGTGATATTTTTGTACTTCCAAGTCCCAACGAGCCTTTCGGACTTGTGCTTCTGGAAGCGATGGCAGCAGGCAAGCCTGTCATCGCTGCAGCGCAGGGTGGACCATTGGAGATCGTCGAGGATGGAGTAACCGGATTGCTTTTCGACCCAAATAATGCCAACTCTCTTGCCGATAAAATAGCGATATTGCTTGGCGAAGAAGAGCTGAGAACGAGTATGGGAAGGCAGGGCGCCCTGCGCTTTGCGCGGAGCTTTACGGCGCGTCGCATGGCACAGGAAACCGTCGATTTTTACGAACGCGCTCTCGGCTCCAGACAGGATCGCTTGAAATCTTTGTGACAGCGGACTGTCTGACATCGCATAGACTAGCCGGTCTCTTCCCCAGTTTTCTCAACAGAACTGTGCATTGGAGTGGAAGATAAATCGGCAAGGCGCTTGCAGAGGGTCTGTGAGCAGAGAGCCTGTGAATATTTGACCTCCCAAGTAACCGTTCACCCTGCCTGAAATTTCTCGCCCACTAGCGCGAATCTGCATTAACTCCCTCCTCCCGAAGTTTAAGGAGAGTTCACAGGGGTAGGTATTAGGTTTTCAGGGCGCAAAACGACGCATTTTTGCCGGAAAAGAAGCATAGTCTGAGATGAACCGAGCGAGCTTCTCAGCGAATACCTACCCCTATAGAAGGGTGAATAGTTAACTTCCCGAATCAGGAGGGCGCAGCAGACAACGCCCCTACAGATTCCCTGGAAATCATTCTTTCACAGTCCCAACGTGTAACATGGCCAGTACGCAACTGGTGAGAAGAGGTATCGTATGTCAAAACCGGCCGCACCGAGCCTGTCGCTCTGGTATCGACAGCAGGCGGAAGCGTGGATCGAAGCGCTGCCAGTCGGCAATGGACGGCAGGGCGCAATGGTCTTCGGGCGCACTGATGATGAGCGCATCCAGCTCAATGAGAACACTCTGTGGGAAGGGCATCCTCAGGAGAACGCAAATCCGGAGGCGGCAAAATATGTGGCAGAAGTGAGGCGTCTGCTCTTCGCAGGGAAAAACGAAGAGGCGGCAGCGCTCGCAGCGGCGCATATGATGGGTGTGCCGTCGAAGCTGACGCCCTATCAGTCGCTTGGCGATCTCACCATCACCCGTTTGGATTGTGATCACAGTGTCACAGACTATCGTCGCGATCTCGATCTCGATACAGGAATAGCAGCCTCGAGGTTTCGTGCAGGCGAAAACACATACACCCGGGAAGTTTTTGCTTCATATCCCGATCAGGTAATTGCGATACGTCTCGGCTGCGATAATCCTGCGCAAATCCATGTTCGGCTCAGTTTACAGCGCGAACAGGACGCCAGATGTGAACGGGGGGAGAAGAATACACTCCTGCTTCGTGGCCAGATGGCGGACCCGCGTGGTCTGCATTTTCAGGCTCTGCTGAGCGCAATTCCGGTCGGTGGCACGACGGAGTATGAGGGCGATACGCTCGTTGTGCGAGAAGCCGACAGCCTGGTGATCCTGATTGCCGCAGGCACCAGTTATCGCGGAAACGATCCCACGGAGCAGTGTCGTCAGCATATCGCTCGCGCCTGCAGCAAAACGTTCGATGCGCTGCGACAAGTACATATCGCGGATCATCAACGTCTGTATCGGCGCGTTGAACTCGATCTCGGCGGCAATAGTCCAGACCATTTGCCGACGGATGAACGCCTTGTGTCGCTGCAGGCTGGCGATCAAGACAATGGCCTGACAGCTCTCTTCTTTCAGTATGGGCGATATCTTCTCATCGCCAGTTCGCGATCGGGAGGGCTGCCGGCAAACCTGCAGGGTTTGTGGAACGACAGTATGAATCCGCCCTGGAATTCGGACTACCACCTCAATATCAATCTGCAGATGAACTACTGGCATGCGGAGTCGACCAATTTATCCGAATGTCATCGTCCGCTGCTGGATTACATACAATCTCTGGTCGATCCCGGAAGCCGTACTGCGCGGCTGCATTATAATTGCTGCGGCTGGGTCGTGCATCATATATCTGATATCTGGGGCTTTACTGCTCCGGCAGACGGAGTGTTGGGTATCTGGCCGATGGGCAGTGGGTGGCTTGCGCAGCACTGCTGGGAGCATTTCCTATTTACGAGGGACAGCGCATATCTTCAGGAGTCTGGCTATCCTGTGATGCGTGAAGCTGCTCGCTTTTATCTCGATTTTCTGGTCTCTGGTCCGAATGGCAAACTGGTCACTTCACCGTCGCATTCACCAGAAAATCGGTTCAAAACCGACGATGGTGTCGAGTCGATGTTCACTTATGGCGCGACAATGGACCTCGAGATCATACATAACCTGTTTACAGCATGTATCGAAGCAGGTAAACTGCTTCATGTAGACCCCGAATTATGTGCCCGATTAAAGGAAGCAATCGATAATCTCACTCCGCTTCAGGTCGCCCCGAAATCAGGTCGGCTCCAGGAATGGATCGAAGATTATGACGAGCCGGAGCCGGGACACCGCCACATATCTCATCTGTTTGCGCTGCACCCCGGCAATCAGATCACAGTTCGTGCAGCGCCTGAATTAGCTGCGGCTGCACAAAAATCACTGGAGTATCGGCTGGCACATGGCGGCGGTCATACAGGATGGAGCCGTGCCTGGATCATCAATTTTTGGGCGCGGCTTGAAAATGGGCGAGAGGCGTCCAAGCATCTGCAGTACCTGCTTTCAGAGAGTACGGCAAGTAACCTGTTCGATCTTCACCCACCGTTCCAGATCGACGGAAATTTTGGCGGAACCGCAGGCATAGCTGAGATGCTGCTCCAGAGCCATGCCAGGGAGGTCAGCCTTCTCCCTGCGCTGCCTGCGGAATGGGGAAATGGCTCCGTCAGTGGGCTGCGTGCCCGGGGTGGAGTTACCGTACGCATGAAATGGAGAGCTGGAAAGCTTACGGATACTTCGCTGCAAATAGCGAAAGCGGGCGCCTGTCGGGTTCGCGTTCCCGCAGGCCAGCGAATTACTTCTGTGTTTTTGAATAAACGTCTCATTCCAATGCAGGAGACAGAAGGTGGAAGCGTTGTCGAGTTTGCGCCCGAGGCAAATAGAACGTACTATCTGATGTTCGGAGACTGATAGCCTGGCTCATGCTGGCAAAGCGCCTTCGTGGGAACTCAAAGGGCGCGGAGCGCGTTTTTTTCATATTTTTGGGGAGGGGCGTACGCCCCTCCCCAAAAATATGAGTTTGATTCAATGGGTTTTACATTATCGGACGTTTAAAGTGTCTCGACGCGGTGGCTGCGTCGCAGATGCAAGGATGTGGCCGAGGGAAGGATATGAAGGATATGGCAGATACGAGGATCGTCGATTGGTTATCTCGTGCCGACTTGATCAGTTTGATACAGACGTGCCGAGGAGCCAATCAAAAGCTCGCGTACGAGCGGCAGTTTGGATGCCATCAATTCGGTAACAGATCCGTGATCGACCAGGTCGCGAGTCAGTCCCGCTCCATAGTTTGTAACGATGCCGAGCGCAGCATATTTCATTCCTGCCTCACGTGCAAATATCGCTTCGGGCAGCCCCGTCATTCCTACGACATCGGCGCCCCACGAAGCGAACAGCCGGATTTCAGCGGGACTCTCGAAACGCGGTCCATCACAGCATAGATAGGTAGCGTGGGGCAGCACAGGGGATCCAATGGCAGCAGCCTCCTCCAGCAGACATCGCCGCAGTACCGGATCATAGGGAACCGAAAAATCCGTATGTTTCCAGTCCTTTCCTTCCGCAGCAAAAGTCAGTTCACGCGCTCGAGTCATATCAATGAAATCATCGAAGAGCACAAAACTGCCCGGCGGAAGCGATAACCGCAGCGATCCGACGGCGTTGGACGCATAGATATTGCAGACCCCCAGTTCGACCAGGGCGGCTATATTGGCGCGATAATTGATCTGATGCGGCGCCAGCGCATGATCACTGCCATGTCTCGAAAGAAAAAATAGCTTCTGCGGCTCGACATAGTTATTCGAAACACTGAGCACAGGTACCATCCCGAACTCGGTTTCAACGACAAACTCTTCGGCGAAGATTTCTGCGGGAAGCCTTTCGAATCCCGTTCCACCGATAATAGCGCTATTTTGACCGGTCATACACTCTCCTGAAAAAGAATTCCATTTCGTTCAGTTTCGTTCCTGCACTTCGTCACATGTTAGTTAACGAAATGTGCTAGTTTTTAATGCAGCCAAATGTCGGGTATGAAGCACTGCCTGGATTGCAGTTGGGTAACAATTTTTCTGCTCATTGTTGCACGGTAATCCATTCTAACAGGTTGAATTGCTCGCACTTAGCCAAAACACCCTGCTTCGCGAGCGTTAATGTCACTCAATTTTGCGTTCGATGACCACTCTGGGCGAAAACTAGCACAACTCGTTAGTTACTCACCTTACGCAGGCGGACAATTCTCCAAGATCAAATTAGGATGTGTCCACACACTACGCAAGAGAAAATTCGACCTCACAAAAAGCTCGTCTGCGTAAGGTAAGTTAGTGAGTCAAGTAAATTTTTGCGTGTTGCGCAATCCGCTAAAAGTCATGATTTAAGCGGTTTCGCCCTCGAAACGAAGGACAAAACGTTACTTGACTTACCAAGAAGATCGTCATCCAACGTTCGTAGAATATAGCTCAGGCATTTTCCACCACGCATTGTGTGAAGAGAGCTCCTCGAAGTCAGAAATTGAAACTGCGAACATTGGGCGTTTTGCTGCTTAAATGGAAGTTTTTAAACCAAACCGACAGGGGACCGGCAAAACTCTAAACGCCCTCTCGAATTTTGCCGTAATGCACTTATTCTGGAAATCTGCCTCAACTTTATGGTAGAAGTGGAAATCAATAGTAAATTTCTAAATACAAGGTACCCTATAGAATATATGAACTGCTATTCGCCATCTACTTTGAACCCTGAACACATTACCTTTCCAGTACATTATGAGTGTCAACGAAACTATAATTCCTAAACTCGATCCTTTATCCGCTCCCAACGAAGGAAAAAGTCTCGTCGTTACGATCGAGGGAACAGCGTATGCTCGCTACCCCATAAGAACGCATGTGATTGGGCCGCAGGACAGTGCTCTCGACGTCACACGCACGTACGCTGCCACCCTCCTGCAGCCAGAAGATGTGCTGTGCATCAGCGAAAAAATGGTTTCGATCACCCAGGGACGCGCCTTTGCTGTGAAGGACATACGACCGGGCTCGATGGCGCGACTGCTCTGTAAGTTTGTCAAGAAAACCAAACATGGAATTGGTCTTGGAAGCCCGGCGACGATGCAGCTCGCGCTGCAGGAGGTGGGAACTCCCCGTATCCTGCTTGCCTCACTTGCCAGCGTTTTGACCAAACCGTTCGGTGTGCGGGGCGTCTTCTATCACGTCGCAGGCAGACAGGCGGCAGCGATCGACGGTCCGACTCCATATACTCTTCCGCCTTACAACGAATATGCCAGCCTCGCGCCAGCGAATCCCAATCGTGTAGCGAAAGAGCTCGCGGTCGCTCTGGGCTGCAAAGTAGCGATAATCGATGCTAACGATCTCGGGGTCGAAGTCCTCGGCGCTTCCGATGGTCTTGATCGAAAGCTTATTCAGTCCACTTTCCGAGACAACCCGCTCGGTCAGGGCTCAGAACAGACCCCGATGGCGATCGTCCGCAAGGTATCCTGAAAAATATCCTGAATTTTACTATGCTGTGACACACCGATATCCGCACCTACGCCCTCTCTCCATGCTGCTGCTCTTCACGGTAGCGCTCTTATATCCGCTGCTGTCAGGAAGAAGCCTCTACTGGGGCGATATACTGCTCTACTTCGACCCCATGTATCGCTTCGGGCAGTCACGTCTGCTCCACGGCATGCTTCCACTCTGGAATCCGGGACTCCTCTGCGGACAGCCCTATATCGGCAATCCTCAGATGAACGTGTTCTACCCGTTTTCGCTGATGCTCGCCTTCATGAGCGCGGATCGCTATATCGCTGTAAGCTGTGCCATTCATATTTTCCTGTGCGGCTGGTTCTGCTACCGTTACTTATGTCGCTGGACGCTGATGCGGGATGCCGCGCTGCTTGGCGCGATCACCTTTATGGGCAGCAGCGCAGTGGTTGGACGCCTTCAATTCCCGCCGATGATTTTCTCGGCTGCCTATCTGCCGCTTCTGCTGCACTGTCTGGATCGCTGTATCGATGCAAGTGAGCGGCTGCAGCGACTCAGAGCCTGGCGCAATCTTTCTGTCACGACAGGCCTGCTTTTGCTGGCGGGACATCCGCAGATGGCGTATCTGATTTTGGCGACAGGCGCAGTTTATCTAATTGCCAGGGTACTTAACCTTGCCGCACTGCTGCCGACGCGATCTCAGCGCAGAGACCGAATGCGGACGATGCTGCTGATGTCAGGGTCAGCGCTGGCAGTCGGCGTACTCATCGCGGCGATCCAGCTTCTGCCGATTTTGCAGCTCATTTTTGAAAGTCCGAGGGAGAAGCTGACCGTCGCTCAGGCGAACCGGTTCGTATTCAAACCCATCTATTTGCTGACGCTGATTTTCCCGCGCTGGTTCGGTCATCCCGCAAGCGCTGATTACTGGGGCGCAGGCAACGCCTGGGAACCGGCGCTTTTCATCGGCTGGATCCCGCTCATTTTCGCATCGTATGCGGCATTCAAGATCAAACGCCTGCAAGTTCGGTTTTGGACGATGCTGATGCTGGTGACACTCTGGCTCTCATTCGGCGCCTACGGCGGGCTGTATCTGGTGGCGTTTTACGTCATCCCGGGACTCTCCAACTTTCATGATCCAGCACGCTTCGCCTTTCTGACGACGTTCGCGCTTGCGGCGCTCACCGCCGGGGGCGCAGATCGCTTCCTGCGGAGTGTTCGTTATGGCTCCTCACGAAATACGATGATCGTTCTGATACTGACAGCATTTCCGCTGCTCTGGTACGGGCACGACTGGAACCCAACTACCGATCCCGCAAATTTAGCCTATTTGCCGCCAGTATTAAAAGCTTCTGTTATGGCTGGCAAAATAGAGACAGGAACGGCGGGGGGCGCATCGACCGGGCGCTGGTATCACCCAGAATATGAGGTTGTGTGGTCGCGATACATTACCGAAGGCTACCGCGATTATGGCGAATCCGACATTTCGTCGCTGCACGAACTCAAGCAGACACTGATCCCGAACATCGGCTTGCCAGAAGGTGTACTGTCCGTGTCTGGCTACGAACCAGTCTTCGTCGGCTCAGCGGCAGCGATAGAAGGAGTGGCACGATTCGCATTCAAGCGCGCTGAACCCAATGAGCCGCGATTGATAGGGTTGCTTGGCGGCAGCAGGATCATACTGCCTGCGGGCTTCCGTGCCGAAGATCCCCGCTATATTGACACGGGAACCGTGAAACACGTGCCCCTCCATATTGTTCAGAACTGTGAGGCGCTTCCCGACGCATGGATCGTGCGGCATGTGCGAACGGTGGAGGGCAAGGTTCGCGTCGAGTCCGCGCTGGCCGCACCGGATTTCGATCCGGCCCGAGTCGCGATCGTGAACAGTTCAGCGCTCACGAATAACAACATGGAAAGTGAAATTGCAGGTCTCGAATCTTTCCAAAATGCCGCCTCCGTTTCCGCTACTCCCTTAAACAATACGCCTGCTGCCACTTATGGTGAAACAGGTCAGTCGGCTGAGAAGAATCCGGCTGGTGATCCCGCGCACGAAAAGCTGATCGAAATTTGCCATGAAGCTCAACGTGATACTGCCGATGACGATGACATTTGCTTCGATGCCGATGCAGAGGAACAGCCCGGATTACTTGTTTATTCTGCGACGGCGTACCCGGGCTGGCACGCTTTCGTTGATAGTCGGTCTGCCCGTCTGTACCGCACCGATGGCACGCTGTTGGGCGTGGTTCTGTCGCCGGGCAAACACATGGTCCGCTTTAGGTATCAGCCCGACACTTTCCGTATCGGAATGTACCTCTCACTGCTAGCCTGTGGGGCATTGACTGGCATCAGCTGCATTCTTACGGTTGGAGCGCGTCGCCAGCATAGGAATCGAGACATGAATCACGCAGGAACTACACCAGAGCCTGTCGAACTATAAATGCAGCGTTCCACCATCCCTTATCCTCTGACTTCGATTGCGAATGATAGAAACCGAATCGCGTGAGCTTTCACCTGTTGACGAGACGATGTTGACGAGACGAGCGCTCGATGTGCTATGCTGTTGGACAATAATGCGCACTCTTGAACTGATGAAAACCCATGTCGTCAAAACGCAGGTCGGCGCGACGCTGAATCAGGCTGTCGACCTGATGGATCTGTATCAGGTCTCTGAACTCCCGGTTGTGAACGAAGCGGGTGTTTTGTGCGGTATGATTTCAGAAGCGGATATTTTTCGCTTTTTACTTTTGTCTAACTTCCACAAACAGATAGCCGATTCCGAGACTGCCATCGCAGACACAGAGTCCGACGGGCCAAAAGGCGGAGCAAAAGCAGAACTTGCGGCGAATCGACCGATCAGTGACATCATGACCAGTCCTGCAATCTCCGTATCCGAAGATATGGATGCCTCCGTAGCGGTTCGACTGTTGATACTGCATCGGTTGAAACGACTGCCGGTGCTCGACAGCCTCGGCAGAGTGATCGGCACACTGAACCGTATCGATGTCCTGCAGGCGATCTTCGAAGGAAGCTTTGACGTGTCAGTGCACGAGACATGAATGCATTCGGTTTTCATTTGTAATCTATGAACTTACATACAATCCATGAGCTTATTCCCATGAGCTTATTCGTAATCCGGGAGGAATACTGATGCCGTCGGCAGACATAATTGACAATTCCACATTTCGTTTGGGACGTGTGAGACGAAGTTTGCTCGCGATCGGTACGCTGGCTCTGGCAGTAGTCGTGCTGGCAGGCTGTAACAATACGAACGTTCCGACAGGCGGTGGCTCCGGCAACAGCGTCTCGGGAAACACGATACCGGTTGGCGCCTACCTTTCGCTCACCGGCGATGAGGCGGACTTCGGCAAGACGACACTCGAGGGCGCGGAACTCGCCGTCGATCAGATCAACGCGGCGGGTGGCATCGGCGGCAAAATGATAGACCTCAAGCATGAGAACGACGAAAGCGAAGCCGCGAAAGCAGCCAGCGCGGTCACCAAACTCATCACGAGCGACAAGGTCGTAGCCGTGATCGGTGAGATCGCCAGCGGTCGCAGTCTGGCAGCCGCGCCGATCTGCCAGGACAACAAAATACCGATGGTTTCGCCTTCCTCCACCAATGTGAAGGTCACGCAGGTCGGCGACTATATCTTCCGCGTGTGCTTCGTCGACAGCTTTCAGGCATATGCGCTGGCGAAATTCGCGACCGATACCCTGAAGGCAAAAAACGGCGCGATGTTCATCGACAGCTCGAGCGCGTACAGCAAAGATTT